>Ga0256407_10003488_pt1 | contig 27869 bp, 23 predicted proteins | sample RumenRJG_04DNA_FD_193489 | JGI IMG/M metagenome (GOLD analysis project Ga0256407, IMG submission 193489) | Bovine rumen microbial communities from Lethbridge, Alberta, Canada - RJG_04 | ecosystem: Host-associated > Mammals > Digestive system > Stomach > Rumen | place: Canada: Alberta...
CGACTTCGTTATGCAGGGTGCATGGTATCCCGATGCTGTCTTTTGCGATATGGGCAAAAGTCATGGCGTCAAGTATGAGCCCGTCGAGTCGGACATAACGGACTTTCGCTTCAAGGTTCTGCCTGACACCATGGAGGTTTATAATCTGATGAAGGCAGAATCCGATCTTTATAAGAAGGAATTCCGTATTGTGAAAGGTGACCTCTGTGACCGTTGCGAGGCTATGGCTCATACCATCGTCGATAACTTCAAGATTCTGACACGTGAGGAAAAAGGCAACCCACTTTCTCCTTCGGCCAATCATATGGCTATGCGTTTCTTCATCATGAGCCACTACATCGCCGACGCGCATATGCCGCTTCATTGTGATGCGCGTTCGTTGGGTAAGATTCACGCCGATGTGGAGAAGCAGTGGGAGAATTATGTCGATACCTCCTACGAGATAGACAAGCGGAACTCCCGTTTCTTCTACGATTCCGATGGTTATCCTCTCATGAAGGAGACGCTTTCTCCGATGATTGAAGCCGTGGAGAAGAAGCTTCTGGAGCGTCCGTTTGACTATAGCTGGGGACAGGAAGGATCCAGCACTTGGACCTATATGAGCACCATCACCGAATATTCCTATCTGTTGGCATATCAGATGTTCCCCAAGGGTTTCAAGGATACGACATGGAAAAACAATTCAAAGACTGAAGAAGCCAAGCGTTTCCAGGAATATTGCACCCTGTTGATGTCTGATGCCATCGATTCCATAGCTCGTGTCTGGCTCCACGTTTGGATTCGCTATCGCAAATGGGCGATGGAAAATTGCTAATGAATAATTCGTTTATAAATCCCCAAAACAAATGAACAGTAAACTTCCCCAATCTTATCGGCAATCGATAGCGAGTCGTACGACGTGGCATTATCTAAAAGGGTGGCTCATCAGATGGTGGACCAACCTACGATATGCATTTATCAGGAGTTTGGCACGAAGGAAAGGTGCCGTGATTGGGGAAGCTGTGGTCATACCGTTAAGTTTGGCACGAAAGGCTAATGAAAATCTTGTTGTGGGCAGTCATGTTTCCATCCAGACAGACAAGTTAGACTTGCGTAACCCGATTCATATAGGCAGCAATGTAATTATCGGAGTTGAGACAGAGATTCTCACTACCTCGCATAATATTGATTCTTCCACATTTGAACGAAAGGATTACGGAATCTTAATCGAGGATTATGTTTGGATTCCAGGAAAGGTGATGATTCTACCTTCGTGTCGTCATATCGGACGAGGTGCCGTGATAAGTACAGGTAGTGTGGTTGTTAGAAATGTCGAACCTATGTCTGTAGTTGGCGGTAATCCTGCCCAAGAATTCAAGAAACGCAAGACATTGCATACTGACTTAGTTGTCGAAAGCCTTCTCGGTGGTGATTTTGATGCTTATCGAGAAGCGAGAAAAGGATGAGACAAAGTACTTGTCGTGAAATTGAATAGATGAGCGTATAGAAAAATGAGAAGACTAATTATAGAGGTAGATAGGGACAAACTAATTAAAAGATTAGTCTATTTATATTTGTTTTTCATACTATACGATGGAGTATTGAGAAAATGGATATTGGGAGGCTTGTCAACGCCAATTATGATGATAAAACAAGTCATTGCAGTTTTGATATGCCTCTTTGGAATCCGTTTTTTTAGTAGGATGACTTGGTGGGAGAGGTCTTTTTTCGTTATAGGAATTCTGGTCTTCATAACTACTTTACTATTTGGTCATCAAAATATTATCGTTGCTATCTATGGGTGTCTTCCATTTTGGTTTGGCTTGCCAGTATGTTTTATTATTGGGAAAATATTGAAATATGATGATTTGATTAAAATAGGATGGATATTTATAATTACATCAATTATTAATTCATTGATTCTTATCATTCAATTTAATTTGCCTATAGATCATTTCTTGAATTATCAAACAGGGGAAGTTGAACGAGAATTAATTGGATATTCAATTTCAAGTCTCCAAGGTGGTTTTAGACCAGGAGGTTTATTCGTTCATGACTCGCAGAATTCTATGTTCCAAATGATTGCTTTTGTATTTATCCTATATTTTTTATTTATTAGGACAATACATAGACATAAAAATATAATAATAATAGCCTTGATTTTGGACATTGTCTCGTTACCTTTCTCTGTTTCAAGAACCAATATATTTTATCATATAGGTGTTTTCTTGTTTTTCTTCCTTTTTTGTCTGCCCAAGTCACAGATGAAAGTAATAATGAAGAATTTGCCTTTTGCTATTATTGGATTAGTACTTCTGTCTTTTTTGCCGATAGTTAATTCGGCTATTGAAACAATTACAGCTCGTTTCGCAGATGCGAGTGTGGATCAGTATGCAGGGAAAGGCACAATTGAAGGAACTTTGTTGGATTTATATTATCGAAATGTAGTATATAATATTGAAGCCATAATAAATCCCAAAACTTTTGATGGGGAGAGTATTCCTTTTTGGGGGTTTGGACAAGGTATGAGTACACAGGTTGGTGGAAGGTTGTTAGGCATTACGGAGAACGCAGGATTCGCATTAGCAGAATGGGATGGCCTTCGAATAATGTGTGAGTCTGGATATTTTTTCGGATGGGCAATTATTTTTATTCGTATGGGTTATGCTTTTAGATATTTGTTTTCCATAAAAACATTTAGGCAAAAACATAATTACTTGAGTTTGATTATTCTTCCCGCATTCCTTGTAACCTTCTATTTATTGAATAATTGGGGAAATTTGTTTTTGTCAAATATGTCTTTCCTTGTTGGAGGATTGTTTCTTGCTTCCAATAAATATCGTATATACGACAAAAAACCAACTGTATTAGCCCTCAAAGAAAAAGAAGAAACGAATAAATCCAATGGTAATTAACGTTGTTTCTACTCATAGATTTCATTTGTTGGATTTAGCAAGGGAATTGTCTAATTTGGGGAATGATGTAAAATATTATTCATACGTTCCCAAAAAGAGATGTTCTGAATTTGGCATTAATCCAGAACTTTGTTCTTGTTTTCTTTGGCTTGTATGGCCTTTTTTCTTAATGGAAAAGATAATGCCAAGAAAATTAGATACGAGAATTATTTGGTATAGGAATCTTTTGATTGACTGGTATGTTTCTCTTACTATGCGTCGATGTGATGTTTTGATAGTTATGGGTTATGTATATCAGAAATGTATGATAGAAGCGAAAAGAAAATGGGGATCTAAAACAATTGTCGAATGGGGGAGTAAACATATAGTTGAACAATTGAAATGTATCAATGGAGAAAGTTCATATTTGCCAAAACAATTGAATAGGGATTTGCGCAATTATGAGATTTGTGATTATATATCTGTCCCTTCTATTCAAGCAAAAGATACTTTCCTTATTAACAAAGTACCAGAATCAAAGATTTTTGTCAATCCTTATGGCGTGAATTTGTCGCACTTTATTCCTACAGAATGCACAAATGAATATGATTTAATAGCGGTAGGAGGTTGGCGTTATGAAAAAGGAAGTGATTTGATTGTTGAGTTGTGTAAGAAATTTAAATATCGTTTTTTACATGTAGGTGCTCTTGTAAATATGGATTTCCCCGAGGACACCAATATGACACATGTGGACTCTGTTAATGAAATCCAATTAGTCAACTATTACGCAAGGGCAAAAGTATTCATTCTGCCTTCTCGTGCAGATGGTTTTGGAATGGTATTAGTTCAGGCTGCCGCATGCGGATTGCCTATTGTCTATTCTAAGGAGACAGGAGGAAAAGATTTGAAATATCTGCTAAATGATAATAATTGGATAATTGAAATGTCCGATTTAACGATTGATTCGTTACACTCCTGTGTAGAAAAGGCTTTGTCTTTAGCAAATTCACAACGAGGTCTTAGGAATTATGCGAAAGAGAAACTTGATAATTTATCTTGGTCTGCCTATGGGAAAAGATATAACGAATTCCTTAAATCGTTAGTATCTTTAGATAGATTTTAGTATGAAAACTGCAGCTCTACTGACGTGTCATAATCGTAAGATAAAGACGATGGCTTGTGTAAAGTCTCTCTATGATATTCTTCCTACTGTGGAAGTTTATCTTACAGACGATGGTTGTACAGATGGAACAGCAGAGACGGTGAAGATGGTATTCCCAAAGGTTCATATTGTTCGAGGAGATGGCTCGCTTTATTGGAACCGTGGGATGCTTGCAGCATGGAAAGAAGCTGTCAAAGTAGACTATGACGAGTATCTTTGGCTGAATGATGATGTAGTGCTTTATCCCGATTTCTATACTGAATTGAAAGCCTGTTGTCCAAATGGAGATTGCATCGTTTCGGGATTGATTGAGGATTTTGACAAGACGAGGATTATCTATGGAGGATATGATGCTTCTAAACAATTGGTGCAGGCTACAGGACAATCACAGAACATCAGATGGATGAATGGGAATGTGGTGCTTGTGCCCAAAATAGTAGTGGAAAAGATTGGCCTTCTCGATCCTTATTTTATCCACGATCTTGGCGATGTAGATTATGGAATGCGAGCCCAAGAACATGGTATGGCAGTTGTTTCGACACGTCGCCCTATTGCTGTAGGCTATCGGAATGATGTGTGCCGAATCCGTAAATGGGGAACTACATTATCGGAACGATTCAAGGCTTTAAGGAAACCATTGGGCTCGCCACTCGATAAGAATTTCTATTTTCGTCGCAAGCACTTCGGTATGCTTCATGCGATCGCCTATAACGCAAACATCATTTTTATCAATCTTCTCCCCGATTGGCTTGTCAAGAAAATATGGGGAGATACATATATTGATAAGTAAATCAATTTTGTTGGGATTTTCTCTTTATGAAAGTAACCATCATCACAGCCTGCTATAACCGAAAGGGTACAATTGACGGAGCCATTCATAGCGTGCTCGAGCAGGACTATCCTGACATCGAGTACCTGATTGTGGATGGTGCATCGACAGATGGTTCGGTGGAATATATTCGGGAATTGCTGCAGCATGAAGCTACAGAAGGAAAGACCGAACTCATCCGACGACATGCCCGCGAGACACGTTTCATAAGCGAGCCTGACCATGGAATGTACGAAGCCTTGAACAAGGGTATGCGTCGTGCTACAGGAGATGTGATAGGACTTGTGCATAGTGACGACACTTTGATAAGCAATCAGATTGTTTCGGAATATGTGAATTGCTTTGACCTGACAGCTGCAGATCTGGTCTATGGCGATGGCGAATTTGTCGATGAGAAAGACCCCAAAAAGGTAATGCGCCTTTGGGTGAGCGGCAAGTTCCGCCGATGGAAGGTTCGCTTTGGCTGGTTGCCTCTGCATCCCACCGTCTATATTCGTCGCGCCGCCTTGAATCCCGAAGTTCTCTATGACGAGCAGTATCGCATGGCCGCTGATACGAAATTCCTGATCTACTATCTGCACGAATATCCTCTTCGCATCTGCTACCTGCCCCAGAATGTCATCCGTATGCGTATGGGCGGACTGAGCACCAACCCGAAACACCGCAGACGTATGTTCCTGGAGGATGTCAAGATCTATGGTGACTACGGATTCAGTCATCCCAATCTCATCAAGCTGATGAAGATGAGCTGGAAGGTCCCCCAGTTCATCAATGCCATACTTAGAAGATTACACATTCCATTAAGTATATAAATTTCGAATGCTGATTTTCGAACTTCTTCAGGTCGCTTTGGGGCGTCGCGATCGACTGTCGATGACGCCGAGTGCTTCGGAGTGGCAGCATCTGCATCAGCTGTCGGAGCAGCAATCGCTGCAAGGGATATGCTATGCGGCCGTGAAGAGGTTGCCCAAAGACCAGTGGCCTGATGAACAGAATCTGATTGACTGGATTTGGGAATCGCAACGTATTGCCGAGCGCAACAAATTGCTCTCGGAACGAAGTGCGCAGATCTATGAGCACTTGGCCCAGGAGGGCTTTGATGCATGCCTGCTCAAGGGACAGGGCAACGCATTGCTCTATGGCGAATTGTCTTCGCAACGTCAGGTGGGAGATATCGACATCTGGACCTTGCCCCACGACAATCCCACCCACCAACCCAAACGCCGCGTGGTGGAGTATGTCAGAAAGCGTTTCCCGAATGCTTTCCTGCGCTTCCATCACATCGAATATCCCTTATTCAACGATGCGGAGGTAGAAATCCACTTTTCGCCAGTCTATCTGAACAATCCTTTCCTCAATCGAAAGCTCAATGCATGGTACGAGAAGCAGCGCGAAGAGCAGATGCAGCATAAGGTCAAGATGGGAGACAAGCTGGTAGCTGTGCCAACTCTCCAGTTTAATGCACTCTATCAGCTGCTCCACATCTATAAGCACATCTTTGAGGAAGGAATCGGGTTGAGGCAGATGATGGACTATTATTTCGTCCTGGACGGGCTGAATAAGGAGATTCCGTCTAGAGATTCTAGAACTTCTAGAGAGACTAGAGAATCTAGATATGAAGACCTCTTGGCAATGATCAAGACCCTGAAGCTCGAGCCTTTGGCCGGTGCCGTGATGTATGTGATGCGCGAAGTATTTGGTATGAAGGAGGATGAACTCTACTGCGCCCCACGTCGCAAGGAAGGTTTGTCGTTGCTCAGCGAAATCATGCAGGCAGGCAACTTCGGGCATTTCGACACGCGCTACGACAAGGAAAAACTGAGCCGCCAGGCCTCGATGCGCCGCTATTGGCGAAAGACAAGGCGCAACTTCATTTTCGCCTGCTATTATCCCAGCGAGGGATTTTGGGAACCTTGGTTCCGTCTCTATCACTTCTTTTGGAGAATCTTTAATCTTTGGAAAATATGAAAAAAATCATCACCACACAACTTCATCTCCTCATCACTTTGCTTGCGATGCTCTTTTGCTTCAGTGCAAAGGCTGATGTCGGGATGCTCGATGCTGCCGCTTGGATCAGCATGGAGGAAACCGATACGGTGGTCGCACCTCTGATTCATGCACCGTTTGCCAAGAAAGTCCTGGGGGATCGCAAGGTGGGCGAATACACAATGCCCGTCTTCATGCGCGAATTCAAGGCGCGAAGGAACGTCTATCGAGCCACGCTCTACGTCTGCGGCCTTGGACACTTCAACGTCTATCTGGATGGACAGAAGGTGGGTGACCATTTCCTCGACCCGGGATGGACACTTTATGACAAGGAGGCACTTTATGTGAAATTCGATGTGACCCGCTGGTTCAAGGAAGATGCCGACAACGTGGTGGCTGAATTTGCCCATCGCATCAAACGTGGTGAACATGAGCTGCGCGTGGAGCTTGGAGGCGGATTCTACAATGTTCCACGTGGAAGATACAATAAACTCGTTGGTACGTATGGTGCGCCAAAGTTACGCCTGCGTCTCCATTTGGAATACACGCATGGTCGCGACGACAACATTGTCACCAATGGTGAATGGAGCGTGGGCGAAAGCCAGATTACCTTCAGCAGCATCTATGGAGGCGAGGATGTGGACTTGAGAATCGACCCGAATTGGCGTCCTGCCATCGTCGTGGGCGTCAATGGTCCGACTTTGCGCGAACAGAAGGGAACGGAACTCGTCGTCTGGGGCAAATTCAATCCAGTGGCCAAATGGCAAACACCATCGGGCGATTGGGTATATGACTTTGGCCAGAACATGAGCGGCATCATGGAGGCAACCATGAAGGGAGCAGAAGGCCAGGAGGTGGTGTTCATCCCTGCAGAACTGAAGGACAAGGATGGAAATGCCTACAACAAACCTGTGGGCGATTGGGAGTATCACGTCACGCTTCGCAATCAGCAGCAGGTGACCGTGGAACCCAAGTTCAGCTACACGGGCTTCAGATATGTACAAGTGCATGGCGCTGTGCCGGCAGGAGAGGCTAATCCGTCGGGCTTGCCGGTGATTGAGACACTCGTTGCAAAGCATACGACCAGTGCCTGTGCCTCGAAGGAAGCTGGAACCTTCAAGTGCAACAACGAATACCTGAACCAAGTGCATCAGTTCATCGACTGGGCCATCCGCTCGAATCTGCAGAGTGTGCCCACCGACTGTCCACATCGTGAAAAACTGGGTTGGTTGGAGCAGGATCACCTGATGATGCCTTCGATGTATTATCGCTACAACCTCACTCCACTCTATCGCAAACTGATGAACGACATGGCGGCTTCGCAGTTCGTGAAAGGACAGACGTTGGGCCATGGCGCAGAATCGACACCTTGGATCAAGGAAGGACATGACCTTGAGGGAATGATACCTACTATTGCGCCTTATTACACCAACTTCGGATGGAACTTCGACGATACACCCGAATGGGGATCGGCATTCATCATTTGTCCGTGGTACCATTATGAGTGGACGGGTTCGGACGAACTCTTCCGCGAGCATTTCGATGCCATGCAGAAGTATATTGAATACCTTTCGCGTCGTGCCCGCAAGAATGGATATATCCTGGACTATGGATTGGGCGACTGGTACGACCTCGGACCCAAGCATCCGGGTTATGCGCAGCTCACTACACAGGGTGTTACGGCCACGGCCACCTATTATTATGATGTGACACTGATGGCGAAGATGGCACGTGTGCTTGAACTTCCATCGGTGGCTTCCCAGTATGAAGCCTTGGCTGACTCGATACGCACTGCATACAACGCCAAGTTCTTCCAAGCTGAAACGTGCAGTTACGACCGCAATTCACAGACGGCCAATGCCATCAGCCTCTATATGGGACTGGTGCCCGAAGCGTATCGCGCTGGCGTGCTTGACAACATCGTACGAGATGTGGAAGGTAGGCTTTATGCCATTGACAACAAGGTGGACAGCCTTTATGAATGGGGCGAGAATGGACCGACAGTGATTACAGCAGGTGACGTGGGCTATCGTTACTTGCTGCAGGTTTTGGCCCAAGCTGGACGCAACGATGTGATTTATGCCATGAACAGTCGTGACGACGTGCCTGGCTATGGCATTCAGCTCAAGAACGGTGCAACGACGCTTACCGAGAGCTGGCAGGGCCTGGAACGCGTGTCGAACAATCACCTGATGCTCGGCCACATCATGGAGTGGCTCTATGGCTACATCGGCGGCATTCGTCAGCAGGAAGGCAGCGTGGGTTGGCAGCGCGTGCTTATCGCCCCGCATCCTGTGGGTGGTGTGACCGATTGCAACGTCAGCTACCAGACTCCAAAAGGCCCAGTGAAGGTGCATTGGTGGATTGAGGATAACCAATGGAAGATAGAATACTCGGCTCCCAAGTCGATGCAGATAGAGATAATCAGTCCTGCTGACGAGTTGTCGAGACAATTATCAAATAACAACTAACAGGTAACAAATAACAATTAACAATTAATAATTAACAATTGATTGTGTCGGAGAATACGATAATCAAGAAGCCGAGAATAGAATACATCGATTTGGCCAAGGGTTTTTGCATTATCCTGGTCGTGATGGTGCATCTTTCGGCCTTCTATACTTATGAGGTTCCGGGTTCGGATTTTATGAAGGCTTTCAGAATGCCATTGTATTTTTTCCTGTCAGGTTGTTTCTTCAAGGCATACGAGGGCTTTTGGGGCTTTTTCAAAAGGAAGGTGAACAAACTGCTGATACCGTTCTTTTTCTTTTATTTCCTAACGTCAGTAGGAGTCCCTCATGTGCAAGTGCATCTATTGGGCATCAACACCAGTCTGTTGCATATGGACAAAATCTTTACGGCTTTTTTGACAGAAACTTATCCTAATCAGCCAATCTGGTTCCTGCTCTGCCTGTTTGAAGATAGCATCATCTTTTATTCTGTGTATCTGATTGCTCAAAGATATAAAGAATATAGCAACTTTATCATTTGTGCTGGTTCTCTACTGATTGGATTCATCGGTATCACTTTGGGCCGGTATCATATTGACTTGCCAGCGACTCTTGATTCTGCACTTAGTGCAATGCCTTTCTTTGCAGGTGGCTACTTTGTCTTCCGCAAGACAGATATATTGAAGCCAAACAAATATGACAGATATCTGCCTATCTTTATTATTCTTGCCTTTGCTTTTGTGGCGATGTTCTGCACATATTATTCCTTCCTTGTGAATTCGTTCCCTCGGAATGCTGCCATCGTTGTATATCCTTGTGGTTTCCTTGGAACCTACGGAGTGATAATGCTTGCCAAGATATTGAAGCGTCTGCCACTGATTTCCTACTTCGGTAGATATTCCATCATGATATTGGTGACTCATATTGAGGTGTTCAATTTCTATGCGGGCGTATTGGAACATTCGGGGCTGAACCTGTCGGTCGGTTACATTTATGTCATCAACCTGGTTCTGACGATGCTTTCATATGTCATCATTATTCCCTTTATGCGTAAATTTATGCCACACGTGACGGCGCAGAAGGATGTGATACCAATAAATAATTAACAATTAACAGTTAACAATTAACAATTAATAATTAACAATTGATTGTGTCGGAGAATTCAATAATCAAGAAACCGAGAATAGAATACATCGATTTGGCCAAGGGAATCTGTATTACCTTGGTCGTGTGTTTTCATTTGACGTTGTTCTATGATACGAGTCTCCCGTTCGACAACTTCTTCAAGGCATTCCGAATGCCGCTCTATTTCTTCCTGTCGGGCTGCTTCTTCAAGGCATACGAGGGCTTTGGAGGATTTGTAAAGCGCAAGATCAACAAGCTGCTGATTCCATTCGCCTTTTTCTTTTTGGTATGCTCGTTCATAATACCAAACATTTTGGCTCATTATGGCGTTAATATACGATATTTGCCCATGAGTGAAATGTTTTCGGCGCTTCTCGACGAGTATTATCCTTCGGGGCAGATCTGGTTCCTGCTTTGTCTGTTCGAAATCAATGTCTTTTTCTATGTCATCTATCTTTTTTCAGGGATTTTCGAAAAGAGGACGCTTGTGCTTGTTATGATTTCGCTATTGTTCGGGTTGTGCGGAATCATCTTGAGCCTTAAAGGTATTGACATACCTGCAAATCTTGATACGGCTTTGAGCGCCTTGCCTTTCTTTGCGGTGGGTTACGTGATATTCAGGCATACCGACATGTTGAAGCCAAATCGTTTCGACCGTTATCTGCCATTGATGATTATTGGAGCATTTGCGCTCGTGTATCTCGTTAGTCCAAATGTGTCCTTCCTCGAAAATCAATTCTATGGACATTCATGGTTGACCGCTTATCCTTTTGGGACATTGGGCGTACTCGGAGTGATATGGCTTTCGAAGCTACTGAAAAGATTGCCAATTCTCACTTATTACGGAAGATATTCCATCATCATATTGGTTACCCATGATACGGTTTTCCATTTCATTGCGGCAGTCTTGAACCATTTTGAGCTATCGTTGATGGCTGAGTTGTCGCTCAATCTGCTTCTTACGATGGCGTCGTATCTGGTGATTATTCCCTTTATGCGAAAATATATGCCGCACGTGACAGCACAGAAGGATGTTTTACTATAATTATAAGTAGGATATGAAACAGTTGAAAACCTTAGCGATTTTGGCATTGACGATGTGTGTCAGCGCCAATTTGTCGGCTTATGAAGCTGAGATTCAGGCTCGGCACGACTCAATTCTTGCGTTGATAACCGGAGCTCCCTCGTATGAGGCACAGCCCGTGAAGTCGATTACGGCCTTTGGAGCCAAGGGTAATGGCGAGAAGGACTGCAAGCCGGCCTTCGATAAGGCTATGAAGGTGGCGGCGCGTTCGAAGAGTGGACTGCATCTGGTAGTGCCTGCCGGTGTATGGTTCGTGAAAGGCCCGATTCATCTGGTCAGCAACCTGACCCTTGAATTGCAGGAAGGGGCACACTTGAAGTTTTCGCCCGAACCAACCGATTATCTTCCTACAGTGCAGACATCGTGGGAGGGGTCGTTCTGCCAGAATATCTCTCCGCTCATTTATGGCTTCAAGCTCGAAAACGTGGTCATCATGGGGCGGGGAACGATTGACGGAAACTGTGCCGAGACATTCCCCAAATGGCGTGCTGACCAGAAACCTGGTCAGTCAGCTTTGCGCGGTCAGGATCATCAGGAGGTGCACGTCGAGGAGCGCAATTATGGCGTAGATCAGAAACTTCGTCCTCACCTCGTGCAGCTCTTCGGATGCAGGAATGTCACCTTCGAAGATGTTTTCATCACAAATTCTCCATTCTGGTGTGTACATCTTCTCAAGTGCGAGAATGTAATCTGTCGGGGTTTGCGTTATGATGCGAAACTGGTGAACAACGATGGCATTGACCCCGAGATGACACGTAATCTGCTGATTGAGGAGATAGAATTCAATAACGGAGATGACAACGTAGCCGTAAAGGCAGGTCGCGACAACGATGGTTGGAAGAACTGTTCGGCTACCAGTGACCCGCTTTATGAGCCACAACCATCGGAGAACATCATCATTCGCAACTGTCGCTTCAAGGGCCTGCATGGACTGGTCATCGGTTCGGAGATGAGTGCCGGCGTGCGTAATGTCTTTGTGGAAGATTGCACTTATGGCGGCTACAACAAACGTGCACTTTACGTAAAATCGAATCCCAACCGAGGCGGGTTCGTCCACGACATCTACTTCCAGAACTGCCAGTTCGACGAGGTGGAGGACCTCTTCTACATCACGTCGATGTATGCGGGAGAGGGTGCCGATGACAATCACTTCACTTCGATTCATGACATTCACGTGAAGGACGTCCATGCCAACAAGGCACGCAATGCCGGCATCGTACTGCAAGGAACGGCAGCCAGGCCCATCTATAATGTAAGTTTCGAAAATGTCACTGTAGATGAACTGAAGGTGGGATTCTCGTCGATGAATACCGATGACATCATCTTGCGCAATTGCAATCTGGGAGGCACCATCGACGGAGCGCCCTCACAAGTAACCAAGCATGACGGACTCTTTGACAAGGATGTGAAGAAATGAAATTCAATTAACAATTAATAATTCACAAATAACAATTATTAATTAACAATTAACAAATAACAATTATAATGTCCGATAATTCTAAAGACGAAAAGCCGAAAGCTGCTGATCCTGATGTCTTCATCTCTTTCGAGGAACGCTGGACACAATTGCTTGACGATTGCAAGCAGAAATTGGGCAGTTTGAGTGACGATGACAAGGATGGACAGATATGCGACCTTTGGACCAGCATCAATAAATATGTAACCATTATGGCCGTGCCTAAAGCAATCATGCCAAGAATGCGCAAGACATTGTGGAAGATGGCTTGGTGTTCATCGTTTTCGCAATGCGTGACTATCCTACTTTATTGTGTGCTGACCTTCTTCCCCCGAAGATCTTATCGCAGTGTTGAAGCTCAACAGTATTTCAAGAGGCGTCTGACTCGAAATGGTAGATAATATAAAAAATTTCATAGAGACAGTTGACAGGAAATATGGAGTATGGGTGTTCTATGTGGCATTGGTTCTGATGCTGACATCCACATCCTGGTTCTGGCTCGATGAAATCCCTAGTGAGATACGCTTGATTTCAAAGCGTTTTTTGCAACTGGGGCAGACTCTATGTTGTCTTAGAATCGCCCTTCTGAGTTGGAAATATCCCAGATATGTCATTCTTTGTGCTGTAATTATTCCATTAGTCTATTATTCGTATCTTCTGAGCCATGGAAATATGCTGATCAAGACAGTGATGTTTGTTGCCGCATCGAGGGATGCTGACATCAAGGTGATTCTTCGGATTTATCTTGTCATCTTCCTGACCATGCTGTTCCTGGGGCCAGCGACTTTGCTTCTGGATTGGTCTGCAGATATAGTCAAGCATAAATACAACCATGTGGGACACTCCTACGGGTTCTACAATCCGAATCGTTATGCTTACCTGATGCAGATGCTCATTCTGCTGGTCATTCATATTTTGCACATCCGACGATTGCTTTGGGTAGCGATCGTCTGTTGGATATCGGCAGTTGTGGTGGGTTGGATGACATTGAGTACAACTTCGGTTATTGTGTTGTTGTTCTTCCCGCTTGCATATTATTGGCTCAAGCATCATACTGTTCCATCTCTCTGGCTCGCCCTTTTCCCGTTGCTTCTGACTGTTCTTTCCATAGGGCTTGCTTTCTATTTCGGACCTTCGACAGGCGAATCGACTTTCGCGAGCCGTTTCAGTATCCCCTATTTGCTTTTTGAACGACATGGTCTAAGTTGGTTGGGGCAGGATTGTGGCATTGTAACCTGGGAAAAGGCATTTCGAGAAGGCGTTGAACCTATCTATTTTAACAATCTTTACCTAAGCCTCTTTGTCAAGAATGGTGTAATTGTGGCTTCCCTGATTCTTGTGCTCTATGGACTATATCTTTATCGCATGGGACGATTGCACAATCCTCTGTTACTGGCTATGGCTCTCTGTCTGGCTATCTCAGGGTTGATGCAGCTATTTCCGCTTAACATTATGCTCGACTTCCTGCTCATGTATTTTTTCCAGGAGCCCTTTGTGCGGAAAAACATCGTAAAAGCTGAGAATGAATAAAAATGTAACGTCTGAGCTAATCAGTTTTGCGCGATTCCCCTTGGCGATAAGTGTCGTGATGATTCATTGCTTTATCAGTATCAAGGGGTGGCAATATGACAAGTTGGCAGAGCAAGGATTGGGAAGCAATGTGGCAATGGAATTTATTATATCGACACGAATAATCATTCTGTTTGTTGTCGCATTGTTTTTTCTGATATCAGGGTATTTGTTCTTTTTACATCTGGAAGAATGGAATAGCGGTGGATGGCTGCGAAAGATGAAGCGCAGGTTCTGGACGCTCCTCATTCCTTATTTATTGTGGAATACGTTATACATATTATATATTATAGGCCCGGATATATGGGATTGTTTGGTCCATGGAAAACCTTGGTACGTGGTGAAGGCTTGGGTCGATGACCATAGCGGCTGGATTGGACTCTATTGGAATGCTAAGTCACTGGGTATAGGCCAGGTGGATATATGGGGACATCCAGCCCATACTACTGTGCCGATTCTCTTGCCATTCTATTTCATCAGGGATCTTATTGTGGTGGACTTGTGTACGCCATTGTTTCATTTCCTTTTGCGTTCCCGTGATGGTAAGGTTTCTCCTTATGCCATTGTAACTATAGTCTTATTGGCTTTCCTTTACCTTACGCAGACTTCTTTCATGATTCCGGGATTTACCGCCGAAGCATTTTTCTTTTTCGGATGGGGCGCGTTTTTGTCCTTGAATCGGTTTGAGTTGCCAGATGTTTTTTATGCCAGACGTTGGCCTATTGCTGTAGTCACGCTTTTTCTATATATTGCGATGATCTGCAGTGGTTATCTTTACTCTCGAACAGGAAGGATGATTTATCCTTTCTTTATCGTTTTTGAGGTAATGACAATGATCAACCTGCTAGCTTGGATGGTGAGACGAAGTTATTCGAGTCCTTTTTGGGCAAAGATAAAAAATGGGTCGAACAAGTGGCAGGATGCTACCTTCCTGATTTTTGCACTGCACTTTTTTATCCTTAAAGATGTGTTTAAGCTGCTCAACAGGGTTGGCGGTGCCCTGACAGGATTTTATGATGTGAGGTCGATGGAAATGGCCAATCGTTTCCCATATGTCGTTATCATGAACTACTTGTTGAGAGTTGTGATTATCGTCGCTATTTGTATGTTTGTCTATGTAATTCTTCGCAAGTTTTTGCCACGGGTTTGTGGTATCCTCTGCGGAAGATGAATTTAGCAAGTTATAAACATATTTTGTCGTTATGACAAAGAAAATTCAGATTGCATTTTTCGTCTTATTGCTGGTAGGTTGCGTGTCATTGTTGGCCTATCTCTATGGACCCTGGTGGTTCAAGAAACTTCCGGCAACCAATGGTTCGAATGGTAGAGTCGGGACAATAGAATTGCCAGCAGGTTATGAAAGAGTGGGTGATAATACAGGCTTCGCTGCATATTTGCGCAACCTCCCATTGGCTGCCGATAGTGTGCAGGTGCGAAGGATAAATGGGCAGTTGGCTGATTCGCTGCTTCCCTATGGTTATCGTGTAATTAATCTGCCCTTGCTGCATCGTTACGAACAGTGTGCTGATGTCTGCATCCGTTTATGGGCTGAATATCTTTTTCAGACACGTCAATTCTGGAAGATCCATTTCGAGGATACTCAATATAACACAATGCGGTACTATTGGGGAGGCAGGAGAAGCAAGTTCGTGCCCTATTTGAAGCGTGTCTTTAAGTATGCCAACACCGAATCGTTGATTCGTGAGATGCCTCAGCGTCCCTTGAACGAAATGCAACCGGGCGATGTGTTTGTGTATTGCGCCAAAGACAGGGAGGACAAGAAGTATGGTCATGCCATTATGGTGGCAGATGTGGCAAGGAATCCTGTGACAGGTCGCAAGATATTTCTTCTGTTGCAGGGCAGTACCCCGGCTTGCAGTATCCATATTTTGAAGAACAGAAATGATTCTGTCCTTTCCCCTTGGTTCGAATTGGATGAAAATGCTTCAACACTGGATTTGGGCATTGCCACATACCAAGCCAATGAACTGAGGCATTTCAGCAACTCCATTTTTTCACCCAGGGATTCAGGCAGATCAGCACTTCCTTCAAATATTTATGAAGAGGTCCACTCTGATTCCATTGTTCCCAAGGAAGTGGCGACCCTGATGGAGGCTTATCCCCAGCAACGATTGAAGTACAGGAACAATGAGATAATCTTTCCAGATGGTACAACGATACCATTCGATGACGGATATGAGAAAACTTTCGAGCAACTGCTCGACTATTCAGATGTGGAGGATATGTTTCGGTTGTCCTATTGCAGACAGGATACACCAGTCTATCAGTCGGATGCTGGACGAAGCCGATGTGACGCATTCTTCAAGAAGATGTATGGCTCATCGGCGGAGGAGGTGAAGCACAACCTCGTGACAGTGGATTGGTTTGGTGGGAAAGTGAAGTTTACAAAGATCAATGGAGCGGCGGAACAACTCAAGAGAGTGGCAGCCGAACTTGCCCAGCATCCTGAACTTGCTCCTTATCTGCCATCTGCAGGCACATTCTATTGGCGGCAGGTGCGCGGAGCGAAGCGACAGAGTGCCCATAGTTATGGCATAGCCATCGATATCAATACAGAATACTCAAATTACTGGCTTTGGACCAACCAAGGAGCAGGCGAACTCGACACGCTAAGGTACGAAAATAGGATTCCTCGAGCGATAGTCGAAATCTTCGAACGACATGGCTTCATCTGGGGTGGCCATTGGTATCACTACGACACGATGCACTTCGAGTATCGGCCTGAAATACTCGGATGGGTCAACTCTTTCTTGTCAGACAATTAATTTTTGACGTTATTCCCCAAAACTCATCACTCATTACTCATCACTTAAAAATCTTACATGTACAGTTTACACTTTAAGGTTACCACCAGTACCTGCGATAGCGAAGGTCGGTTGAAGTTATATTCAGCCCTCCAGATGATGCAGGACTGCTCTGAGATGTGGATTGACAGCGAACCTGGCATCCAACAGTTTTTCACCCAACAGAACATGACCCAGCTCCTGGCTTCGCGTGTGGTCGAAATCGTCCGCGTCCCCAGTTACAAGGAAGAACTGACGGTGACGACATCGGTCTATGACATGAAGCCAATGTTCGGATTCCGCAATACGTTCATCTACGATTCAAATGGGGAACCTTGCTACAAGACGTGGAGTATGGGCGCCTTTGTAGATAAATCGACAGGCAAGCTGAAGCGCGTGGGAGCTGATGCTATCGCTTCGATGCATCTTGATTCTCAGCTGGAAATGAACTATGGCGAACGTCGCATCATCCTGCCCAAAGAAGGGGGAGTGGTTAGTGACCCGATTTCAGTATTGCGTGCCGATATTGACTATAACAAGCATGTCAACAATGCCAATTACGTGCGCATGGCCATGGAGTTACTGCCCGCAGACTTTGAGGTGAAGAACCTTCGACTGGAATATCGCATTCCAGCCAAACTTGGAGATACACTAGTCCCCGTGGTTTATCACATTGGCGAGACGATAGTCGTTTCGCTCGATATCCACGGGGAGGCAAGTGCTATTGTTGAATTCAGTTGATTGAGTCTATTCCTGTATCTCACATCGGATTGATCCGATGCGCTTCAGTCCGATGATGGCCTTGAGCGGGCGATGATCGGGGGTGGTCGAAAGCCAGACTTTGAGTGGTGTGCTGTCCTGCCCCTTGGTTGCGAAATTCAGATCGATGAGGAAGGCCTTGTGTGTCTTCCCGTTGCGCATCTCGCATTTCTCGACGCCACAATAATCTACATTGATGATCTGCTGGGTGATACCGTCATAGCACACGAACTTCATCCGTTTGCCTTTCTTCATGTGCTCGTAGTCGAGGTGGCGAACTGAATAGAATACCGAAAGCATATCGTAGGCCGGACCTTCGTTGGTGAAGTGCACTTCACGGTTCACGGCGTCTTCCTTGCCCTTCTTGCGCCAACGCTTGAGGACTACACTGGTGCTGTCAACGTCGTTGAGACGTCGGTTCGGCTGCCCTGCTGAACCAACGTTCTTCGTGTTGGCAGCACTTTTGTTGTGCCAATGATGACGGTAGTAATAGTTGGCCAGCGCATTGTAGCTGCCCTCGTGAGTTCCTTTTCGGAAGCGCAGGGGCACCATATCCTCGTTGAAGTAGCAGTCGAGCGTATCACGTACTCTCATGATATGCTCCACGATACTTAGCGACTTGCCGGCGAGTTTGCTATGATAGACGGTTTGTCCATTCTTGTCGGTCTCTTTCGTGAAACTCAACTTGCCGAAGCCAGCCTTGGCATTGATGAGTCCGATATGGAAATAGATATTGTACTCCAGATTCTCCGGAGTGTTGGATGCTGCCCAGGCAGCCTGCTCCTGTGGAGCGATGGGAGCTGCAGAGTAAATGGCTGGTGCATACGCGCACGCGATAATAATAAGGAATAGGGTGAGACGGCGTAGCATCTGATTTTTGATATTTATTTGTTAAGTTTCTTTCTTAAGCTAGGATGTTTCTCGAGATATTCCTCGTTCTTGCTCTTCTTTTCCTTCTTTTCCTTCGGCTTGTTCTGCTTCAGTTCATCAGGTTTCTGTTTGTCAAGCTCAGTGGCGCGCACATTCCAGGTCTCGCTGTAGTCCCAGTTCTCGCGCATTTCGAGCATCTTGGGAAGATAGAAGACGTTCTCGGGCTGGATGCGTCCATCGAGTGATCCTACGTCAAAGATGCCGTTCCCGTTGCGATCTTCCACCAGTCGGACATAGCATTTGCCGACGGGAGCCTGTGGAAATCTGGCTTGGCCATTCTTCACACTTACCTGCTGCACGGGGTTGTCTTTCTCGTTGAGGAGCTGGACGAAAGCTTCGCCTTCTACTCCCTGTACGTTCACCAGCAGGTGGGCATATTCGTCGCTCTTTTTCTCGCTGAAGGTCATCGCGATGGAGTCGAGGGGATGTCCGTAGATGTCGAACATCGACGCTGAGTCGCAGATGAGCCTGTAGTTTTGGCCTGGCGAGAAGTGCGGCTTGGCATGGAGCGTGTAGCGACGCAGACGGAGGCTGTCTTGCACAAGCTCGAAATCGAGGGGTACCCAGATAGTATCCTTTTGCTGCTCCAGATGGAGTGCTTCGGTATTTAGACTGTCGAGAGGGGCAGAAGTTTCGAAGCGGGGTCGTTTTCCTACGTCAATTTTGCTGTCGAGCAGCTTGATGCTCATGAAAACAGTCTTTGGAAGGGTGTCTTTTGGTGCCTCTTCCTGATCTTTCTTGCGTCTTTTTTTCTTCTTCTTGTCGTCCTTGTCCTCCGGGTGCTGATCTTCCGGCACATTAATCTCAGGCTTCTCCAGGTGCATTGTGTCGGTGCGGATGATGTCGATGCCATTCTGAGTGAATGGATAGGTCACGGTAAGGTGTAACGTATCGCGATGATATACCAGCGAATCGCGCAGCCAATAGACGAGGGTGTCGTTGGTCGGATTGGGTTCGCAGATGAGCCAGGCATCCTTGTCTAATCTCGCTGGACCACGGTCTTCTTCGTCGAGCAACGAGATGACGGGAGGTTCGGGCATCCGAGCGGCAAAGTTGAGCGTAATCTGGGTGCTGTCCTTCCATTTCATGTCATCGAGATAGCGGATGACATGACCTTCGTTGAACATGCGCAGACACAGGTCATTCGGATAATAGTCGGTGACCTCGTGCACGTAGATGGAATCGACCTTCAGGCTGTCGAAGCGGTTCCAGATGGTGTCGCTTGCGGTATGACTGCCGACCGAAGGGATAATGAGCGAATCGACAAAGGCGATGTCTTCGGTGTTGACATCGTACATATAGTTGGTGTTCCCATCCTTCACGGCATACATGCGATACTTGCCAGGGCCTACACCGCTGATGGTGAATCGTCCGTAGGAATCGGTCTTGCCGGCACGTTCGAAGGGACGTAGGCTGAAGATGGAATCAGGATATAGGGCAACTATGGAGTCGATGGCCAGTTGTAAGGAGTCACCCTCCTTACCGCGAGCAGGAAAAATTCCATCCTCGTTAAGGGCATAAATGCCAACAAAAGCCCCAGTGACGGGTTCCAGATCCTTGGCATTGAGCAAGGTGCCCATCACCTTCATCGTATCGATGTGGTCGCCTGTCGAAAAGGTGAGCGACAGGTTTTCCAGCGGATTGCCTTCATTGTTGTCCTGCACAGCATCGCCAAGGTCGATGGTATATGTCGTATTGGCCTGCAGCGTGTCTCGCAGTTCGATGGTCAACGTTTTCGCATTGCTTGAGATGGTTGGCGCCTTGACCTGCGGTGGAGAGATGGTCATTTTCTCGTTGGCATTGTCGAGCTTGATGTTCTCGTTGAAGCGCATCGTGATCTTCTGCCTGTTGACGCTCGTCGCTGCTTCGGCGGGCTCGCTGCGCACAAGCGCGGGAGGCGTCTCGTCGTAGAGTCCTCCACCTGGCGAACCGATACTGGCACACCCCAAAAGTCCTGCGAACGACAGGACGGCAAGAGGTGCTAATTTTGAACGTTTTTTTGTCAAAAAGTGTCGAAACATGCCGCGAAGATACACAAAAATAGTCACACATACATAAAAAAGAGTAAAAAAAGTGCTTTTTTTTAGGTTTTTTTTCGTGATTTCAATTATTTTATTTAACTTTGCGCCCGAAATATGCGAAAAAATTAAGTAAAATCAAATATTTTCAACAATGCAAAACAAAGGATTTGTAAGCGTGATTGCCGTCTTGCTCGCTTTACTTTGCGCCTACTACATCTCGTTCTCCTACGGAGTGCGTCGTGTAGAAAAGAAGGCCGAAGCATACGCTGCAGAAACAGGCAATTCAGCCAAGTATTTCTTGGATTCCATCTCCAATGAGACTGTCTGGTTGGGTAAGACCTTCAAGCAGGCACAGGAGATGCAGGTGGGCCTCGGCCTGGACCTGAAGGGAGGTATGAACGTTATTCTTGAGATCTCTGTAGCCGATGTGCTCAAGTCACTCGCTGCCGAGAACGCCCAGAACCCCACTTTCGTGCAGGCACTGGCTGAAACTCAGAATGCAGGTGAGGTAGAGAGCGGCGACAACTTTGTCGATGCTTTCGCTGCCAACTACAAGAAGATCGACCCAACTGGAAAGCTGGCCGACGTCTTCAGCACCTATCAGCTCAAGGAGAAGATCACCAAGAGCACCAGCGATGCTGAGGTTGTATCGATCATCAAGAGCGAGATGGAGTCTGCTCTCTCGAACTCGTTCAATGTGCTCCGTAATCGTATCGACCGTTTCGGTGTAGTTGCCCCAACATCCAGCGTCTCCAGCAGGCTGGCCGCATTCTTGTCGAGCTGCCTGGCGTGAAGGAGCCCGAACGTGTGAAGAAACTCCTTCAGGGTTCTGCCAACCTTGAGTTCTGGGAGACTTATCAGGCCGGTGAGATTGCTGGCGCATTCCAGAACATGCTTATGGCCGAGGCTCAGAAGAACGTTCCTGTGGCCAGCGATAGCGCCGCTGTCGATAGCGTTGCACTTGCCAATGCTATGCAGAACAGCCTTGCCGCTCGCGTTCAGGTGTTTGGTGACCAGGGTCCTGTGATTGCAGTTGCTCAGTCGAGCGATACAGCTGCCATCAATGCCCTCATCAATCAGAAGCAGTACAAGGATGCCTTCCCACGCAAGCTGAAGCTTGCCTGGAGTGTCAAGTCGTTCGACGACAAGGGTCTCTGGTATCAGCTCTATGCCCTTAAGGCACACGACAACCTCGGTCATCCATCTCTTCCCGATGCAACCAAAGGTGGCGACATCGTAGTTGATGCTTCTGCCGACTTCGAGCAGATTCACAACGAGTATCAGGTCAGCATGACCATGACTCCTGAGGCTGGCAACACATGGGCCAAGCTCACCAAGGAGAATGTAGGCAAGTGCGTCGCTATCGTGCTTGATGATGTGGTTTATTCTGCTCCTCGCGTCAACCAAGAGATCACTGGTGGCCGTTCGCAGATTACCGGCAACTTCGACACAGAGGAAGCCAACGACTTGGCCAACGTGCTCAAGTCGGGTAAGATGGCTGCCAAGGTCAACATCGTGTCTGAGGATGTTGTAGGTCCTACCCTCGGTGAAGAGTCAATCAAGGCCAGTGTGATTTCGTTCATCGTGGCCCTCGTGCTCCTCTTCATCTACATGGTGCTCTTCTATGGCATCACCGCTGGTTTGGTGGCTGACTGCTGCCTCTTGATCAATGCCTTCTTCACCATTGGTATCCTTTCGAGCTTCCATGCTGTGCTTACCCTTTCGGGTATCGCCGGTATCGTGCTCGCCATGGGTATTGCTGTGGATGCCAACGTACTTATCTACGAGCGTGCCAAGGAAGAGCTTGCCAGCGGCAAGCAGCTCCGTTCGGCTGTTGATGCTGCCTATCGCAATGCGTTCAGCGCCATCTTCGATGCCAACTTGACCTCGTTGATCACCGGTATCATTCTCTACTACTTCGGTACAGGTCCTATCCGTGGTTTCGCCGTCACCTTCATCATCGGTATCATCACCTCGTTCGTGAGCGCCGTCTTCCTGAGCCGTATCTTCTTCGAGTGGGCTCTTGGCAAGGGCTGGTTCAAGAACCTCACCTTCACTGGTGCACTCTCCGGTTTGCTCAAGCCTACCCACATCGACTTCGTGAAGAAGGGTTATTTCACCACCAAGGTGTATGCCGTCATCGCTGTGCTGGCTATCGTCCTGATGTTCTTCCCAGGTCTTGAGAAGGGTATCGACTTCACCGGTGGTCGCAACTACGTCGTTGCCTTCAACGAGGTTGCCGGTGTTGACAACGAGGCTCTCGCCGAGAAGCTCCAGAACAACGCCACCCTCAACGATGCCGCCATCAAGGTCATCACCATCAGCCGCGACAACCAGGTGCGTATCACCACCAACTACGACCTCAATGCTGCCGACGATGCACAGGCCAACCTCATCATGAAGCAGGCCATCTACGATGCCGGTAAGGAACTGGGTTATGTAAGCACCGATTTCGAGGCATTCAACAACGAGGATAACATTCCTTCTACCCAGAAGGTTGGTCCTTCGATCGCTGAGGATATCACCTACGGCGCTATCGTAGCCATCATCCTCTCGCTCATCGCCATCGCCCTCTACATCCTCTTGCGTTTCCGCAACATCGCATTCTCGGTGGGCGCTATCCTTGGCCTTGCAGCCAATACCCTCATCATCCTGGGTCTTTACTGCTTGCTCCCATCCATCATGCCATTCTCGATGGAAATCGACCAGGCGTTCATTGCAGCCATCTTGACCGTGATCGGTTACTCAATCAACGATATCGTGGTCGTTTTCGACCGTATCCGTGAGGTGAGCACCCTTTATCCCAACAAGACTCGCTACAATATTGTCAACGAGGCCCTCAACGCCACTATGCCACGTACGTTGAACACCTCCATCTCTACCCTCTTGGTATTGATCGTGATCTTCGTGCTCGGTGGTGCTACCATCCGCAGCTTCATCTTCGCTATGTTGCTCGGTGTCGTTGTTGACCCATTGACCACCATCTTCCTCGCCGTTCCTGCTGCCTATTACTGGATGGGCAAGAAGGAGGCTAAAGCTGAGGCTGTCGTCAAGAAGTAATCGGATTACTTCCAGACTTGAATAATATGAACCGCAATGATGGGCTATCCATGTTGCGGTTCATTTTTTTCTTTTCAAAAATTTGGAAAATTCCAGCAAAACGTGTATCTTTGCCGCGTCAAAGGGAAAGCACCCTTGGTCACACATTATATAATATATAGGAATAATGCAGAAACAGGATATCCGAATAGTATTCATGGGCACGCCCGATTTCGCGGTGCCCACACTCAATGCGCTAGTCACGGGTGGCTATAATGTTGTCGGTGCCATCACAATGCCCGACAAGCCTGCCGGCCGAGGTCACAAGGTCCAGTATAGTCCCGTCAAGCAATATGCACTCGATCATAACCTGCCGCTCCTTCAACCCGAGAAGCTTAAGGACGAATCGTTCCTCGAAGCACTGCGCGCTTGGCATGCCGACCTTCAGATTGTCGTTGCCTTCCGTATGTTGCCCGAAGTGGTTTGGGCCATGCCGCGGTTGGGTACGTTCAATCTGCATGCAGCCCTCCTTCCGCAGTACCGTGGCGCAGCTCCCCTCAATTGGGCTGTCATCAATGGCGACAAGGTCACGGGTGCCACCACCTTCTTCCTTGACCATCAGATTGACACGGGCCGTATCATCCTCAAGCAACCCCTTGAGATTGGAGCTGAGGAGAATGTCGGTTCGTTGCATGACCGCATGATGGAAATGGGCAAAGGGCTGGTTACACGCACTGTCAATCTCTTGCTTGAAGCCGATGGCGACCTCAGTCGTGTTCCTACCATCGACCAGAATACGCTGCTTCAGGACCTGAAGGCTTCGACAGGCATCGACGAACTGCGTCCTGCTCCCAAGATCTTCAAGGAGACTTGTGAATTGCATTTCGACCAGCCGGTACGTTCTTTGCACAACCTGGTGCGTGGTCTCTCGCCCTATCCAGCTGCATGGACCACTCTCGCAGGTCTTTCGCCCGTCAAGGTGTTCCGCACCCGCATTGTGAGCGAAGGAACAACGCAACCTGTCGAAACCATTGGCAAGATTGACACCGACAATCGCAGCTACATCCATGTGACATGCGCCGATGGTATTCTTTCTCTCGAAGAACTCCAGCTCCCCGGCAAGAAGCGTATGGATGTCCGCGCCCTCCTTAATGGTTTTAGAGTTTAGGGTTTTGAGTTGAGAGTGCTGAGTTTTGAGTGTTGAGTTTTTAACCCACTAATCATTGTTAATTGTTAATTATTAATTATTAATTGTTAATTGTTAATTGATTACCGTCATCATCCCCGTCTATAACGCGGCAGCCTATTTGTCTGCATGCCTTGACTCGGTGTTAGCGCAAACCTATCACGACATCGAGGTTATCGTCGTCGATGATGGTTCAACCGATGGGAGCGGGGACGTTTGCGATGATTATGCTTGTCGGGATGCGCGTGTCACGGTGTTTCATCAGCCGAATGGTGGTCCCTCGGCTGCCCGCAACAAAGGGCTTGAGACAGCTGGTGGGGAATACATTGCTTTCATCGATTGCGACGATGTTGTGCACGAGAGGTATCTTGAGGTATTGGCAGGAGAGATGGTTCGGCATCAGGCCGACATCGTCCAATCGCCTTATCAGATTATTCCCGAATCGAAGCGCAGCGATTATGGCCCCGATCGGCTGCGACAGACCGTTTCCGACAGCTACCCGACCCGCGTGCTGACCTCCAACGAGGCAATGCTCAGCATGCTCTATCAGCAGGGTATGGCCGATTCTTCGCCTTGCAAACTCTTTCGTCGCTCCCTTTTCGAAGGGCTGCGTTTTCCCGTAGTCTATCGCGTTTATGAGGATCTGTATGCCATGGCACAGGTCTATCCGCGCATCCAGCGTATGGTGTGGGTCGATGCCCCCATGTATTTCTATTTCAAACAGGACAGCGGTACGCTCAATAGCCTCTCCATTCGCCGAAACGACGCCTTCGAAGTGCTTGAGACCCTTGAGGCACAATTTATGGTGACGGGACATCCCGAATACGTCCGTGCTGCCCGCGAACGTCGTCTAAGCGTCGCTTTCAACATTCTTCGGCTCTTGTCGCGTCAGCCTCATACCGATGCTAACAAGGCCATGGCCTATCGTTGTTGGCAGCACATTAAGGCACTTCGTCCCGAAAGTATCCGCGACTCCCGTGCCCGCCTCAAGAACCGCCTCACCTCTCTCTTCTCCTATCTGCTGATGAGGTAACCCTTCAGAACCCCTCTTAACCCCATTCCCCCGTGTCCGTTGTAACTCTTACACCTACTCTTTTGGCTGAGGCTTGTAGCCAACTCTCCCACCGTGTCAAGGCAGGAGGGTTCACTCCGTCGCTCATTATTGGCATTCAGCATGGAGGAGCCGAAGTTGCTCGCCGGATGCGAAATGACTTTCCTGAAGCGGCTTACTGCGAAGTGCGCTTGTCGCGACCCGGTACTAAACAGAAGAGCAATGGGCTAACACATCGGCTGCTGCGTAGTATGCATATTTGGTTGTGTAATGTGCTGCGTATCGTTGAGAGTCGTGTCAATGAGTGGCGAAGCAAAGGGAAGGAGCCCGTTCGAATTGGCGAGATTCGACTGCCCGACGACGTCGCTTCTCGTCTCAAGGAACTTGGCGAGAATGCAACTGTCCTCCTTGTCGATGATGCCATCGACACGGGAGCAACTATCCAACAGGCTCGTCTTCAATTGTTGGAGCAATTCCCAGGCATCACTCTTCGTGTCGCAGTCATCACTGTCACTATTCCTCAGCCCATCTGCGATGCTGACTATTGTCTTTATCACAACCGTACCCTATGTCGTTTCCCTTGGTCCAATGACTATCGGGAAAGCCCTCATTATTAATTGTTATTTGTTAATTGAGCAATATGCGCAAAGCCCTGGCCATCGATCTCGACGGAACTTTGTTATCCACCAACACTTTTCGCGACTACCTCAGCTACTGTGGTAGTGCCGCGCTCCACAACTTCCAGTTCGACATCTGCTTCAGCATCTTGTGGTGGGTCATATTGCGGAAGTTGCGCTTCGTCAGCCACAGCCGCATGAAGCAGGCTTTGCTTGACCGTACCGCCGCCTTCATGACGCAGAAGAGCCGTCTCGACCACTTTGTCGAAAAGGAGATGACTTACCTCAATGTGCAAGTTCGGCAAATCATGGAGCCCTATCGCAATCGAGGGCATCTGCTCGTCCTTGCCACTGCCGCTCCTGCTTTCTACGCCCATCCCATTTCCGAGTTCCTCAATATGGACCTCTGCTGCGGCACGCTGCTTCCTTCCGAGGTCGTCATTGGGCAGTGGCAGGAGAATGTGGGTCAACAGAAGGTCGAAGCCCTCAAGCGTCTGCTTCAAGTTCACAAGGCGGAGCTCGACGTGGTTATCACCGATCACAGCGACGATCTTCCGCTCCTTAACTTTAATACCACAGGCCGCAACATTGTCGTAGGTGCCAATCCCAAGGCCCTCGACGCTATCCAAAAGGGGTGCAAGACAGAGTGGGAACCCTTTAACTCATGATGTCCTTGTAGTTGATGTCGTGCATCGATCCGCAGTCGTTATAGAGGCACACGGTGTTCCGTCGCTTGAGCAGCCTCAGCTATTGCCACTCTTTGTTATTCTTATCTTATATAGTTATCCCCGAGACCCAGAAGGCTCTCGGGGATAGCTTGTTTTTTATTCCGTTTCGGTCCAGTCGATGTGATAGTCACGGTTACGGACACGGATGGGTTGGCCGAGTTCGTCCATCAGTTGGTTAAGTTGGTTGATAGCAGGAAGAA
>Ga0256407_10003489_pt1 | contig 27857 bp, 21 predicted proteins | sample RumenRJG_04DNA_FD_193489 | JGI IMG/M metagenome (GOLD analysis project Ga0256407, IMG submission 193489) | Bovine rumen microbial communities from Lethbridge, Alberta, Canada - RJG_04 | ecosystem: Host-associated > Mammals > Digestive system > Stomach > Rumen | place: Canada: Alberta...
TTTACTCTGTCTCCCAGCCGTTGGATAGAAGCGACAAATGCGGTAGGACTTATCGCTAAATCGGGGCGTTATGGCGGCACGTTCGCCCAACGCGATATAGCTTTTAAGTTTGCGAGTTGGGTTTCTGTTGAGTTTGAACTCTATTTGATTAAGGAGTTCCAACGTCTTAAAGAGGAAGAACAAAAAGCACTCGGTTGGTCAGCAAAGCGCGAGTTGGCAAAGATTAACTATCATATCCATACGGACGCTATTAAAGCGAACCTTGTGCCGGAAGAGATAAGTCAATACCATCGTTCGCTGATTTATGCCAACGAGGCTGATGTTCTTAATGTGGCGTTGTTCGGAATGACAGCCAAAGAGTGGCGCGATGCTCATCCGGAGGATAAAGGCAATATACGCGACTACGCGACGATTAACCAGTTGATTTGTCTGAGCAACATGGAAAATCTGAATGCCGTTTTTATCAACGAAGGTCTGCCGCAAGGTGAACGCCTCCAGAAACTCAACCAAATAGCCATTCAGCAAATGACCGTGCTGGAGAATGTCGAAAGCAAACATATATTGAAAGCATAAACCACCGTCCCTTCCTGACGTTAAACAGGAACCCGGGTCTGACCTCACCGACAGCGTAAAAAAGCGGTGACATATTTTATATACGGAGTTTCGGAGACGAGGCTCTGTTTTTTTTGTGCCTGTTTTTCAGCCCGTAGATGTATCAAACTTTGTAAAAATCAAAAATACTTTCTTATATATTTGCGTATTTCAAAAATTCTTTGTAATTTTGCAGCGCAAAATGAATCGTGCCCCTGTGGCTAAGAAAGTTTTGCAGTATTTAGCTCACGCCGAGGGTATATGTCTTTCGGGATGGGGGAGTAAATACGGACATATTGAAAAAGGCGTTCATAAAAACCTAATGAAAGATAAAACTGACATAGTTTCGACTCAGCAATTCGATGAAGTGATTCGTCTGATTCAGCATGCCCGCTCTGAGATTGTCCGTACAGCCAACTCTCAACTTATCGAGTTATATTGGCAGTTGGGTGCATATATGTCTGATAAGATTGAATCATCCCAATGGGGAGACAGCGTTGTGCAGCAGTTGTCAGAATATATCGCCCGCAAAGCACCTGAGTTGAAGGGATTCTCTGCTCAAAACCTCTGGCGCATGAAGCAGTTTTATGAGGCCTATCGCAATGCTGACGAAAAACTCTCGCCACTGGTGAGAGAAATTAGTTGGACGAATAATCTTATCATACTCAGCCGTACAAAATCGGAGGAAGAAAGGTCTTTCTATTTGCAACTTTGCGTAAAGGAACGTCTCTCCAAACGGGACCTTAATCGTCAAATAGACAGTGCTCTGTTTGAGCGCACGATGATGGAGAAACCAAAACTCTCACCACTGTTGAGAGAAATTGCTCCTTCGGCAGAACAAGTGTTCCGTGACCAGTACGTGATGGAGTTTATCGGGGGCAAGGAATACAAGACGGAGAACTCGATAAAATCAGCTCTTGTGCAGCAGATGAAGGAGTTTATTCTTGAACTCGGCAAAGATTTTATCTTTATTGACGAAGAATATCGTTTGCAGGTGGGTAATAGTGATTTTCGTATTGATTTACTCTTCTTCCACCGCGAGTTGCAATGTCTTGTGGCTTTTGAACTGAAGATGGGTTCGTTCAAACCGGAACATTTGGGACAATTGAATTTCTATTTGGAGGCATTGGACCGAGACGTTAAGAAACCTCACGAAAACCCGAGTATAGGTATTCTACTTTGTAAAGATAAAGACAACGAAGTGGTAGAGTATGCGCTTAGTCGCTCGTTATCACCAACTATGGTAGCAGAATATAAGCTTTGCCTGCCGGACAAGAAACTCCTGCAAGCAAAAATGCGTGAGATAGAAGCAGAATAACCTCTTGTCCCGCGCGGACGTAAAATACCACCGCTGGCACCGACAGCATAAAAAAGCGGTGACAAGCGCGAAGCGTCGCGCTAATAATAAAAGCATAATCGCTATTTATTCTGGAATGTCAACTACCACAATGAACATTTTTATACCAAGAATAAGTCAGCGCCTTTCGGCGTGGAGGACTTGTAGGTATAAAGGTGTGGTAGCCGGACATTCGACAAGGAATCCACGTTTTTAATTGAAAAAAACTAATACTATAATATATGGCTAAAATTTTAGATGCTACAGGTTCCATCTCTTCTATTGACTCTATTATATTAGGAGCGGAGAAATATATTATTTTAGTATCTCCTTTTTGGAATTGCCCACAAAATGTAATTCTGTCGCTTCTCGGAGCTTTAAAGAATGGCGTCCAAGTGGTAATATTTTGTCGCCCAACTCAGAAAAATGGAAGAGAGAAAACTCTCCCTATACCAAGAGAGAAATGGGAGTATTTCAAAAAATTTGAGAAGAACGGGCAATTTGTAGTAAAAAGTGAAGGCTTAGAGACTTTACATAGCAAGTTGTATATGAATGAGGACAAATGTCTCATTACTTCTCTTAACATGTATGATTATAGTGTAGAGAAGAACATTGAATTGGGTATTGAATTATCTTGGTCTGATGGGCATGATAAAGAATTACAACGATTTGTCATGAAACACCTCAATGAAATCTGCGAGAAAGCAGGATTAAGTGCGACTAACCCTATTATACCAGATGCAAAATTATAAAATCTATGATACAATGAAAAAACTCGGTCTATTATTTATATTATGCAGTATTAGTATTACAAGCATTTTTGCCGGTGAGTTGAAAAATATTTGGCTTAATTATGAATGCCAAAATCTTACCGTGCCTCAAGTTATTGATCAGTGTCGACAAACTTATGCTTTACCCGACAATGCGGAATTAAAGTTGACAAGGTCTAAAAATGATAACATCGGAATGACGCATTATACTTATCAAGAGTATGTTGATAATGTCAAAGTAGAAGGATGTTATATTTTGGTACATACAAAAAATGGTCTTGTGACATCAGTTAATGGAAGATTGTTAGGAAATCAGGAACTGCCGACTAACAGAACTTTTGCACCTCGCAAACAGTTGAGGATTGATAAAGTAGGAGAAGAAAACGTAGAATTGGAACCTGTTATTTTTGAATATCAGGGATCTTATAGGTCTGCATACAAATATTATGACGATAGCCGTTTCTCTAATGTATATTTAGACGCAGAAACCGGAGAGGAAATTTATGCTGAATTAGTTATTGTATATGGAGACGTTCAAGGAACAGCTTCGACCATATATAATGGAACGAAGCCTATTACATGTAATCAGTATAATGGAACTTATAATCTATATGATAATGCTCGGAACATTTATACCGTTGATGCTACAAATTATGATGGATCAAATAATAATACACTTTTTGATTTTACCAATAATTCCACGACTTGGAACAAGCCTGTTTTAACATCTGTTACTATTGAGTGGTCCGCACAAGATTGGTGGTATAATTCTTTGACAGACACTAAACCTGATTTTTATATTCAAATATCTTCAGGCGGAACTATACTATACAAATCAGGTTATTTTAATGATAAAGATGCCCCAGTTACATTTGCCATACCTGATTTTATAGTTGCAGATGGTAGTCTAAAAATAGAAGTTTTAGATTATGATGGAATAAGTGATGATAGCGCAGGTAAAGTATCGGCGACTAGAGTTTCGGTTGGAACATCAAATTGGAATAACAGCAAAACAAGGGGGACATACACTGTCGCAAATAATCCTGCACATGATGTACATTGGGGAATGGAGAAAGTTTATGATTTCTACCTTCAGAAATTTAACCATAGAAGTTATGATGGGAACGGTTCCCTAATACTACAGTTAGTTAATCCTCCATCATCAATTGCTCCTTTTAATAGAGGTGGATTTCCGAATCAAGCAAGTGCTATCTGGAACAAAAATAAGACAGAATTTTACATGGCATACGGTATCGGGGATGGTATAACTCAAAAACCTTGTGCGATATTAGACGTAATGGGGCATGAGTTCACTCATTTAGTAACTGCCGCAAATGGTGATCAAGATTTGCCAACTTCGGGAGAAGGTGGAGCATTGAATGAGTCATTTGGAGATATTATGGGAAATGCAGTGGAAGCATTTGCTTTAGGCACAACTGACTGGGTTTTTATGAAGGGTTATAAGTATTCTGATCCAAATGAATACAATCGGAGTTTGGAAAATCCGAAGTCTGACACAAACCCATTTGCACGGCCAAGTACTTATCACGGAGATTATTGGCAACCAATTACTGGCAACCCCGATGGTAGACCATTAGCTGAGGGAGGAAACGACAATGACTGGGTACATATTAACTGTGGTGTACAGGATTATTGGTTCTATCTGCTTTGTCAAGGAGGTTCTGGTTATATAGACGACAAGCAATCAAATGGTAGTTATTCCGTTATAGGTATTGGTATAGAAAAAGCTACGCAGATTGTTTATCGAAATCTTCTAACATATATAACTTCCACTTCAAAATATCCTGATTCTCGTAAAGGTTCTATTCAAGCAGCAATAGATTTATATGGAAAAGGTTCTCAGGAACATCAATCTGTTATGAATGCTTGGCATGCAGTAGGCGTCGGAGATAAATATCAAGAGGTTGATTGTAAGTCTGTTCCATATACCGAATCATTTGCTGCTTCACAAGGCGACTTTAGCGTTGATAACTTGACATTACCTGACGGTTTTACGTCCATATGGAATTGGGATTCACAATATGGAATGGTTGCTAAATGTATCAAAGGTTCTACTAAATATGAATCAGAATCATGGCTTATATCTCCTTGTGTAGAACTGCCTGAGAATGAAACATGTGTTCTTTCTTTCAGTCATGCAGCAAAGTTCTTCCAGAGCACATCACAGATGTCTTTGTGGATTTCAACGGACTACGATAAATCAGATCCGGAGGCGGCTCAATGGAATAGACTTATTATCCCAACATATCCCACCGGCTCCAATTGGAATTGGTTCTCTTCGGGAGAAATTGATTTGTCCGAATATAAAGGTCAGAATGTAAACATTGCTTTCTGCTATAAGAGCAACACTAATTATGCTCCGCAATGGGAGATTAAGAATTTCTCCGTGCAGAATTCAATGACCCCGATTGACAACATCCAAGCAGACCAACAAACGGTTACCAAGATTCTCCATGACGGTCAAATCTTCATCCTCCGCGGGGAGAAGGTATATACGCTCCAAGGACAAAAGGTGAAATAACGTGTGTCCATTGTCAGGGATTGTATCCCGTCCCTTTCCGCTTGGCGTCCCCCCGCCAAGCGGTTTTTCTTCTTCGTCCCGTTCGCGGTACTTTAGTGCCGCCCTTTCTTCTTACGTCGTCCATTCCCCGGCATGCCATGCCGCTTGTATAAAAATTTGCATGAGATTCTTGAGACACTTGATACACTTTTGTCTAATTTGCTCATTATCAGAAGGAATTGTTAGCCTTTGGAAATCCCAACTGTCTCAACTGTCTCACATCATTTTTTGTATTGACCATATTGACCGTATTGACCGTTTCATCCCCTAAATGGTCAAAACGGTCAAAACGGTCATGTCTTTTTTTTATAGATGCACCCCTTTTCCCGATCAAATCGTTAGTCATTCTTATATATTCTTAGTCATTCGTTAACCATTCACGGTACTGGAACGGACTCGGAACGGACTTGGAACGGACTTTTTACTTGTTCTTGAGGATGATCCAGATGATCACCGGAGCACCGAAAAGGGCAGAGACGGTAGATATAGGAAGCGGGTACGCGAAAAGTGAACAGAGCACATCGCAGACGAGCAACAGACAAGCGCCGATGAGCGCCGAAGCAGGGATAGTGATGCGGTGATTCGATGTTTGGAAGATACTGCGCGCCATATGCGGAACAGCTACGCCGATAAAAGCAATCGGTCCGCAGAACGCCGTAACACCGCCGGACAAGAGGTCAAATAACGTGACCAAGTAACTAAGTACCAAGTACAAAGGAACAAATCGGGCGGCTCAAGGTAATGAGTCGCCCGAGTGTGTTATGATTGTAGGTCTTATCTCGCGGTAAAAGCGCTACAAATCATTGAATTACGTAAATAATTCTTTTAATGAATGAACTTTCTTGGTTCATTTAATCGCTTCGTAATCGTTTCAAAATAAGTACGTTGCATCATACTTCAAATTTTTACTCAATACACTTAGTATTTTTACTCAATGGAATGAGTTATTTTGTTTTCCGCTGCAAAGATACAACAAATTTTGCACATACGCAAATAAAAATGTACTTTTATGAGCGCGTATGCTCAGCATAATGCGACCATATTTTCGGAGGGTTCCCTTTTAAGGGGCGTGCCGAAGGTAGTACTTTTTTTTGATATATGCAAATATTTTAAAACTTTTTAATATTTTATGGTCAGATCTTCATCCTCCGCGGAGACAAGGTGTACAATGCGCAACATAACAACCCCCAAAAGTTGAATTCAAAACTTTTGGGGGTTGTTACAAGTGCGGGCATTGTTTATTCCATCGTGTCCTCCATCGAGTCGCCAACAATCTTGCGGTAGAGCTCTTTGGGGTCGGTAGCCTTGCGGATGAGTTCGTGCAGATCCTCGATTTTCACACGGTCCTGGGTCATGGTGTCGCGGTAACGAACGGTCACACAACCATCATTGAGCGTGTCATGATCAACGGTGATACAGAATGGTGTACCGACTGCATCCTGGCGGCGGTAACGTTTACCGATGGAGTCTTTCTCATCGTACGCTACCTTGAAGTCGAACTTTAGTTCGTTCATGATCTCTCGTGCTTTCTCGGGCAGACCGTCTTTCTTGACGAGCGGCATGATGCACGCTTTCACGGGTGCGAGGACAGCCGGCAAGTGGAGTACGACACGCGTCTCGCCGCCTTCGAGAACTTGCTCCTCGTAGCTCGAGCACATCACACTCAGGAACATACGATCGACGCCGATGGAAGTCTCAATGACGTACGGCGTGTAGCTCTGATTGAGTTCCGGATCGAAGTACTCGATCTTCTTTCCGCTGTATTTAGCGTGCTGCGAGAGGTCAAAATTCGTACGGCTGTGAATACCCTCTACCTCCTTGAAACCGAACGGCATGAGGAACTCGATATCCGTAGCTGCGTTGGCATAGTGAGCCAACTTCTCGTGGTCGTGGAAACGGTATTTCTCGTCACCGAGACCGAGGGCTTTATGCCATTTGAGACGGAATTGTTTCCAATGCTCGAACCATTTGAGTTCCGATCCCGGGCGAACGAAGAACTGCATCTCCATCTGCTCGAATTCCCTCATACGGAACACGAACTGACGAGCTACGATCTCGTTACGGAACGCCTTACCGATCTGCGCAATACCGAACGGCACTTTCATACGACCGGTCTTCTGTACGTTGAGGAAGTTGACGAAGATACCCTGTGCGGTCTCCGGACGAAGATAAATCTTCATCGCGCCGTCGGCGGTCGAACCCATCTCGGTCTGGAACATCAGGTTGAACTGACGCACGTCGGTCCAGTTGCGTGTACCGGAAATAGGGCAAACGATCTCCTCGTCGAGAATGATCTGTTTGAGTTCATCGAGGTTATTGTCGTTCATCGCTTTGGCAAAACGCTCATGCAAGGCTTCGCGTTTAGCGATGTGCTCTTTCACGCGTTCGTTGGTTGCCTTGAACATTTCCTCGTCGAAACTCTCACCGAAACGTTTGCGGGCTTTCTCTACCTCTTTGGCGATTTTGTCATCGTATTTGGCAATCTGATCTTCGATCAGCACGTCTGCGCGGTAACGTTTCTTCGAATCGCGGTTATCAATCAGCGGATCATTGAACGCATCTACGTGACCGGAGGCTTTCCAAGTTGTCGGGTGCATAAAAATAGCCGCGTCGATACCGACGATGTTCTCGTGCAACAGCGTCATGGAATCCCACCAATAACGCTTGATATTGTTCTTCAACTCCACGCCGTTCTGACCGTAGTCATATACGGCGCCCAAACCATCGTAGATCTCGCTGGACGGAAAAACAAATCCGTATTCCTTGCAATGCGCTACGATTTTCTTGAATGTTTCTTCTTGTGTTTGTTGTGCCATAAAGCTATTTACGATTTAACGATTTAACAATTTAACGATTTAACAGTTTAACGGTTTAACCCCTTTGGTCAAATTGCCTGCAAAATTACTACATTTTTTTGATATATGCAAATAAATGGTAAAAAATTCCTAAAAATTAAAAATAAACGCGCGCGTGCTTGCATATATGCAAAAATTTTTGTACTTTTGCACCCGCAAAGGTTTGAGAACATGATGAAAGAATTGAAATGTCCCAAATGTGGCAGTACGTTTACAGTGGATGAGGCAGACTACGCAATGCTGCTTAATCAGGTCAAGAACAGTGAGTTCGAGACCGAGTTGTCTCGTCGAATCCATGAGTTGGAGCAGACTCAGCGGGCTCGTATGGCTGCGGAGAAACAGGCGGAGCAGGCTCGTCTTCAGACGGAGCAGTTGCAACGCGATCAGGCGTTCAAAGAGCAGTTGTTGCTCAAAGATCAGGCTCTCCAATCAGCGCAGGCTCAACTCCAACAGGCTGAGCAACAAAAGCAATTAGCTGTAGCCCAGGTGCGTCAACGCGCTACGGAGGAATATATGAAGAAGGATCAGGAACTGGCTACTCTGCGTGCCCAGGCTGCTGAGCAGATGAAAGCGCTGCAAGATCAGGTGGCTTACTACAAGGACATGAAACTTCGTCTATCCACGAAAATGGTGGGGGAGACTTTGGAGCAACATTGCGCCACTGAGTTTGCCCGGATCCGACCTTTGTTCCCGAATGCCTATTTTGAGAAGGACAATGATGTGGTAGAAGGTACAAAAGGCGATTTCGTCTTTCGGGATAGTTCGGAGGATGGAGTGGAGTATATCTCTATCATGTTCGAAATGAAAAACGAGAATGACGAGACCGCGACCAAGCATAAGAACGAAGATTTTATCGCTAAACTGGACGCGGACCGCAAGAAGAAAAACTGCGAGTACGCGGTGTTGGTTTCTATGCTGGAGCCGGAAAGCGAATTATACAACGGCGGAATAGTGGATATGAGTCATCGGTTCGAGAAGATGTACGTCATCCGTCCGCAGTTTTTTGTGCCGCTTATCACGCTGTTGTGTCAGACCAGCCGGAAGAGCTTGGAGGCGAAGCGCGAATTGGCGTTGGTAAAAGCCCAACAGATAGACGTGACGAATTTCGAGGATAAACTCGTGGCGTTCAAAGAGGGTTTCGGACGCAATGTGCGCCTTGCCAATGAGCGCTTTCAGGATGCCATCGATGAGATAGACAAGACCATCGCTCATCTGACCAAAGTGCGCGAGAACCTCATCAAGTCCGGCGATAACCTCAATGCGGCGGATAAGAAACTGCAAGAGGTAACGGTCAAACGCCTCACTTACGGCAATCCGACCATGAAAGCTAAATTTGACGAATTAACTAAATAATATATGAGTAAAAAAGAAATCCAATTCTCCCTTGTCTATCGTGACATGTGGCAGAGTAGTGGCAAATACGTGCCGCGTAAAGACCAATTGGCGAAGATAGCGCCGGTGATCATCGATATGGGCTGTTTCGACCGTGTGGAGACCAACGGCGGCGCGAGTGAGCAAGTGAATCTGTTGTACGGCGAGAACCCGAACTTGGCGGTTCGTACATTCTGCAAGCCGTTCAACGAAGCAGGAATCAAGACACATATGTTGGACCGCGGTCTGAACGCGTTGCGTATGAATCCGGTTCCGGCAGATGTGCGGCAGTTGATGTACAAAGTGAAGCATGCGCAGGGAACGGATATCACCCGTATCTTCTGCGGCCTGAACGACCCGCGTAACATTATTCCTTCCATCAAATGGGCGAAAGAGGCAGGTATGACTGCGCAGGCAACGATGTGTATTACGTATTCGAAAGTACACACTGCGGAGTATTACATCAACCTCGCAGAACAACTGATCGAAGGTGGCGCACAGGAGATCTGCTTGAAAGATATGGCGGGGATCGGTCGTCCGGCAATGCTCGGAAAGATCGTAGCGGCTATCAAAGAGAAACACCCCGATATCATCATCCAATACCACGGACATACGGGACCGGGCTTTAGCGTGGCTTCGATGCTGGAGGTAGCGAAAGCCGGCGGCGATGTGCTGGACGTAGCGATGGAGCCGCTTTCGTGGGGTAAAGTACATCCGGATGTGATTACTATTCAGGCGATGCTCAAAGATGCAGGTTTCCTCGTAAAAGACATCAATATGAAAGCCTATATGGAGGCGCGCAGCTTGACGCAATCGTTCATCGATGATTTCCTCGGTTATTGGATTGACCCGAAGAATGCGCTGATGACTTCTCTGCTCGTGGGTTGTGGTCTACCGGGCGGCATGATGGGTTCGCTGATGGCGGATCTCAAAGGTATGCACGCGGCTATCAATGCCAATCTCAAGAAGAAAGGCGAACCCGAACTCTCCGAAGATGAACTGCTCGTACAACTCTTCGACGAAGTACAACGTATCTGGCCTATGTTGGGTACACCGTGCCTCGTAACGCCGTTCAGCCAGTACGTCAAGAACGCTGCGCTGATGAACCTTTTCAGCCGTTCGATGGGTGAGAAAGACTTCACCCGTATGGACCCGGCTATGTGGGGTATGATCCTCGGCAAGTCCGGTAAACTGCCGGGTGAGTTGGCTCCGGAGATCATCGAACTTGCCAAAGAGAAAGGCTTTGAGTTCTATACCGACGATCCGCAGAAACTCTATCCGAACGTCCTGCCGCAGTACATCAAAGAGATGGAAGAACTGGGCTGGGATCGCGGACAGGATGATGAGGAGTTGTTTGAGTTCGCTATGCATGACAAGCAATACCGCGAGTACAAGTCCGGTATCGCCAAAGAGCAGTTCAACAAAGACCTCGCAGAAAGAATGCAGAAGGCCGGCAAAGAAGTGCCGGAGAATTTGCGCCAATACTTGCCGCAGGCTCAAATGGCAAATGACAAACCACAAATGACAAATGCTGCTGATGAAATGGCAGCCGTAGCGATGGCGTTGCATCTGGCGCAAGGCAAGCAGCATAAAGAGGGTATTATCGAGCTGCCCCTCGTACATTCGACCGCTTGGAATAATAAGTATTATACGTTGAAATAGAACGCTGCGCTCAAAGTAGAAAGAACGCAGCGGAGCTGCTCAAAGACGAAAGCAAAATGTGTAATATATTAAAATCAAAATATTAATAACGGGAAGTAGAAGGCTTTAAGTAGCTTTTGCTACGGTCTTTCTACTTTCTACTTTTTACTATTCAATCATGAAAAAGTACAATTTTAACGCAGGACCGAGTATCCTGCCTCAAGAAGTAATCAAACAAACGGCAGAAGCCGTTATGGATTTTCAGGGTGAAGGACTTTCCATTCTGGAGATTTCGCACCGTGCTAAGTATTTCCAACCTGTTATGGATGAAGCAGAAGCCCTGATGAAAGAGCTTCTCAATATTCCTGAAGGTTATCGCGTGCTCTTCTTGGGTGGCGGTGCGAGCCTGCAGTTCTGCATGGTTCCGTTTAACCTGCTGGAGAAGAAAGCGGCTTATCTGAACACCGGTGTTTGGTCGAAGAAAGCGCTCAAAGAGGCAAAAGGTTTCGGTGAGGCTGTCGAAGTAGCTGCTTCGACGGATTCCATCCCGACGGATTATGAGATCCCGCAGGACGCAGATTATTTCCATATCACCACCAACAACACCATCTTCGGAACGGAGATCAACGATGAGAAACTCGCTGAGATCTACAAGAAAAAAGGTAATGTGCCTTTGGTAGCCGATATGAGTTCGGATATCCTCAGCCGTCCTATTGACGTCAGCCAATACGACATCATCTATGGTGGCGCGCAGAAGAACCTCGCTCCTGCCGGTGTGACTTTCGTCATCATCAAGGAATCGTGTCTTGGCAAGGTAAGCCGTTACATCCCGACGATGCTGAACTACCAGACCCATATCGAAGGCGGCTCGATGTTCAACACGCCTCCTGTGCTTCCGGTTTATACGGCTGTTCTCACCCTTCGTTGGCTTAAGGCAAACGGCGGAGTGAAATGGATTCAGGCGCGTAACAAAGCAAAAGCAGACTTGCTTTACAAGTGTCTTGATGAGTCGAAACTGTTCATGCCGACCATTTCCAAAAAAGAGGATCGCAGTTGCATGAATATCTGCTTCGTCTTCAAGCCGGGCTATGAGGATCTCCAAGACGATTTCTTTAAGTTCGCTACCGCAAAAGGCATGGTGGGTATCAAGGGACACCGTCTTGTTGGCGGTTTCCGTGCTTCCTGCTACAACGCGATGGACCTCGAAGGCGTTCAAGCACTTGTTGATTGCATTAAGGAGTATGAAGCGTTACACGCTTAATAGACCGCTTCGCTCAAAGTAGAAAGACCGCGGAAAAGCCGCTCAAAGTAGAAAGCATAGTATGATTCATAATTTTAGGGAATTGCTTGTTTGGAAAAAATCAATGGGGTTATGCAAATTGGTTTATGCACAAACTAAATCATTTCCTCAGCATGAGTTATATGCATTAACTTCTCAAATTCAAAGAGCAGTAGTTTCTATCCCAACTAATATAGCAGAAGGTTCGGGACGAGCAACGGATAAAGAGTTATGTCATTTTTTGAAGATTTCTTTAGGTTCTGCCTATGAGTTAGAAACGGAATTGACATTAGCTTATGAATTTGGATATATATGTGCTGAAAATTTTGAAGACATGAAAAATTGTCTGGTTGAAATACAAAAAATGCTATATGGTCTAATTAATAAACATAATACAAACCAAGGAGAGTAGAAGGCTTTGAGTAGCCTTTGGCTACGGTCTTTCTACTTTCTACTTTTTACTAAATTTATGAAAGTTTTAGTAGCAACAGAGAAACCTTTTGCGAAAGTGGCCGTGGACGGTATTCGCGAAGTGGTAGAGAGCGCAGGATATGAGCTTGCGCTCTTGGAGAAATATACAGATAAACAAGCTTTGTTGGACGCTGTGGCTGATGCCGACGCGCTCATCATCCGTTCGGATGTGGTGGACGCTGCGGTCTTGGATGCCGCAAAGCAACTAAAAATCGTGGTTCGTGCCGGAGCCGGTTACGACAACATCGACCTCGATGCCGCAACTTCACACAAAGTAGTAGCGATGAATACGCCGGGTCAGAACAGCAATGCCGTAGCAGAGCTGGCTCTCGGACTCATGGTCTATGCCGTTCGTAACCTCTATAACGGCACGTCCGGAACCGAACTAAAAGGCAAGAAACTCGGTATTCATGCCTTCGGAAACGTGGGACGTAATGTAGCGCGTATCGCACAGGGCTTCGGAATGGAGGTCTATGCGTACGATGCATATTGTCCGGATGAGGCAATGGTAGCCGCTAACGTGAAGCCGGTTCACTCCGCCGAGGAGTTGTACAAGACCTGCGACATTGTTTCGCTCCATATCCCCGCTACGGCGGAGACCAAAAACTCCATCAATCATGACCTCGTTAACCTCATGCCGAAAGGCGGTGTACTCGTTAACACGGCGCGTAAAGAGGTCATTGACGAGGAAGGGCTGATTGCGCTCATGCAGGAGCGTACTGACCTCAAATACATGACCGATATTATGCCGGTTGCCGACGCGAAATTCCGTACACTCTTTGAGGGACGTTACTTCGCTACGCCAAAGAAGATGGGCGCGCAGACCGCTGAGGCAAATATCAATGCCGGCATCGCAGCTGCAAAACAAATCGTGGACTTCATCCAAAACGGTAACACCCGTTTCCAAGTGAATAAATGAGAAAAGGATTCATAACATTTCTAATGACATTTCTTGTAGCAGCGGCTTATGCTCTCCCCATCGAGAGCATAAGCTCTGCTTGCGAGTTGCATAATGGTAAGGATACCTTGCTGATTTTTGATGGCGACATAGATCTGCGTTCAAATATAGGAGAGGTGCTTTGGTATTCTATCGAAACTGGTGAACCATTGGAGACGCAGCCTTCGGAAGAGCAATATCGCTTGGATGACGGTGGTTACTACGTGGTGAAGAACGGGGTGGAGTCCTCGCCGTTCTATGTGTTCCGTTATACCGAACCGGGGACATTGACTTTGACGCTGACACCCGATTGTGGAGCGACGCCGCTGACCGTGCAGGGAGATACAAAACCCTATACCTATAAACGCAAAAACGGCACTACTGCTACCTTTCCGCGCGCGTGTGCATTATATTATAATGAGTTGACATGGACAGGTGAACAATGGGAGGACTCGGTTGTCGTTCTTGAACCGAAAGAGGGACTTCAACCATATTATAATTTGCCGGCATTGTATGGTCCGACGGTTGTACGTCTATGCGTGGAGAGCGATTTGCGCGCGCAGTTGGGAAGAACCGACTCGGCTTGTTATATGACAGAACTGCGTTTGGAGGACATTAAGGCAGTAAAGCAGCAACTCATAGCGTCCGCTACGCCGCATGACGCCAAGAATGAATTGGAGAAACTGACGGAAACAAAGTACACCAAGCAGATTGAGGGAAATACATACAGCGGACCTTTGGAGTTCACTTTCCGTTCAAACCCCACACCGGGTGTGCAGTTCTATCAATGGACGGTTTATAAAGCCTCTGAGGTACTTTTTACTCGCAAGGATAAAGATATTCATTATACTTTCTATGAACCTGGGGCTTACCGCGTAGAGTGTAGCGTCAATAACGCTACCTGCTCCACTGAACCCGATGATATAAAGGTCAATATCTCCGAATCCTATCTGCGCGTGCCGAATGTGTTTACGCCGGACGGAAATGGTCAGAATGATGAATTCCGCGTGTCCTATCGTTCAATCAAATCGTTCCACTGCGAGGTGTATAACCGTTGGGGCAAGAAAGTGTTCCAATGGGATGACCCTGCCAAGGGGTGGGATGGTACGATTAACGGAAGAGCTGCCGCTGAAGGTGCATATTACTATGTAATTCGGGCGCTCGGAACAGATGCCGGGCTCAGCACAGACGGTGCTAAACTCGGTATTTATAACCTCTCCGGCGATATTAACTTACTGCGAGGCAAAAAATAATATCAAATGATAAATGACAAAATGAGAAAATTTTTAACTATGGCTTTAGCCACAACTGTCATGGCAGCAACAGCTGCTACCAACCCGTTCTTTGAATATAAGAACTGGAAGACACCGCATGGCACCTATCCTTTCAATGAGATTCATGCGGAGCACTATATGCCGGCCTTCGAAGAAGCATTTAAACGAGGTCTGCAGGACATTGATAAAATCGTTAATAACCCAGCCGCTCCTACTTTTGCTAACACCATCGAGGCGTACGAGGCGTCGGGAGAGATGCTCACTATTGTTGCCGGCTGTTTTTATAACCTCACCTCTGCCGAGACCAACGACACGTTGCAGCAGATCTCAATGGAACTGAGTCCGAAAATGTCGGAGTATTCGGCGAATATCCGTTTGAACGAAGGTCTCTTCCAGAGAATCAAAGCGGTGTATGAACAACGTGATAAACTCAAACTCAATAAAGCGCAGCGCAAACTGTTGGAAGATATCTATGAGTCTTTCGCCAATAACGGAGCAAACTTATCTCCCGAGGACAAACAGACGTACCGCGAGCTTTCCGCTAAACTTAGCCAACTGACCCTCCAATTCGGTCAGAACGTGCTCAAGGCGACGAACGCTTGGTCGATGCTCATCAATGATGAAACACTTCTGGCTGGGCTCAATGAGGACACCAAGGCGATGCTGCGTGCTAACGCGGAGAAGAAAGGACTGGAAGGATGGCTCCTCAATCTCAAACCGACGACTACCATTCCTGTAATGCAGGACCTTGATAATCGTGACATCCGTCGTGAGCTATACATGGCGAACGCAGGGAAGTGTGTTGGAGGCGAGTTCGATAACACCGGACTCATTGTGGAGATTGTGAATACCCGTCTGGCACTCGCTAACCTCTTCGGAAAGAAGACATACGCGGAGAAATCGCTCTATAAGACCATGGCAGAGACGCCCGAGAACGTCTATAAACTGCTGGATCAGCTCCGTGACGCATATATGCCTGCTGCACGCGAGGAAGTGAAAGAACTCGAAGACTACGCACATGCGCATGGTCTCTATGCGGCGCATCTCCAACCCTGGGATTTCAGTTATTACTCCAAGAAACTCAAGCAAGAGAAATATGCCATCTCCGATGATGACCTTCGTCCGTATTTCGAACTGGAGAATGTAAAAAAAGGCGTCTTCGGCTTGGCAGAAAAACTCTATGGTATCAAGTTCAAAGAGAACAAGAAGATCCAAGTCTATAACCCCGAAGTGACCGCTTATGAGGTCTTCGATGAGAAGGGTAAGTTCCTGGCTGTTTATTATGCGGACTTCCATCCGCGGGACGGCAAACGCGGCGGAGCGTGGATGAATGATTTCCAACCGCAGTTCCGTGAGGGCAAGAAAGATCATCGTCCGCATATTGTCAATGTGATGAACTTCACCCGTCCGACCGCTGAGAAGCCGGCACTCTTTACATATGACGAGGTGCGTACGTTCCTCCATGAGTTCGGTCATGGTCTGCATGGTATGCTCACCCGCTGCCAGTATTCTGCACAGAGCGGAACCAACGTGCCGCGTGACTTTGTGGAACTGCCGAGCCAGTTCAACGAGAACTTTATCGACGAGAAAGAGTTCCTTGATACCTTTGCTAAACATTACAAGACCGGCGAGTCCCTGCCGCAAGAACTGCTTGATAAGATGCACGCTTCGCAGACTTATCATGCTGCTTATTCCTGCGTACGTCAGCTCAGCTTCGGATATCTCGATATGGCTTGGCACACCTTGGATAAACCTTTCGAAGTGAATGAGACCATCGGTACCTTGGAGTCTGTTTGCCGTTTTAGCGACGAAGCGATGGCGCAAGTACAAGTTGTTCCGACCGTTCCGGGTACGCAGATGGCTACTGCTTTCACCCATATTTTCTCCGGTGGTTATGCAGCAGGCTATTATAGCTATAAGTGGTCCGAACTCCTCGACGCTGACGCGTTCTCTGTATTCAAAGAGGCACAGAAGAAGAACGGCTCTATCTTCGATAAGAAAGCTGCGAAACGTTTCCGCGAGAATGTGTTGGAGAAGGGTGGTACCGAGCGCGCGATGGACTTGTATGTCCGTTTCCGCCAAGGAGAACCCACTATCAACGCCCTCCTCGAGCGGGATGGTATTAAAGCACGCGAAATCAAGTAATCTTATTACTACAACCAAAAAATCTGCACAATAAATGCAGATTTTTTTGTGTATATCACTTTTTTATATTACCTTTGCACCGCAAAATAATTAAGCTATGCAACCCTCTGTTCAAACAGCCGCTGAGGACATTATTAATAAGGTACATGCGTACATGCGCGAGCACCCGGAATCGGAATTGCACCGTTGCGGGAAAATGTTCGGCGTGCTGATAGTGGAAGATGGTTATTTGGCGGCGTTTTCAGCGAAGTTAGACGGAATGTATAACCACGAAGGATTTGTCCCTCCCGTATGTGAAATAAACGAACCGCCCGTCGGCACAAGCAAAGAGGAATCAAGACGCTTGCAAAGACTGCTTTTTGCGAATTATAACTTCATTAACGGGAGAGGAGAGCATAAGAACCTTCTGGATATTTTTGCCAATGAGAAACCCATTGTTCCGCCCGATGAATGGTTCGCTGATCAAAGGCTAAGATTAAAGGCTGATGATGAAAAGCTGCCTCCGGCGGGAGCAGGGGAGTGTTGCGCTCCGAAACTGCTGCAATATGCGCTCACGCATGGCCTGAAACCGATCTCACTCGCGGAGTTCTGGATAGGAGCCTCGCCGAAGAATGAGATCCGCAGAGAAGGCGTTTTCTATCCACCTTGTTCTGGGCGTTGTGTCCCTATTTTGAGGCATATGATGCAAAATCTGAAATGTACGATTTACGATGGACAAGAAACGAAAAATGCGGTAGTGAATACGGAAATCAAAAAATTGTATGAGGATGATTATCTGATAGTTATCAATAAACCATCGGGGCTTTTATCCGTTCTGGGAAAGGGAGATGAACCCTCTGCACAAACGCTTCTCCATGCCAAACCCGTACATCGCTTGGATCAAGACACGAGTGGTCTGTTAGTCCTTGCTAAAACGCCTGAAGTATATTCGACGTTGCAGTCCTATTTCCAGCGACGCGATATCCTCAAACGCTATGAGGCGGTGCTAAAACCCTTGAACGCAGAAACGGCCGATGCGGCGCTAAAGGCGAGAGAAGGGATTATTGCCCTTCCTTTATTACCCAACCCTTATGACAGACCGAGGCAGATGGTGGACTTTGAACACGGCAAACCTGCTGTCACACGCTATACCATTCGCTCCAAACGGCCCGATGGTACCCTCTTTGTGGATTTCTATCCATTAACTGGTCGAACCCACCAACTCCGTATTCATGCCGCGCACCCCGATGGACTAAATGCCCCTATTGTGGGAGACCGTTTATACGGACAAATAACGATGGAAAATAGGCAAAGTGAGCGGTTGATGCTCCTTGCGGCAGAAATAACTTTCCTGCATCCTGTTACGAAAAAGGAGATGCATTTCTGCCTCTCTCCGCTATCATAAGAAGGATGATAAGATTGCTTGTTGCGGTAAAAAAAACAAAAAAAGTGGCATAAACATTTGTTTATGTCATTTATTTTTTGTAACTTTGCGCCAAATTTGGCGCGAGAGATGAAATAAATATCAAAATCGCTCAATAAATGTCTGGAAATAGGAACTATATAAATATTTAATATACTATGAATCTTTCTGAATTAACCGACAAAATCTACGCAGAAGGCGTAGAAAAAGGCAACGCCGAAGCGCAACAGATTGTGGAGAAAGCGAACGCGAAGGCGGCCGACATCGTTGCAGAGGCTGAGAAAAAAGCAGCTGCTATTCTTGCTGATGCGGAAAGCAAAGCTGCTGACCTCGACAAGAAAACACGTGCTGAACTCAAGCTCTATGCCGAGCAATCCGTTAACGCGGTAAAAACTGAAATCACCAACCTCCTCTCCGACCAAATCGCTGCCGACAGCGTCAAAGCAGCTACGGCTGACGCGAAATTCATGCAATCGATCATTGCCAAACTCGCAGAGCAGATGGCAAAAGACGGAGAAGTGCTCATTGAGGCGAAAGATGCCGAGGCACTGAAGAAATACTTCTCAGCTAACGCCAAAGCGCTCCTCGAGAAAGGTGTGAAGATTGCAGAAGTAAAAGGTATCAAAACGGACTTCACCATTCAGCCGGCTAAGGGCGGTTACAAACTCGCCTTCGGAGACGCTGAGTTCATCGCGTATTTCAAGGAAATGCTTCGTCCCCAATTGGTTGAGGAACTATTTTAATTGACGATTAGACGATTGACAAGGTACGATTGATTGAAGATTTATGAAAATGACGATTGTCAGTAGCAAAATCGTAAATATAATTCAATCGTAAATAAATCGTAAATCGTAAATTTGTAAATCGTAAATAACATGACTTACGAATATTTACTTGCCGGACTTCCGGAACTAAAAGCGGGTTCTGATGCACCTATTTTTCTCGAAAAACTCGATGAGTTGTTCGACGAGCAGTTACGTGCGTCCGACAAGGCTTTGCTGGACTTGCTTCGCGCGCCGATGAATGAAGAGACGCTCGCACAAGGCCTTAAAGCCAAGAACCGCTTTATTCGCGATTGGTTTGGTTTTAATCAGGACATGAACAACGTGCTTGTGGCGCAAATATGCCGCAAGCACGGCTTCGATGTCAAGACCCAGATTGTCGGAGAAGGCGAAGTGGCGGAGCAACTGCGCACGCACACCTCTCAAAAGGACTTCGGCCTGAACGAACTGCCGGGCGACTACCAGCCGATCCTTGCTCTCGCGCAGATTGACGATCTCATGCAGCGTGAGAAAGCCCAGGACGCGATCCGTTTTGAGTGGTTGCAAGACCGCACGGAGTTCGATTTCTTCTCCCCCGAAATGGTCTTTGCATATTACCTCGAAGCCCTCATGCTCCATCGCTGGTCTATCCTCACCATCGAAGAAGGTGAAAAAATCTTCCGCGATCTCGTAGCTGACATGAAGAAAGGTGTAAACCTTGAAGCGTAATTTTTAATTTTTAATTTTTAATTTGTAATTAACAATTACAACATATGACTACTGGAAAAGTTAAAGGAATTATTGCCAACTTGGTAACCGTCGCTGTCGATGGTCCGGTTGCGCAAAACGAAATTTGCTACATCTACGTCGGCGAGACCAAACTGATGGCAGAGGTCATCAAGGTCATTGGCGCTAACGTATATGCGCAGGTGTTCGAATCCACACGTGGCCTCAAAGTGGGCAACAAAGTGGAGTTCACGGGACACATGCTCGAGGTGACGCTCGGTCCCGGTCTGCTCAGCCGTAACTATGACGGTCTGCAGAACGACTTGGACAAGCTCACCGGCGTGTTCCTCAAACGTGGTGAGTACAACTTCCCGCTCGATGAGCAGAAGAAATGGTCCTTCACCCCTATCGCCAAAGTGGGCGATAAGGTAGAAGCCGCTGCTTGGCTCGGAGAAGTGGATGAAAACCATCAGCCGCACAAGATCATGGTGCCTTTCGTCTTCGAAGGCACTTACACCGTGAAGTCCATCGCAAAAGCCGGTGAGTACACTATCAACGAAGTGATGGCTGTTCTGACTGACGCAGATGGTGTGGACCACGAAGTAACTATGGTTCAGAAATGGCCGGTGAAGAAAGCGATCCTCGCTTATCGCGAGAAACCGCGTCCCTTCAAACTCCTCGAAACAGGTGTGCGTACGATCGACACGGCGAACCCGCTTTGTGAAGGTGGAACAGGCTTTATCCCTGGTCCTTTCGGAACCGGTAAGACCGTCCTTCAGCACGCTATCTCCAAACAAGCCGAGGCAGACATCGTAATCATCGCTGCCTGCGGTGAGCGTGCCAACGAGGTTGTGGAGACCTTCACCGAGTTCCCCGAACTCGATGACCCGCACACAGGCCGCAAGCTCATGGAGCGTACCATCATCATTGCGAACACATCCAACATGCCGGTGGCATCCCGTGAGGCGTCTGTTTATACGTCCATGACCATCGCCGAGTACTACCGTTCGATGGGTCTGCGCGTTCTCCTCATGGCGGACTCCACTTCCCGTTGGGCACAAGCGCTCCGTGAGATGTCTAACCGTCTGGAGGAGCTTCCGGGACAGGATGCCTTCCCAATGGACCTCTCCGCAATCATCGGCGCGTTCTATGCACGAGCAGGTTACGTGTACCTTAATAACGGAGCTACAGGTTCTGTTACCTTCCTCGGTACCGTTTCGCCTGCCGGTGGTAACCTCAAAGAGCCGGTTACCGAAGGAACGAAGAAAGTGGCACGTTGTTTCTACGCTTTGGAACAAGCTCGTGCCGACCGCAAACGTTACCCGGCAGTGAACCCCATCGATTCGTACTCCAAATATGTGGAATACCCTGAGTTTGAGGAATATATCTCCGGCTTGATTGACAAAAACTGGTTGCCGATGGTGAACGACATGAAGACCTATCTGCAACGTGGTAAAGAGATCCAGGAGCAGATCAACATCCTCGGTGACGACGGTGTGCCTGTGGACTACCACGAGGCGTTCTGGAAATCCGAAGTGATTGACTTCGTCATTCTCCAGCAGGATGCCTTCGATAAGATCGACGCCGTTTGTCCGCTCGAGCGCCAGCAGTACATGCTTCGCCTCGTCATGGACATCTGCAAACACGACTACGATTTCGATAACTTCCTCGATGTCATCGATTACTTCAAACGCGTCATCAACCTCTGCAAGCAGATGAACTATTGTGAGTTCCACTCCGCAGACTTCGAAGACTACCGCAAGAAACTCGATGCCCTCTTGGCAGAGAAACAGTTGTAATGCATAGCACTCAATTAGCATTCAAAAACGACAGTCGAACGACGGTCAAACGACGGTGAAGGCTAAGATGAGGCTAAGGTTAGTACAACAAAAGTTGAAAAAAATCGTAAATTTGTACAATCGTAAATAAATCGTACATCGTAAATCGTTAAATCGTAAATTATTATGGCTAAAGCATTTCAAAAAATATATACCCAGATTACGGCGATCACCAAAGCGACCTGTTCGCTGAAAGCCGAAGGAGTGGGTAACGATGAACTCGCTACCGTCAACGGCAAACTCGCACAGGTAGTAAAAATCATCGGTGACGAGGTGACGCTGCAGGTGTTCCAGGGTACCGAAGGTATTCCGACCAACGCTGAAGTAGTGTTCCTCGGCAAAGCACCGAGCCTCAAAGTGTCCGACCAACTCGCAGGCCGTTTCTTCAACGCGTACGGCGACCCGATTGATGGCGGACCGGCTATCGAAGGCAAAGAGGTTGAAATCGGTGGTCCTTCTGTAAACCCCGTTCGTCGTAAACAACCGTCAGAGCTTATCGCTACGGGTATTGCAGGTATTGACTTGAACAACACCCTCGTTTCCGGGCAGAAGATCCCGTTCTTCGCGGATCCGGATCAGCCGTACAACCAAGTGATGGCTAACGTGGCACTCCGTGCAGAGGCAGACAAAATCATCCTTGGCGGTATGGGTCTGACCAACGATGACTACCTCTATTTCAAGAACGTCTTCACTAATGCCGGTGTGCTCGACCACATCATCTCGTTCGTCAACACGACTGAGAACCCGCCGGTTGAGCGACTCCTAATCCCGGATATGGCGCTTACTGCTGCAGAGTATTTCGCGGTAGAGAAACACGAGAAAGTGCTTGTCCTCTTGACCGATATGACGCTCTATGCCGACGCACTTGCTATCGTCTCCAACCGTATGGACCAGATTCCTTCCAAGGACTCCATGCCGGGTTCGCTCTATTCCGACCTCGCGAAGATCTACGAGAAGGCGGTTCAGTTCCCGGAGCAGGCAGGTGGCGGTTCTATCACCATCATCGCCGTAACTACGCTTTCCGGTGGTGACATCACACACGCTATTCCGGATAACACCGGTTACATCACCGAGGGTCAGCTTTATCTCCGCCGTGACTCCGAAATCGGTAAAGTAATCGTCGATCCGTTCCGTTCGCTCTCGCGTCTGAAACAGTTGGTTGCTGGCAAGAAGACCCGCGAAGACCACCCACAGGTAATGAATGCAGCCGTTCGCTTGTACGCCGACGCCGCTAACGCTAAGACCAAGAAAGAGAATGGTTTCGACTTGACCGACTACGACAACCGCTGTCTCGATTTCGCGCGTGACTACAGCCGTGAGATCCTCGCGATCGACGTAAACATCAATACCGTCCAAATGCTCGACGTAGCATGGACGTTGTTTGGCAAATATTTCAAACCGGAAGAAGTAAATATCAAGGCCGCTCTTGTTGAAAAGTACTGGCCAAAAGCATAATAGGTTATGGCTATAACTTACCAGTTTAATAAGACGTCACTGCAAACTTTGGAGAAAGATCTGAAGATGCGGCAACGGACTTTGCCCACTTTGCAAAGCAAAGAGACAGCTCTTCGTCTCGAAGTGAAGAAGGCAAAGAAAGAGCTCGAAGACCTGGATAAGGAAGTCGAGCGCCGCATCAAGGATTACGACCAGATGATTGCGCTTTGGGGCGAATTTGACACTTCGCTCATCCATGTGGACGACGTACGCATGTCTATTAAAAAGATTGCGGGCGTTCGCGTACCCGTCTTGGATGAAGTCGTCTATTCGACCAAAGAGTTCTCGCTCTTCTCCAGCCCCAAATGGTTTGCAGATGGTTTTGAGCAACTCAAAGCCATCGCCGATGTCGGTATCCGCCAGGAGTTCATACATCGCAAAGTGGAACTGCTCGAGTATGCGCGTAAGAAAACGACGCAGAAAGTGAACCTCTTTGAGAAAGTACAGATCCCTGGGTATCAGGATGCTATACGTAAAATCAAACGATTCATGGAAGATGAAGAGAACCTCTCCAAATCAAGCCAGAAAATCGTTAAGTCTAAACGCGAAGCCGAAGCACGCGCCGCGGAAGAACAGAAAGGAGGTAACGCATGATTACGCAAATGAAGAAATACACCTTCTTGGTGTTCCATCGCGATTATGAGCCTTTCCTGACGCAACTCCGCGACCTCGGTGTAGTACATATCACGCAGAAAGCCGCAGGTCTCATCGAAGAAGATGAGCAACTCCAGGCAGCCCTCCAACATGAGGACGACCTGCGTCGTCTGCTCAAACAAGGTGCGCCGGATCAACTGCTCGCAGAACGTGCCAACATCGAACAAAGCATTGCGGATGCACATACAGCAGCACAACAGGCTGCCGTTTGGGGTGAATTTGATCCTGCACGTATCCAGCAACTCAAAGACGCCGGCTACACGCTTCGTTTCTTCGCTTGCAGCGCATCTGCTTTCCAGGAAGAGTGGGGTATAAAAGTCTCCGAGAAAGAGGGTAAGACGTACTTTGTAAACCTCGATAACTCGATATCTCGAAATATTGATAACTCGGATCTTCTCGAGAAGGCTACCGAACTCCCGCAGCCGGAGAAATCCGCTGCCCAGTACATGCAGGAAGTAGAAAACCTCAAAGGTCTGCTCGCTGCTGCTAATGCTCGTATTGAGGCATGGCAAATTGCAAATATCGAAGACATCAAAGCACAACTCAAAGAAGCCCGTCAAAACATTGACTGGCAGCGTGTTACGCTCTCGACCGATAAACTCGCAGAAGGGTCGCTCTGTCTCTTTGAAGGTTTCTGTCCGATTGACAAAGAGCCCGAACTGAATGCCATGCTTGCTGCTTCTGAGGTCTATTACGAAGAGACCGATCCGGAGAAAGAAGATGCTACGCCGATTAAGTTGCACAACAACTGGTTTGTGAAACTCTTTGAGCCGTTAACCGGTATGTACGGCTGGCCGAACTACAATGAGTTTGACCCGACGCCGATACTCGGTCCGTTTTTCCTGCTCTTCTTCGCCCTCTGTATTGGCGACTGCGGTTACGGTTTGATGCTTACCCTCATCGGCTACCTCATCTACAAAGGCAAACTGAAGATTGAGATGTTCGACGGACTGGGCGGTATCATCATGGCGCTTGGTGTCGGTTCTACTGTGGTGGGTTACCTCATGGGCACCTTCTTTGGCGTGGATATCTATCGTGCAGAGTGGTTCCCGGAGAGCGCAAAGGCATTGATGTTCAATAACTTGGGTGTAAATGGTAAGATCGGAGAATACGATGTGATGATGGTTCTGGCACTTGTTATAGGTGTTGTACATATCATCCTCGCCATGACCATCAAAGCGATCTCTTATACCAAACGAGACGGCTTCAAAAACACCGTTTCTACATGGGGATGGTTGTTGCTCATCGTGGGAGGTATTTGTACAGCTATCTTGGCAATGACTTTCTCGCTGCCGACCGAAACCGTCAAATGGACGCTCATCGGTATTGGTGCCGTCTCTGCTTTGGGTATCTTCGTGTTCAACACACCGGGCCGCAATCCGCTGATTAACGTGGGAGCGGGTCTCTGGGATACATACCAGATGTCCACCGGTCTCCTCGGCGATGTACTCTCGTATATCCGTCTCTACGCCCTTGGTTTGGCAGGCGGAATGTTGGGAGCTGCCTTCAACCAACTTGGCGCACAAGTCCTTGGCGAGAACCCCAATGTAGGTACATGGATCGGATTTATCCTCATCGTGACTTTTGGTCACATCCTTAATTTGCTGATGGCTTGTCTCGGTGCGTTTGTTCACCCGCTACGTCTCTCGTTCGTTGAGTACTTCAAGAACGCAGGCTACGAGGGAACCGGCAAACTCTATCAACCTTTTAAAAAATAATTGTTAATTCGTAATTTTTAATTTTTAATTTATATAAAACATTATGGAACAAATTTTAGGTTATCTTGGACTTGGCCTCATGTTGGGTCTGTCCGGCGTTGGTTCTGCTTACGGAACTACTATTGCAGCTAATGCAGCTGAGGGTGGTTTGAAGAAGAACAAAGAGAAATCATCGGCTTACATGATTCTTTCTGCACTTCCTGCTACGCAGGGTCTGTACGGATTCGTGGCATTCCTGATGATGAAGGGTCTGATGGAGACCAACCCGATTCTGCTCTTCGGTCTGGGCATCGGTATGGGTATCGTCTTCCTGCTTTCTGCTATCCGTCAGGGTCAGACTGCGGCTAACGGTATTGCTAATATCGCAGCCGGCCATGATGTAATGACCAACACCATGATTTACTGCGCTCTGCCTGAGTTCTATGCAATTTTGGCACTCGTTGCAGGTCTGATGGCATAATATGGCAAAAGCATTTGTTTTTCCCGGACAGGGAAGTCAATTTCCGGGCATGTGCAAAGATCTGTACGATGCACATGCAGAAGCCCGCGAGATGTGCCAAACAGCCGATAGGCTGCTTGGCTTCTCGCTGACGGATGTTATGTTTGAGGGCACAGCCGATGATCTGAAGCAGACCAAAGTGACACAACCTGCCGTCTTTCTGCACTCGGTTGTAGCACAACGTCTTTTGACCATCGAGAAACCCGACATGGTCGCCGGACACAGCCTTGGTGAGTTCAGCGCATTGGTGGCATGTGGCGCTTTGCGTTTTGAGGACGCCTTATTATTAGTGTCCGCGCGTGCGCAGGCGATGCAAGCTGCCTGTGAGCAAAACCCCGGTACGATGGCTGCCGTTCTCGGTCTTCCGGATGAGAAAGTGGTCGAGATCTGTGAAAGCGTTAGTGGGGTTGTCGTTGCTGCCAACTTCAACTGCTCGGGACAGATTGTTATCTCAGGAGAAGTTGAAGCCATCGACGCTGCCTGTGTCGCTATGAAAGAAGCCGGTGCACGTCGTGCGCTGCGTTTACCTGTGGGGGGTGCATTTCATTCCCCGTTGATGCAGCCCGCTGCGGAAGATCTCAAAGCTGCCATCCTCAAAACGGACTTCCACAAGCCCTTCTGCCCGATCTACCAGAACGTGACCGCAAAAGCAGAAATAGAACCGGAAATTATCCGCGAAAACCTTCTCAAACAACTCACAGCCCCCGTTCGCTGGACGCAGTCCGTGCAAAACATGATTGCGGACGGTGCGACGGAGTTCTTTGAGTTCGGTCCGGGAGATGTGTTAAAAGGTATGATTCGTAAAATAAATCCTGACGTACAAGTAGGATAAAAGCATTTGTTACTATGTTAAAGACAATAGGTGTACTTACTTCCGGAGGAGATGCTCCGGGAATGAACGCTGCCGTACGTGCCGTTGTGCGCGCGGCTATCAGCCAAGGATTGGACGTGAAAGCGATCTATCGTGGCTACAAAGGTCTGATAGATGGTGAAGTAAAGACCTTCACTTCGCAAGATGTCTCTGGAATTATCCAGCGCGGCGGAACAATCATCAAATCCACTCGTTGTATGGAGTTCAAGACTCCGGAAGGACGTAAACAGGCGTATGACACTCTGTTGCGTGAACATATTGACGCACTGGTGGTAATCGGCGGTGATGGTACGTTCACAGGCGGCCGCCTCTTTGCGCAAGAGTTCGATGTACCGGTTATTGGTATTCCGGGTACTATTGACAATGACCTTTGGGGCACTGATGCTACCATCGGTTATGACACTGCGCTCAACACCATCATGGAGTGTATCGATAAACTGCGTGACACCGCCACTTCGCACGAACGCGTGTTCTTGGTGGAGGTCATGGGACGCTATGCGGGATTCTTGACGCTCAATGCAGCTATCGCAGGAGGTTGCGAAGCTGCTATCATCCCGGAGCGTAAGCCTATCGTTGAGCAGATTGAAGAAGCGATTGGTAGCGGCAGACGTAAGTCCAAGAACTCGTCTATCGTGCTCGTTCA
>Ga0256407_10003490_pt1 | contig 27849 bp, 24 predicted proteins | sample RumenRJG_04DNA_FD_193489 | JGI IMG/M metagenome (GOLD analysis project Ga0256407, IMG submission 193489) | Bovine rumen microbial communities from Lethbridge, Alberta, Canada - RJG_04 | ecosystem: Host-associated > Mammals > Digestive system > Stomach > Rumen | place: Canada: Alberta...
TGACTCATAACTTTAATTGATTGGTACTCATAAAGTTACGAAAAATATTTCAATTAACCTACTGATTTTCAATTGTTTACATGCCCTATTAGCAAAATTTTTCATTCAAATTTAAACAGCTTCTTAAAGACTGGTTCGAAGCATTTGATGCCCTGCGTGATTACTTGGATACGCTCTCCAAAGAGAAGATAATAGTTTTTCTGGATGAAATCCCATGGATGGATACACCCAAGAGTAACTTTCTTGCTGCTTTTGGACAGTTTTGGAACGATTGGGCATCCACCAAACAAAACTTGAAGCTTTTTGTGTGCGGATCTGCGACCACGTGGATGCTTTCGAAATTTATTGGGGACAAAGGAGGTATTTACGGCAGGGTTTGCAGGCCTGTTAAGCTCGCACCTTTCAGTCTTTTTGAGACAGAAAGGTTTTTGACGGAGATTAAGGGCATCGAAATGACGCGTCACCAGATTCTCCAGGCATATATGGTTTTAGGCGGCATTCCTTATTATTTGGATATGCTTGTAAAAGATATGCCTCTGAGTGTGAATATTGACGATTTGCTTTTCAAACAGGGCGCGCCCCTTAGGGCAGAATTTGATTTCCTGTTCCGTTCGCTGTTCAAGAATTCCCGGCTGTATAAGAGCGTTGTGGAAGTGCTGTCATCCAAGCTAAAAGGGCTCACGAGACTTGAACTGATGGAAGCTATGCATCTACCTGACGGAGGAGATTTGTCTGAAGTGCTTGATAATCTAGTTAAATGTGACTTTATTCGCAAATATACTGCTATAGGTAAAACGGAACGGGACTCTCTGTATCAGTTGACAGATTTATTCTCTCTCTTTCACATGAAGTTTGTTGAGGATAACAATGGGCAGGACGAGCATCTTTGGAGCAAACTTGCCGGCAAGGGCCCCATGACCGCTTGGAGCGGGTATGCTTTTGAACAAGTTTGCCTACATCACATCAGTCAGATTAAGCAAGCACTCAGTATCGGTGGGATTATCAGCAACATCCACTCCTGGAATTGTCGTCCGTTCATAGATAAAAACGGCACTTCGTGGAAAGGTGGGCAGATAGATCTTTTGATTGATCGTGCCGACGAAGTCATTAGTATTTGTGAGATTAAGTATGTCTCAGATAAATACGTCATTGATGCCGATTATGAGAAAAAGCTAGCCTCACGCGCCACACTCTTCCGGCAGGTTACCAAGACAAAGAAAGCGCTTCATCACACGTTCATTACCACATACGGTGTTTCAAAGAATCTGCATAGCGGTATTGTGCAATCAGAAGTAATAATGGAGGATCTGTTCAAATAGTTTTACCCCATGACTTACGAAGAATTACAAGCTGAAAACCTTCGCTTGCGAGCACGCATTCGTGAATTGGAACAGGAGAATGCCCGCTTGAAAGGCTATGGTTCTTCGTTATTGTGTGAACCGGAGCCACCACAATACGGCAACGGACCGATGCAGCCAGAACGGAACCGAGATGCTGAAATCCAACGCCGTTTAGACATATTCAAGGGTTTGTTCCGAGGTCGGGAAGATGTGTTTGCGAAGCGCTTTGTATCCAAGACGGGCAAGGCTGGTTATCAACCGGTATGCAGAAACAGATGGTCTGATGGGTGTGTGGAGCATAAGTACAAGTGTGAGGGCTGCCCATTCAGGGAGTTTCTCCCACTTGAGGAATCTGTCATCCGCAGACATCTGGATAAAGATGCGACGGAGAAGGATGTCATCGGCATTTATCCCATCCTTGAAGACAACACTGTTTACTTCCTTTGTGCCGATTTCGATGACAAGAACTGCGAACACGGCTATCAGGATGATGTCCTTTCTTACCTCCGTGTATGTAAGGAATGGGGCATCCCCGCATATATTGAGCGCTCGCGTTCCGGAAAAGGTGCCCATGTATGGATATTCTTCGATGAGCCAATCTTGGCCGCTGATGCACGCAGATTAGGCTTCGCTATCATTGGCGCTGCAATGGAAAGCAATGTTCGTCTGGATATGAAATCCTACGACAGATTCCTGCCTAATCAGGATTTCCTGCCAAAGGGCGGCTTTGGAAACTTGATAGCACTCCCACTGCAGGGGTTATCCAGGAAAAGTGGCAATAGCGTATTCGTGGACGAGAGTTTTGAGGCCTATCAGGACCAATGGTCTCTCTTATCATCGGCCAGGAAACTTACTGGTTCTGAGCTAAAAACTATTTTGGCAAATAACGCGTATCAGATAGAGCTAACCTCGTCATCGGAGACAAAACCTTGGGAAAACCCGAAGCCAGACCGCATTTCATTTGAAGATTTCAGCAGCCCCATTAAACTTGTCCGGACGAATGGGCTTTATGTGCCGATTAAAAGCGTTTCCGGAAAGGTACTAAGGTATCTTAAAGGACTGGCATCCTTCCGGAATCCCAAATACTATGAACTGCTTAATGCCCGGAAGCCGCTCTATCATACCCCGTCTCTCGTGAGCTGTTATGAGATGACGGATGATTATCTCAAACTGCCGAGAGGATGTGAGGATGCCGTGATAGAACTTCTCCAGAGCAATTTCTCGGCATGGGAAGAAGATGACCGGACAAACGCAGGAAGAGCGATAGATGTGTCTTTTTCAGGAGAGTTGCGGCCTGAACAGGAGGCGGCAGTCCAAAGACTGCTCTCATTCAATAACGGAGTTCTCGCCGCTACCACCGCTTTCGGCAAGACGGTCGCGGCGATTGGAATGATTGCGAGGCGAAAGACCAACACGTTGATACTGGTCCATTCCAAGGCTTTGTTGGGTCAATGGAAAGAAGAGATAGAAAAGTTCTTGATTATCAATGAACCAGAACCAGCATCAGAAGAGAAGAAAGGGCGAAAAAGGGAAAAGGCGTTTTCTCCCATCGGCCTGCTGGATGGTAGCCGGAATACGCTGCACGGCATCATTGACATTGCCGTATTCAATTCAGCATTGTCGGCGGATGGCGTCAAGCCATTTGTCCGTAACTACGGAATGGTAATAGCTGATGAGTGTCATCATTCCGGTGCCATCGGCTATGAGCGGGTACTGAAGTATGTAAATGCCCGATATGTGTACGGCCTTTCGGCCACTCCTACCCGTCAGGACGGAATGACTCCCATTGTATTTATGCAATGTGGGCCGATTCGGTACAAGTCGGATGCGAAGGCCCAGATGGCCCGACAGTCATTCAGCAGAGTTTTGATTCCGCGATTTACTTCCTTCCGGGCAATAGAGGAGAAAGGAAACGGCTTGCAATACCTTGGCGACCTGGCAAATGACCGTGCTAGGAACGAACTGATTGTACAAGATGTCGTTTCAGAACTGAACAAAGGCCGGACACCGATTATCCTGACCAAGCGGAAGGACCACATTTCCATTCTTGCCGATATGCTGGCCCCATATTGCCGGAATGTAGTTAAGTTAATTGGCACGGCATCAGCTAAGGAGAAGCGCAAGGCGATGGACCGGCTCAAGAGCATTCCGGAGACGGAACCTTTGATAGTTGTTGCTACGGGAAAGTATGTGGGTGAGGGATTCAATTATCCCAGGCTGGATACGCTTTTCATCGCACTCCCAGTTGCATATCCGAATATCATCCAGCAATATACAGGACGTCTCCATCGGGATTATGAAGGCAAAACCGAGGTGCGAGTTTATGACTATATAGACATCCATGTTCCGGTTATAGCCAACATGTATGGCAAGAGGCTGAAATGTTATGCGCCTATCGGCTATGCCCGGCAGGTGATCGATGCTTTGGAGCAGAATCCGCAGAATATAGTTCTTGGCCAGGACACCTATCTTTCCGTTCTAGTTGGTGATATTGAAGCGGCGCAGTCCTCCGTTGTCCTTTCCTGCGAATCGATGCAGTACATGAAGGGGGCTTTGGCAAAGGCACTGCAGTCGTTGGGCGTCCGTGGGGTGGAGTGTTGTATCATTATCCGAAAACCATCCTCTCGGGATGAAGATTTCATTAGGGCGGGGATAAAACTTATCCAGACTGATAAGCGAACCATTCGTGCAGCCATCATTGACCGGTCTTTACTCTGGTTTGGCAGCATCGATCTGGCGGGAAGCCATCACAGGGAGGAGGACAATGTCATGCGTGTGCTGGCGCCGTTGATTGCGTCGGAGATGTTGGGATATGTATTAGTGGATAATCCTTAGTTATTTGGATTGCCACGCAAAAAGTGTATATTTGCGTTAATCCTGCAAGGGAGAGCGTTCCAGTCCACTTTGGGCGAGCGGGTATGCGGTCAGAAAAGGCCTAGGAGGCCCTTCGGAAATGAATTTTGAGGACATTTATGGACATGTATGGCCGAATAAACGGACGCAAAACCGGACGCATTTTAAGAAAACACGCCCTGTACGCACTGAGAGGCATACTACTCTGTTTTTGGAACGAGGAGGAATACTGATTTGAATATCAAATAGTTACCATCTTTAAAGAGCCCGTTTTTGAACGGGCTCTTATTGTTAAGAATATTTGCTTCTACGGTGCATTTTGGCTATATTTGTAGAAAACGATAAGGCTATGTCCGATATAGAAAAGATACAGTTGTTCGAGAACAAGAAGGTCCGGACGGCTTGGGATGAGGAGAAACAGGAATGGTATTTCTCCATTGTGGATATTTGTGGTATTTTGACCGAACAGCCGGACTATGATGGTGCCAGGAAGTACTGGAAAGTATTGAAAGGACGGTTAATAGCAGAAGGCTTTGAGTTGGTATCAAATTGTTACCAACTGAAAATGGTCTCACCCAAAGATGGAAAAAAGTATAGTACTGACGTCGCCGATATGCAGCAAGCGTTCAGAATCATCCAGTCCATCCCTTCCAAGAAAGCAGAACCTTTCAAGCAATGGATGGCTCAGGTTGCAGCGGAGCGGATTAATCAGGCCATAGATCCAGAACGCAGTATTGACCAGGCCATAGCTGATTATCGTCGTCTGGGGTATTCGGAGGCATGGATTAACCAACGAATCAAGACTATTGAGATTCGCAAAGGTATCACAGATGAATGGAAGAGAGGTGGAGTAACACAAGAAGTGGATTTTGCCTTCCTGACCGACCTTATGTCTAAGACATGGAGTGGTTTGACCACACGTGAATATAAGAAATACAAGGGCCTGACTAAGGAGAACTTGCGGGACAACATGACCAATATGGAGCTGCTTCTGAATGCTCTTGCGGAAGAAACGGCGACAGAACTCAGCAAGCAGCGCAATCCGGAGGGTTTGTCAGAGAATGCAGGCGTTGCCAAGGAAGGAGCGGAAGTTGCTAAATCGGCCCGTAAGGAAGTTGAAAAACGCCTGGGGCATAGTGTAATAACCCGTGAAAAGGCCATTGACCACATCAAATCGCCGGAAGAGCTCCCATTCCCGGATGAGCAGAAACAGGGATAGTAAAAATGGAAGGTATCATGTCAGTTCGAGGCTAGTAGCCTGCATCAAACTTCCCTAATGGCTATCCGATTATTTAAATACAGTTGTAACTGATTGATAATTATCAGATTACAGACTACACTCTATATATTTAACGAGGAGGAATACTAGGTTAATTATTTGATAATTAGCTATTCTGAAGAGGGTGACTCAAAAGGAGTTACCCTCTTTTTGTGGGGTAACTTCATCCAGGTAGCCGTGTCGCTTCACCCCTGTTCCTTATCAGAACGTCCGAAATTGCCGGTTCAAAAGCGCAAAACTCTTGTGTATATCTACACTGTATGTGTTCCGGTCTAATTTATTATACTTTTCTTGCAGATTTCAAGAATAATCTCTATTTTTGCAGCGAAAAGTATAATATATTGGCTATATGTCCATATTTGCGACTATCTCCACTCGCCGTAAAACCCTCGGCATCTCCCAGAACGACCTGGCAGAGATGTCGGGCGTGTCGCTGGCCACTATCAAGAACATAGAGAGGGGGGTGGGGAACCCCTCCTTTGAGACGGTGAAAAAGATCCTTTCAGTCCTGGGGATGGAGATCTTTTTCAAAGTGCGGAATCCCTTCGACAAGCAATAGCCTAAGGCATGAGACAACTGGGAATATACAACAACAACGTCCTGGCCGGAGTGCTCACCGAGCAGGTTCCGGGCAAGGACTATGTTTTTACGTACGAACCTGCTTACCTTGCCTCGGGTGGTGTGCCGGTATCGGTGACGCTTCCGCTTCAATCGGCCCCCTACGAGTCTGAAAGCCTGTTTCCTTTTTTTGTGAATATGCTGCCGGAAGGCGCCAATAGGTCCATTATTTGCAGGAAGTATCGCATCGACGAAGATGACATCTTCGGCCTGCTGATAGTTATGTCTGGCCGAGACTTCATCGGTGCCATAAGTGTTAGACCGTTATGATAGAGATGCCCGCATACAGCCCGCGTGTCTTGAAGACCCTGTTCTTTGGAAGGCAAGTGTCGCCATATCTGGATTTCAGCATAAAGGGGTTGAAGAATTCGGATGTGGCGGTTTCCGCCATGGAGCGAATTTCTGTCTCTGGGGTGCAGGAGAAATTCCCGGCCGTCATCGACGGTGGAAAGATTCGTCTGGCCCGGGAGGGGGAGCGTTCCACACATATCCTTAAGCCTGCCCCGTGGGACGAGACCATCGCCACGCGCCGGCACATCCCCGCCAACGAGCATCTGACCATGCAGATTGCCTCGCAGGTTTACGGAATTGTAACGGCTGCCAACGGCCTGTGCGTGTCATCGGACGGGCAACTCGTGTATATCACCCGCCGGTTTGATATCCTTCCGGACGGCACCAAAGCCGAGATGGAGGACTTCGCCTCCGTATGCGGACGTAACGAGCAGACGGACGGGCTCCATTTCAAGTATAGTGGAACCTATGAAGATATTGCTGTTGGTATTAAGAAATATGTTTCCGTCTGGATGGTGGATATGGAACGGTTTTTTGACCTGGTGGTCTTTAACTACATCTACGGGAATGGTGACGACCACTTGAAGAACTTCTCCTTGATCCGTCAAGGAGAGGATTACCGTCTGGCTCCGGCCTACGATCTGCTGAACACCAGCCTGCACGTGCAGGGGGACGATTTTGGCTTGGGCGGAGGACTGTCGGTCAATATGTTCCGCAGCGACGAGTACGAACGCACCGGTCATCCTTGTCGGGATGACTTTGAGAGGTTTGCATCCTTGATAGGGCTTGTTCCTATCCGCGCAGCAAAGTTGCTGGATCGGTATATGACTGTTCCGGAAGAGACGTTAACAATGATTCGAGGGTCTTTCCTTCCCGAGAAGATGCAGCGCTACTATCTGCGGATTGTGAAGGAAAGAGTGGCAAGGTTTGGCAGGAGTGCGACGTGAGCGGGATTGGTTTTTTTAAATAGACCCGGACACAGAAACGAATCATTCGCTCCCGATCATAGTTAACTATTATTATTATCTTTGTGAAAATCCAGGATATGAAAAAGTTCATTATAACATATTGGCTGTTATTTCCAGTCCTATTGGCTTTGTCATTGGTATTGTACTGCTTTGCACCAACGCTGCCCGTTGCCGGTCCTATTGTTGGCTGGTTAACTGATTTGGCTGCGATAGCCATCATTGGTTCTTGGGTTATTTTGCTTTTTAACAAACAATGGAAGAGGTTCCTGTACTCCTTCTTATTAACAGTGACTATCTGTCTCGCTTTATCTAACCGGATTGCATTAACCCCTGTCCCGGATGACTTTGGTAAAAAGCACAATATACCTGAAGGTCTGGAATATAGTATTCCATCTGAAGAGTATATTGTGGTAGATAGTTTGGATAAAAACACATACTTTCAAATATGGAATGCTTTTCAGGGAGGAAACTATGCTTATGACTTTTATTACGGCCCCTTACCTGCCGGAGAGGTGTTTCTAAGGTGCTTTGAGGCGACAAAGAATATCAAACTCTCGGCAGGAGGCTTCCTTCTGAAGGATAGGATGTATGAAAGTAGTAAGGTGTCCATTGATTCTACTTCCCGTTTTTCCAAACTTGTAGATCGGCAGGGGTTCACAATATATGAAGGTGACTGGGGTGATTACTACGCTGCAAGAATCGAAGTCTGGCATAAAGATGCTCAAACTGGCCAGGAAACTAAATTAATGGAGAAGGTTTATCGTGTAGAGGGGTGGATGAGATAATAATCCGCCTCAGACTTCCCCTGTGACTATCCTAAGTTTTTGAATACAGTTGTAACTAACTGATAATAAGGTTACTTACGAAGGTGCGTCTACTTGTCGCGCGTGTGGTGATTAGTTTATTATTTTACAAGCTATGAGTATAAGGTTTAAAGAAAAAGGACAAATCTTTGATTTCGCTATTACCGCCGTGGCAGCAGTGCTGTCGGTGGGAATCATGCTTTATGGGGTAGGGCACTTCGGCTTGCGTGAAGCATGGCCGGAACTGGTTCTGAACCTGTTCTACATGGCCTGCCTGGTGATGATGTGGATGTATTTCTTCAATTTCCGCATCACTACGGAGCAGTTTAACTACTGGTGTTCTGTTTGCGTGGGTATCACGGTGCTGCTGCGGGATATCATTTTCTCGCCTCAACTGGCCATTTACCCTATCCAAAAGGCCTGCCTCGTCCTTTCAGTGGCATTACTTGTGATGCTAACCTATTTTTATAGCCGCAAGGACTGGAAGCGTTACACCAAACGTAACTTGTGGATGATTTGCATCATCGACATGCTCATTGCCACACTCTATAACCTGGATATCGTTCTGGAGCCCAGTAACGAATACTCCGCTTATCTGCTCACGGAAATCTGGATCCGTCCCACCATTACCTACGGTTTAGTAGCCTGCTATGTAAAGGAAGCCAAAGAGTAGCCTCCTCTCCCCATCACGCTTAAAAATTACAAAAATAGTCTCAGAATTTGCAAATAATTGCAGTCTGGGACCCCTGACCTATTGGAAATATGGGTCAGGGGTGGCTATATTTGTATTTTAAAATACTAAAATCTAATATCCGTCCATTATGAACACAACGAGCGAACACAACTACGAACTCATTAATCTGGAAGATTATACCCAGAGCGGCGAGGGCGGAATGGCCCTTACCTACAGTCATAAAGACGGTAAGACCCTTGCAAAACTTTTCATCAAGGGTATGGGTGCCGAGACGGCTGAGCGCGAGTTCCTGGTGAACAAGATAGTTTACGATATGGGAATCCTCACGCCCAAGCCCATCCGGCTGGTCACTGACGGCACAAGGTTTGGGGCCGAGTATGAACTTATCCCTGACAAGCGTTCATTTGCCCGCATCATATCGCAGGAACCGGAACAACTGGAACCGCTGTCCATACGTTTTGCCGAACTGGCCCGTGAAATACACCGTACTCCGGCCGACACTACCCGCCTGCCTTCAATGAAAGAACTTATCAGGGCACAGATAGTACGTTATAAGGACATTCCCGATGATATACGTGAAAAAGCGCTTCAGTTTCTCGATGCGGCCCCGGATTCTACAACCTGCCTCCACGGAGACCTTCATATAGGCAACATTATCACTGACGGGAAGCGTACCCTATGGATTGACGTAGGCGATTTTGCCTACGGTGCCCCTGAATGGGACCTTGGTATGATGTTCTTCTCGTCCAATTATTTGAGTCAGGAACGTGCCGTCAACATTTTCCACCTTCCCATAGAGGTGCTTCGGCAGCATTGGGCAGTTTTTGCCAAGGCTTATTACGGCACAACTGACCAGGAGGAATTCCAGAAATAACAGCAGGCGCTCATGCCGTTTTTTGCCGTTAAATTGCTCTTTATCCTAAGTAAAGTACACAATGCATCCGGCCCTCTTTCAGACATGATGCAATCCCTGTTACGTCGTAGTCTGGGAATCTGAAATGATACAAGGTATGAAGAAGAGAACTATTCAATGGGTGCTGGCCGCCCTCGCTTGCAGCGTGGGGGTGTTTCCGTCGTGTACAAAAGACGATGGGCCCGACGACCGCGCGAAGAAGGCGCTGCTGATTATCCTAGACGGCTGGGGCATTGGGGACAAGGGCCAGGGCGACGTGATAGCGCAGACCGCCACGCCCTACATGGACTATCTGAAGGCCAACTATCCTAACGCCGAGCTGCAGGCTTCGGGCGAGTACGTGGGGCTGCCTGACGGACAGATGGGTAACTCGGAAACGGGGCACCTGAATATCGGCGCCGGACGCGTGGTCTATCAGGACCTGGTGAAAATCAACCGCGCCTGTGCCGACAACAGCATCCTGGAGAACCCGGAAATTAAGTCGGCCTTTAGCTATGCCAAATCCAGCGGCAAGAACCTGCACCTGATGGGCCTCACCTCTACGGGCGGCGTTCATTCCTCGCTGGACCATCTGCTGAAGCTCCTGGATATTGCCAAGGAGTACAACATTCCTAACTGCTACGTCCACTGTTTCATGGACGGCCGCGATACCGACCCGAGAGCGGGCAAGGGTTTCATCGCCGCCGTGCAGCGGCACATGGACGAGACGGGCGCAGGCAGCATCGCGTCTGTCATCGGCCGCTATTACGCCATGGACCGCGACAAGCATTGGGACCGAATCAAGCTGGCCTACGACCTTATTGTTAACGGCGTGGGGCGCCAGGTGGATGACATGGCAGCGGGCGTGCAGTCCTGCTACGACAGCCATACCGAGGAGCACAAAAACACCGACGAGTTCATGGAGCCGTTGGTCAACGGCAACATCGACGGCCGCATCCAGGAAGGCGACGTCGTCATCTTCTTCAACTTCCGCAGCGACCGCGCCAAGGAACTTACCGTCGCCCTCACGCAGCAGGATATGCCGGAGGAGGGTATGACAATCATCCCCAACCTGCAGTACTACTGCATGACGCCCTACGACGACTCCTTCAAGGGTGTCCACGTCATTTTCCCTAAGGACAACTTGGATAACACCCTGGGGGAAAATATCTCCAGCAAAGGCCTGAAGCAGCTGCACATAGCCGAGACCGAGAAATATGCCCACGTAACCTCCTTCATCAACGGTGGACGCGAGGATCCGTTCCCGGGCGAAGACCGCATCTTGGTGAATTCTCCAGCTGTGGCCACCTACGACCTGCAGCCTCAGATGTCGGCCATCGAGGTGAAGGAAAAACTGGTTGCGGCCATCAAGACCAATAAATACGACTGGATTGTGGTGAATTTCGCCAATGCCGATATGGTAGGCCACACGGGCGTTTACTCAGCCATCGGGTCAGCCGTGAAGACGATTGACGATTGTCTGAACGAAGTGGTGGAAGCCGCCAGAAAAATGGGCTACGAAACCATTATCACTGCCGATCACGGGAACGCCGACCATGCCCTTAATGACGACGGAACGCCCAATACGGCCCACTCCACAAACCCGGTTCCGTTCATCTACGTTACAGAGAACAAGCACGCGAAGGTGCAGGATGGCGTCCTGGCCGACGTAGCCCCTTCCATCCTCCATATTATGGGCCTGGAACAACCCGTGGAAATGACCGGCAAGTGCTTGATTAACGAATAAATGCAAAATAATGCAAACCATTATGAATAGAATGTTTCAATGGATGATGGCCGCCATATATTTGTTTATCCATGAAATAATTCTAACTTTGTGATAATTGATTTTACTTATGAGGGAGGCGATACAGAGATTCGGGAGAAGCCTTAGCGCGATGGTGATGCCGAATATCGGAGCGTTCATCGCGTGGGGATTTATTACCGCCATGTTCATTCCTGGCGGGTGGTTCCCTAACGAGCATTTGGCCGTAATGGTCTCGCCGATGCTCAAGTATCTGCTTCCCACATTGATCGCTTTCACAGCGGGAAAGAATGTCAGCGGGTATCGGGGTGGCGTTGCCGGCGCGGTGGCCGCGATGGGTGTGATTATCGGGACGGACACGCCGATGTTCCTCGGGGCAATGATCATGGGCCCTCTGGCCGGTTGGTGTATCAAGAAGTTCGACAACCTTGTCAAAGGAAAGGTCGGAGCCGGCTTCGAGATGCTGGTCGATAATTTCTCGCTGGGCATCATCGCGATGCTGCTTGCCATCGCGGGATATCTTCTGATAGGAGGCATTGTGGAAGGGCTGTCGAACGCCCTCGGCTCTGGCGTGAACTGGATGCTGCGGCATAAGATGAACCCTCTCCTCTCCTTGATTGTGGATCCCGCCAAAGTGGTCTTCCTGAACAATGCCGTAAACCATGGCATCATGACCCCGCTGGGCATCCAACAAGCCGCCGAGATGGGTCATTCGATGCTTTTCCTGGTAGATCCGAATCCGGGACCCGGTCTGGGAATCCTGCTGGCCTGCTGGGTATTTGGAAAGGGGATGACCAAGCAATCGGCCCCTGGGGCGGTTGTCATCCAGCTTTTCGGTGGCATTCACGAGATCTATTTCCCCTATGTCCTGGCTCGCCCGTTATTGCTTCTTCCGGTCATCATCGGGAACATCTGCGCTCTCTCTTTCTTCACGTTGACGGACTTCGGGCTTGTCGCCCCGGCCTCTCCGGGAAGCTTGATTTCGATTATCCTGATGTCCCCGAAGGGAAGAACGTTGATTGGCTTGCTGGGCGTGTTCATCGCGACTGCGATCTCCTTCCTGCTTTCCATCCCCATCGTCAAATCGCGCCCGGATTTCCAGGGGGAGAGTGAGGGTGCTCCTTCAGCCGAGGAAGCCTCCACGATACCATCCCTGCCTGGGATCATCCGCAAGATTGTCTTTGCCTGTGACGCCGGCATGGGTTCCAGCGCTCTGGGAGCCACGCGTTTCAAAGCCAGGTTGATGAAGAGCGGACTTGGCACCATCACCTGCGTGAACAGTGCGGTGGACGCAATCCCGGCCGACGCGGACATTGTCGTGTGCCAGAGCACGCTGGCCGACAGGGTTCACGGGCACGAGGTCGTGAGGATCACGAATTTCATTTCCGATCCGGCTTTGGACGCGCTTTTGGCGAGGTTGGGGAAAGGAGCGGAAGTCCTGCAAATCAAGAATATCCTCACCGGCTTACCTTCTGAATCGAAGGAGGACGCCATCCTGCGGGCCGGACACTTGCTGGAGGCTTCCGGATATGTCGATCCCGGCTACGCCGAGTCGATGCTGGAAAGGGAGAAGATCGTGTCTACCTATATTGGCAGGGGACTCGCCATCCCTCACGGCACCTCCGAGACCAAAGCTTTGGTCCGGGTGTCCGGAATCGTCATTCTGCAATATCCGGACGGGGTGGATTTCGGCGAGGAGAAAGCCCGTCTGGTGATTGGCATTGCCGGGGTCGGGGACGCGCATCTGGAGATCCTGGCGAAGATTGCTTCCGCCCTGGATGACGAAGAGGTCCTTGAAAGGCTCTCGGTCACGGACAATCCTGATGAGATATTTAATCAATTGACTGATGTTCAATTAATATGATTGTAAAAAAGCGAAGCAACGTTGAGAACCTGGCGGGATATGTCATTTGTGCAGGAATCCTGGCCATTGCGGGTGTCCTGTGCTGGTACTTCCGCAATGTACTCATTTACATTGTCCTGTCCATCGTCGTATCCTTGCTCAGCAGGCCGCTGGCACGTTTTGTGGGCAAGGCCCGTATCAAGGGTAAGGGCGTTCCGGACTGGCTGTCGGCCATCTTGTCCATCCTCTTCGTTGTCGGGGGTTTCATCCTGCTGATTACGCTGGCAATCCCGGTGGTGACCGGAATCATCCGGGATGCATCGTTCTTCAGCAATTTCCAGGTGTTCAACGGCACCATCGCCGAAACAATCAATGAATGGGCCGTGGGAATGTTCCCCACGCTGGGGCAGGATTTCGATGCCATCAACGTCTTGATGGATTATCTGAAAGGCACCATGTCCGATATTTCCATTACCAGCATCCTGGGATCCGTGGCCGCCACCCTGGCAAACCTGGTCATCGGACTCTTCTCGGTGGTGTTCATCTCCTTCTTCCTTGTCAAAGATCCGAAGCTGGTCGCCAAGATTGCTGCGGCCCTGGTCCCGGACCGGTTGGAGGCCTCGGTGACGGACGCCATCCGCGATATCGACCACCTGCTTTCCCGCTACTTCGTGGGATTGACCCTGGAGATGATGGGCGTTGCCTTCTTCAACTTCCTGGGCCTGTGGCTGATTGCCCGCATCGGCCCCAATTATGCCTTGGGTATCGCCTTTATCGCCGGTATCCTCAATATCCTTCCGTATGTGGGTCCCCTCATCGGGGAGGTGCTGGGCGTGCTGCTTTGCGTGGTGCTCAAATACGGAGCCGGCGTTGGCCTGGACGTGCCGATCCTGCTTTTTGCCTTGATTGTGTTCGGCGTCATGCTGTCGGTGCAGTTTATCGACAACTTTGTCCTGCAGCCCATTATCTATTCCACCAGTATCCAATCCACGCCATTGGAAATCTTTATCGTCCTGCTCATTGCGGGACATGTCGGGGGAATTCTGGGAATGCTGGCGGCCATCCCGTCCTATACGGTGGTCAGGGTGATAGCCGGCCGCTTCTTCTATAACCACAAGGTGGTCCGGCGCCTGATGCCGGATCTGGAAAAGGATGTTAATGAAATGAATGAACTGATATCTTAAAGATTATTGCTTATGAAAACAAGTTCTGTATTTGCATTGCTGACCGGCATGGCCGCCGGTGCCGTCCTGGGTCTTCTCTTTGCGCCTGAAGCAGGCGAGGAAAGCCGGAAGAAAGTCAAGAAGGCTGCAAAAACCTGCCTGGACAAGGTTCAGGAGCAGTTCAATGACCTTGTCTCTGCCGTTGGTGGGGAAGCAGTAGAAGAAAATGAGTAAGCTTTCCAATTCTGCCGATTCTCTGGCTCGGGATACCAAGGGCTATATTGATTCGCAGCTGGATCTTGTTAAGCTACGTTCTATCAAGGGCATGTCCCGGGGAACGTCGGCCATTGTGGGACTGCTGCTGATCTTCCTTATGGCGGGTGCCCTGATGACGGTCCTGCTGCTGGCCCTTGTTTTGTGGCTGGGGGAGATGATGGACAGCTACGCGCTGGCCGCCTTGATTGTGGCGGGTGTGTTGCTGGTGGTCGTGGTCTTGCTGTTCCTGCTGCGGAACCGTCTGTTCCGGAACAGCTTTGTTTCCATGTACACCGATGTCTTCTTCCCGGAAGAAGCCTGGCCGGTTGGCCTGAACAACATGGACAGCCTGGACAAGGCCATCGAGCGCACCGAATCCCGTATCCGGAAAGAAAAGGCAGGGATATCCAGTTTCTTCGTCAACGGATTCCGTTGGACAACTTGGATTATCCCCGCCCTTCGCTTCCTTTTCAAGAAGCTGAGGAAATAGCTAGATACTGAAGCTGTTAAAGCCTCCGTCTACGACTGCAATCGTGCCGGTGACGCCTTTTGAGGCGTCGCTGGCAAGGTAGTGCAATGCACCCACCAGCTCATCAGGCTCCAGGAAGCGGCCGAACGGCGTGTGGCCGATAATTTTATGGGAACGGTCGGTCAGGGAACCGTCGGGGTTGGTGAGCAGGCTGCGGTTTTGGTTGGTAAGCAGGAAGCCCGGTGCGATGGCGTTCACGCGCAGGCCGGCGCCGAATTTGGTGGCGAGCTCACCCGCCAGCCACTGTGTCCAGCTGGCAAGGGCCGATTTGGCCATTCCGTAACCGGCAACGCGGGTCAGCGGCCGGAAGGAAGACATGGAACAGAAGTTCACGATGGAACCCTTCTTGTTGGCCACCATCACTTTGGCAAAGACCTTGGTGGGAATGATGGCTCCGATGATATTCAGTTCAAATACCTTGCGGGTGGCATCCAGGTCCATATCGAAAATGGTCTGGTCTGGGGCCACGTTGGCCGGTCCCATGTTCCCGCCGGCTCCGTTCAGGAGGATATCCACGGAACCATAGGCGGCAACGATATCCTTGCAGTTTTGCTCTACGGTAGCCTCGTCCAGGACGTTGGTGGGGAGGAACATGGCCTCGCCGCCCGCCGCCTTGATTTCCGCCACGATTTTCTCGCCCGTCTCACGGGCGCGCTCCAGGTCCAGCAGGACTACCTTGCTGCCCTGGGAGGCGAAATATTTAACGATGGTGGCGCCGAGCACACCACAGGCTCCGGTCATGACGGTGACCTTGCCGTTAATGTCAAAGAGATTCTGTGCCATATTGATAACTTGTTTGATGCAAAAATGTCTTACAAATATAACAATAATTATCTTACAATAAGCTATGTTTGATGAAGGCAATCTCTTCCGGGTCGTAAGGCGTCCCGTCCGGGCGGAAGAGGTCGTGGAACCAGACTTCGGGCTCTTCCGTAAAGGGAACGGGCTTTCCGTCTTCGGTGGGGTTCCAAGGGTAGTGACACTGCTGTTTCCCGTTCACCAATCCATAGCTGAAGCAGCCGATCTTGTATTTTTTGAACAGAGGCAGGATGGAAAAATAATCCGATCCGCGGCTGCGGGCCATCCATTCCGAGCAGAGCACCGGCCGTTTGAACTGCCGGGCATATCGGACGAACCTGCGGCATTTCTTATAGGCTTCGTAGCTATGGAAGGAGATGACGTCGCTATTCGCGCACACGAATTCCGAGATGGGGCGGTTGTACGAGCGGGAATCGGGCATCGCCCACATGGGAGCGGTGAGGGGTTGTGAGGGATTTATCTCCCGGGCCCAGTGGAAAACGGCCTCCAGGAAGGGGAGGGTGTCGAATCCCTTGGTGTTCTCCGGCTCGTTGTACAGGCACCACGCCAGGATGCGCGGGTCGTCCCGGTAACGTGTCAGCACCGTCTTGAGGTATTGTTCGATAATGGGCCACCGCTCCGGATTGTTCACCACATCCATTCCGGGCGATGCCATCCAGACCGAGTTGTGCACCCCGGGAACGGCCTCCGGCTGCGGCTCCAGGTAGGGATTCTTGATGGTGCCGCCGTTGGTGAAGAAGGTCATCAGGATCCGCATGCCGTGTTTGTCGGCCAGCCGGACCGTCTCTTCCAGCCGCTCCATGAAGCCCTCCGGGTCATTCTGCCAGACAAGATCGCACAGGAACAGCCGGATGGCATTGAACCCCAGATCTTCGGCCATGCCCAGCTCGTGGTCTACCACATCGGGTTTGAAGAAGTCTTTCCCCCAGATTTCCACGGACGTTCCGGCATAAGAGGGCATATAGACGCAGCCCACCGGCCACGGTTGTGCGGCATACCATTCCTTTGCCTTTTCTTTACTCCACCTTCCCGGAAGCGGCTCTGGAAGCGTGTTTTGTTGGCAGGAAACAAGAATCAGGGCGCATACCCAAGCGGAAAGAAAGCGGCTGTTCGGTCTCATAAATTCTATTTGTTTTGCTTTTCAAATATACGGATAAAAATTTGTATATTTGCATTCTATGAACCGTATCTTACATTTGTTGATTTTGGGGGCCTGTCTGGCCCTCGCTTCCTGCGCGCGACAGGAGTCCCGAACGTTGACGTTTTCCAGCGAGGACGACCTGGCCGGCCTTCGCGTGGCAACCGTCGCCGGATGCTGCTATGATCTGAGCCTGTCCAAGCGGAACGATATCGAGCTGTTGCTGTACTCCTTTGACGCCGACGTCCTGCAGGCCCTCCTAAATGGAAAGGCGGACGTGATGGTTCATGACGAGACCATCCTGAACAGCGAACTCCGGGCGGAGCATGGCATCAAGATCGCTTTCAAGGGGAAGGAACGTTTCCCCACTGCACTCGTGTTCCGGAAGGACGAAGCGGCCATTATCGATACCCTGAATGCCATCCAGGAGCGCATGATCCAGGATGGAAGGATGGACAGCCTCAAGCATTACTGGCTGGACGAGGTTTACCTTCAGAAGAAGGATTATACCCATATTCCGGAAGAAGAGTCCGGAGAACCGCTCCGGGTGGCCTGCGTCACCAACATGGCTCCGTTGTCGTTCATGATCGGGACCGAATGGTATGGGATTGAGGTGGACTTGGCCCGGGAACTGGCCAGGGCGCTCCATCGGAAGATTGAATTCAAATTGTATGATTCGGCATCGGGCATGATGTCCCTCAAGACGGGAATGGCCGATGTGATGCTGGGCGGTATCTTCATCACCCCGGAACGGCAGGAGGAATACCTCTTTGCGAATCCGTACCATGCTTATGGATCTGCCTATTATGTCATTGACCACGATGGACAAGCGGCGAAGGGATCGTTCTGGAAGAGCTTGAAAAAAAACCTGGAGAGCAACCTCCTCAAGGAAGACCGCTGGAAGTATATTACGAATGGTCTTTGGGAAACCATCAAAATCACCCTGCTATCCATCCTGCTGGGCGGCATTTTGGGCGTGGGCCTTTGCGCGATGACCCGGAGCCGCCGGAAGTGGCTGCGCGTCACGGCCTGGTTCTATAACTGGCTCATGGCCGGTATCCCCATGCTGGTTCTCCTGCTGATCCTCTTTTACGTGGTATTTGCCAAGAGCGGGCTGAATCCCACCCTCGTGGCCGTGATCGCCTTCTCCCTGAACTTTGCCTCCGGAGCGAGCGATGTGTACGGGACCTCCCTGGACGCCATCCCGCGCGGACAGACCGAAGGCGGCCTGGCCCTGGGCTTTACCCGTCTGAAGACCTTCTGCTATATTGTCCTTCCGCAGGCGTTGAAGCGGGGTATCCCGCTCTTCCAGAGCCAGTGCGTGTCGTTGCTGAAGGGAACCTCCATTGTGGGTTACATCGCCATCTTGGACCTCACGCGTGCGGGCGATATGATCCGCAGCCGTACCTTCGATGCCTTTGTGCCCCTCCTGATGGTAACGGTCATTTATTTTGTCCTGGCCTGGCTGCTGGGTATGCTTGTGAAACTCGCCACCCCTAAAACGCGCGTCTTATGATTACGGTAAACCATCTGAGCAAAAAATACATCAATCCGGATGGAAGTGTCCTGACGGTCCTCAAAGATATCAATTGTACCATCGAGAAAGGGGAAGTGATCAGCATCATCGGTCCTTCCGGTACCGGAAAAAGCACCCTCCTGCGTGCGCTGAACCTGCTGGATCCGCCTACCGGCGGAGAAATCCTGTTCCAGGGGGAGAATATCCTGGCGAAAGGTTATCCCGTCCACAAGCTTCGCCAGAAGATGGGAATGGTGTTCCAGAGTTTTAACCTTTTCGACCACATGACGGTGCTGGAGAACGTGATGTTCTCTCCGGTCAAGATCCTGGGAAAAAGCAAGGAAGAGGCGCGGGAGGCGGCGATGACGCTGCTGCGCAAGGTGGGCGTAGCCGATAAGGCGGACGTGTACCCGTCCAGCCTTTCCGGCGGGCAGAAGCAACGCGTTGCCATCGCCCGTTGCCTGGCCATGAATCCGGAAGTGATTTTGTTCGATGAACCGACATCGGCCCTGGACCCCACCATGGTGGGAGAGGTGCTGAGTGTGATGCGGCAGTTGGCGAAGGAGGGGATGACGATGCTCATCGTGACGCACGAGATGAAATTCGCCCGCGACGTAAGCACCCGGATTTTCTTTATGTACGACGGTTATATCTACGAAGATGGCACGCCGGAGCAGATTTTCTGCCATCCGAAGCACAGCGCTACCAAAGCGTTCTCGCAACGGATCCGGATGGAGGTCTTCGAGGTGGACAAGGAAGATTTTGATTTCCTCGGCATGGATACACGGATGACCCAGTTCTGTATCAAGTACAATATTGCCGATAAAATGGACAAGGCCCGCCGCCTGGTACAGCTTCTCCTGCCCGTTTTCCTGGATTCGGGGCATCCGCTGACCATCCGCCTTACCTATAGCGAACTGTCGGGCGTGTCCTCCCTGGACTTCATGGTGGCAGGTACAGAAACTTCACCGCTGCAAGAGAATGCGGCGGTGAAGGAAGAGGCTCAGTCGCTATGTGACAAGATTGTAGAGGAGTCTACTGCCCGGGGTTGTCGGGTGAAGCTCCTGCTATAGCGCTATTTGTCAATGGCGGCCAGGATGATGTCGGCAATCTGCTCCTCGGTGTAACCTTCGGCGTTGATAGTCAGGTCGTAGTTGCGGACATCGTAGCGGCTGACGCCGGTGTAGCGTTTGATATAATTCTCCCGTGCCTGGTCAATGTCTTTAACCAGGACCTTGGCTGATTCTTCAGACAGTCCCTGCTTCCGAACTACGCGTGACACGCGATAGGCCTCGGATGCGGTGATAAATACACTCAGGTGGTTGGGATGATTCCGGAATACATGGAAGCCCGACCGGCCGGCAATGATGCAGGAACCTTCGTTGGCCACCGCCTGGAGGATTTCCGTCTCTGCCTTGTAAATATCGTCGCTGGTAACGTCAATGAGGAATTCCTGCGTAAATTTCGGGTCCACGCCCAAGGCCTTGGCAGAGGGTACCGGTTTGAGGAAATTGATAAAGTCCGTCAGCCAGTTCTTCTTCTCTCCTTTGAGTTTTTCAATGGCGCTCACGGAGAGGTTGAACTTCTTCTCCAAGGACCGGATGAGGTCTTTGTCGCAGAAACGCGTGTTCAGTTTTTCGGCCAGAATCTGGCCCACGGTATGTCCGCCGGAGCCAATCTCACGGCTGATGGTAATGACAAAGGGTTCTTTGAGGTTCATAATGTCCAAAATGGTTATCGGCACGAATTTACGAAAAAGCAGGGAAAATAACAAAAGAAGTCACCGAAAATCGGTGACTTCTCATCCGTACAAAAAGAGAAGGCTGCCGCCGTTGCCGGCAAAACAGCCTTGTCTCTCCGTTACTCCGGGAAAGGATACCCGCCCGAAGCGGCGGTCCAGCTGCCGAGCTGCCATTCGGTGCAGGAGACAACGAAACTGTTCAACGCGGTCTTTACGGTTGTCCCGTCCTTGAACACCGATTCGGGATGCCCTGCATTGGAGGACTCGATGACAGCGTCCGTTCCTGCGGTTCCGACAGATAGTTCCCCGTCCGCGACATAGTGGTTAGAGCCCACGCGGACTCCGGCCCTGTCCGGAAGGGAGCCGAACAGGGTCCCGGCCTGGGGCGTTTTCGGCTGGACGGGAGAGCCCGCCAGCGTAATCCGGCCAGGGGTCAGCGTGCTGGTGCAGTTGAGGATTTCCAATACGCCGGTTGTACTGAGCGAACCATATCCGACAATACCGCCGACCGACGGATGGGCCATCTGGAGATCGAGTTGGATGGCATTCAGATAAGCATAGCAGTTCACGATCCAGGCCTTGCTGCCGGCATCGGACAGGCGGGCCCAGCCGATGATACCCCCGTCCATGCAATCCCCTTTGGCCGGATCGCCGTTCGTGTCACAGGAACGGCCGTGGATGGTGGTTTCGGTTACACCGCTGTTCAGGATATAAAGGCAGCCGTTTTGATCAGGATAGGCATAACCGACCAGGCCGGCCAGGCTGTAGGCACCGGTAATAAGGGTTTCGCCCCGTACCGCGCAACGGTCAATGATGTTGTCGCTGCCGCTCTTGGAAATGGCGCGTCCGACCAGGCCTCCTACGCCGTCAGCTGTGCCGCTCACCTTCACCTTGCCTTCGACGACGCAGCCGTTCAGGGTGCCGGCGTCAAGCCAGCCCACCATGCCGCCCACGTTCGCTTTACCGGAAATCTCCGCGGCCCCGTCAACGGTACAGTTCCTGAGCAGGGAGGCATCGGCTTTCTTCATATAGCCGATGATACCGCCCATGCCGCTCTTTGTCCCGGTGACAACCGTCCCGCCGGTGACACGGCAGCCGCTGACCGTCGATTTTTCCAGCAGGCCCGCGATGCCGCCGCCGTAATTGCTTCCGCATCGGATCGTACTGCCGGATACGGTGCACTGTTGGATGCTGCAGGATGCCACGACCCAGCCGCCGATGGCCCCGACATCCTCGGAGGAAGAACTGACAGTGCTTTCGGAGACGGTGCAGTTCGTGATTTCACCGCCTTCCATCTTGCCCACAATGCCGCCCACCTCGTTGGCGCCGCTCACCTCGGTTCCTGCTCCCAGGCTGCAGTCCCTGATGACGGCACCGTCATGCGCATAGCCCACAAGTCCGCCGGGATAGTTATTGGTATTGCTGATTTTGACGGCGGAAGCCGAGCAGCCGGTCAGGGAACCGCCTGCCATTTCGGCCACGATACCGCCGGAGATATTTACCGTCGCGGCCAGCTCCCCGCCGGTGATATGGCAGCCGGAGATGGTGCAGTTGCGGGCAAAACCTGCCAGCCCGCCGGTCTTGCCGTACGCTTCGGTAACGGAGCGGTTGACAAGGGTCAGACCTGTGATGGTCGCGTTTTCGGCATAACCGAAGAGGCCGCTGGCGGGATTCTCCTCGTTGATGCCGCCGGTTGCAAGATTTGCGATGGACTTGCCGCCTCCGTCGTAGTGGCCCGTAAACGGGCGGGCAGCCGTTCCGAGGGGAGCCAGCTCCTTGCCCGTCATATCTATGTCTGCTGTCTGGACATAATACTTCCCGGCATAGTTCGGATAGTCCGTCTCGGAAGCCAGCACCCGGGCAAGATAAGCAAGGTTGTCGGCATTCTTGATCAGGAAAGGATCCGAGTCGATGCCGCTTCCTTCAAAAGCGGCGCCTCCGGAGACGGATTGCAGCGCCGTCTCTGGCATCCGCACCACCTTGCCGCGGGATATGCGGTTGTCCTTATCGCTGATCACACTGCCGACAAGGCTTCCGTCCGGGCCATAGGCCTTGAGGGTCAATCCCCGGGAGAGACTGCCCTCCGGAAGGACAAAATAAAACACCGTTGCCGCGGGGCCGAGCGTCCGCGCCGTTTCCAGTTCAAGAAAGACGCGGTTACGGGCAGGATGTACATTGGCCATGACGGCCCCGGCAATGGCTTTTGCCTGGTCATCGGGCGTTATCGAAAGGGTTCCCCAAAGCGCCTGGTTCGCGTCTTCGTCGGTGAGTTCGAAGGAAGAAACTTCCTCTCCGTTGCCTCTGATGGCAAATTTCACGGCCCCTACGGCGAATTCCATTGACAGGGCTGTCCCGCCGTCGGTCAGGAAACCGGCCGCCACGAGCGAAGCCGCCGGGCAGTCGCCGTCGCGGAGCGTCCGTATTTGGGGAACGTCTATTTTGACAAGGTCATTGTTGGAGCCGTCCAGAACGCTTCCGAAAGGATATATGGCCGCCAGTCGGCCGTCCTTGCGGGTGCGCCCGGTAAAGGAGGCCGTGTGGCCGTCCGGGCTGATATTTTCGGCGCGGAAACATTCTCCCCGCTCCCACATGGGCTGCGTATCGCTGCGGACCCAGAGGCAGTCGCCGTTCTCCCAGCCTGTCAAGGTAGTCAGCCCGGTCTCTCCGGTGAAGTGAACCCGGGTCGCGGCCGGTTCCGCAAAGCATGCTTCCAAGGTGACGATTTCATAGGCGGTCTCCTCTGCCGGATCCTGCTTTTCTTTGGTACAGGAAAGCGAAAGGGCGGCGGTGCCGATGAGCAGGGCCGCGATATATTTGTGTGTTTTCATTACCAATTACCGTTTACATTTTCAAAATCGCTGATGGAACCGGAGCCGTTCTCGTTATAGACGGCGGATTCTTCCAGCCAGGAACCGACCTCGTTGTAAATCTTCTCGGCGATAAACTTCATCGCTACCGCAGAATAATGGTCGCTGCAGTTCTGCCTCAGGTCTCCGGTCGTAATTTTCTTGGACCAGTCGAAGTCGTGTTTCGGCATGTTGGGCTGGAATCCCTTGTCCAGGTATTCGAAATTCCAGCCGAGGTCGTTGAAGCCGTTGACCTGGTAAAGATCGACGGCGCGGCAATGGCTGGCGTAGTGCCGGGCAATGTGGAGCATGGCTTCTTCCACATCCGGGGTGAGGGTATCGTGGATGAGCACGACAATCTTGACGTAAGGATACTGGAGCGTCATCATCTTCACCAGCTTGACATACGCTTCCACGAATGTCGCGTCAGGCAGGGCTCTGGCCTCGTCAAGGGTCTTGCAGGCATCCGCAACCGCATAGACGGCGTTCATCGCCGCATCGTCGGGACAGCGGGGCGTTCCGGACGGATATCGCTCCAGCTTTTGGTTACCCAGGATGTTGTAGCAGTTATGGGCCCAGTCGTTCGCACCCCCGTTGATGATGATAATGTCGGGGGAGCCCATGCCTCCGTTCTCGATGTAGCGGGCACAGAAATCCTGGCCGTACCAGTACTGGCCGGATTTGGAACTGTCCGTACAACGGGTCACAGCCGTTCCGGAGAAGGCGAGGTTGGTATCCCATACGGCGTTTTTGAGGTAATCGTACGTGAGCATGTACCAGTATGTCTGGGCCGCCGTGGTAACATCGCCGTCGGAAGTCGGGTAATGGCAGCGATAGCCGTTGGGGGCGCGGGATCCCTGGTATCCATGGGGTGCATATCCGTCGAAAGACGAAAGCGAGTCGCCGATAAGGCTGACGCGGAGCGGCCTCTTTTTCCCTTCCGCGGAACCCGTATCCATGCCTTCCAGCACCGGATAGCCGTTGGCCCCGGCTGTCCACCTCCTCAAAGTCAGGTCCCCTTTGTAACCGGTAACAAACTCGTTGAGGGCCTCCAAAAGGGTCCCGTCCGTCATCTGGGCGATGGCCAGTCCCCTGCATTCGACGGCAGTCCCCGCATTGGCCTTTCCGAAAGCGGGTAATCCGTTGATGTAATAGACGTGGTCAAAATGGGCGGTGTTCGGCAGACCGATGAGGGCCGCATAATTATAGTATTGGGAAGGAATGTCCTGCTTGCCGTTGATGACGACGCGCCCGGGGGCCAGGGTGTTGTAGCAGCCCTGGATGTTGACGCTGGCATTCGCCCCGCCCTGCTCGCCGATCAAGCCTCCCATATCCACCTCGGCGGCATGGGGAAAATCGCAGCGGATGACGGAGGGATCACTGAAGCAGTTAACGATGTTGAGCGTGGCGGAAGTATTTCCCATGCGGGCCCAGCCCATGATTCCTCCGACCATGGTCCACTTCGAAGCGGCGTACCCGGCGTCGATGAGTTCTCCGCCCATATAGGCGCAGTTCCACAGGTTTACCTTTGTGTCGGAATGGGACGGATTGCATTCACCCACGATACCGCCGACGATGTAGGAAGCCGCGACATCGCAGAGAACCGTACAGTTTCCGATATTGACCGTCTGGGCCGTATCCTTATGATAAATGTAGGCAACGATGCCGCCGGCCTGGTGTTGTCCTGTCCGGACGAGGGCGTTCCTGCCCACGGTGCAGTTCAGGATGTCGCCGCTCTGGACCCAGGCCACGATTCCCGCTGCGCCCGGATACCAGCAAGCCACGTGGGCCTGGACCTCGCAGTTGGATATCACGCCGCCCTTGAGCATTTCTCCGGCAATGCCCCCGACATAATAGTTGTCGCCGACAACGGTCGATCCGGGCAGAACCCGGCAGTTGTCAATGGTGGATTCGGAAACCTGTCCGGCAATGCCGCCGAGCTGTTCCCCCCTGGCCGTCACGTCGCCCTTGAACGAGCAGTCCTTGATGGTGGCCCGGCTGGCATAACCCACCATGCCGCCGACGCAGGAGACAACCGTAACCCCCTGGAACGTGCCCGTTTCTTCATTTTGGATCTTGCCTTCAAAATGGCAGTTCTCCACGTTTCCGCCTTCCATGAAACCCACGACGCCTCCGGTAGCGCATTGGGCAAAGCGGACATGGGCTTTGACCGCGATATCGCTGAATGTGGCATTCACCGCATTGCCGGCAACCACGCCCTGCTCGCCCGTCTTTCCGGCATTGGTGTAGCCGTCTATCCTGAGTCGGCTGATTTCTGCTCCGTCAACGTAGCTGAAAAGTCCGGCCGCACCCCCTGCGGGTACGGGCGCGAGGTTGGAAAGGGTATAACCGCCGCCGTCAAATTTGCCCTGGAAGGCTTTGGCCTTGACGGAACCGATGGCCTGCAGGTCCACCTGGTTCATGTCAATGTCGGCGATTTGTCTGTACGACTTGTTCAGGAAACCGGCGGATTCCGGACCGTTGCAAAGCTCCGCAAGGCGGACAAGGTCTCCGGAGGTCTCTATCAGGAAAGGCTCGGCATCGGTACCCTTTCCCTTGAAGGGGGCAAGGCCGTCTTCTACCGTGATGCCGGTCATGTCTATCGCAAACCGGGATATGATGCCGGCCTTGAATTCCTTGCCGGCGGGAATGGTGACTTCCCGGGTCAGGCTTCCGCCCTCGACGGCAACGGCAACCTTGAGGGTGGTGCCGGAAATATCCGCGGGACCGCAGGCAAAAAAGATGTTTTCGGTCCTGTCCGTATTGACGGTGATGATATTGCCTTTGCTTTTGGCCGCGGAGGAGGCCGTGGAAGGATGATACATCCAGCGGCCGGAAACGCCCAGGCTCTCGTCGAAGGTAAGCGTGACGGAGCGGATGGCCTTTCCTCCCGTGTCAAGGTTGCTGAGGGTAAGCAAACCGTAGGCGGCAAGGTGATTGAAAGTCAGGCTGACCGAAGACGGAACATCCGGCGTTACGGAGGAAACACCCATCGTAACGATGGCGGCCGGATCCACGGAGGTGGCCGTCGGAGTCTGGGAAGCGGGAATCGTGTACTGGATATAATCCTTGTCCGTGGCATCGTCACCGCAACTGGCGAACGCGCCGGCGGGCGATAGAACAAAGAATTGATAGGGAGCCGTCGCCCCGGCAGGGACTTCGGCCAGGAAAGAAGCCGTTTTGCCTCCGTCTGCTATGGCAACGGCATATTTCTTCCCTTCCGTGACGGATTGTACGTTTTCTGACCCGGGCGTTTTGAGGGCCAGGACTTTTACCTCGTCCCCTTCCTGCCAGAATACAGGATACCCGGAGCCGTCGGCCGTACCGAAAACGGCTTTGGTCCCGGCGGACTGCAGGGTGACATGAAAGGATGCGCCGGTTCCGGCGGATATTTCCTGCATATCTTTGGCGCAGGAAGTCATTGCGGCGGCAGCGGCCACGGCAACCAGGGAGCGGAATAACTTTTTCATAACGTGCGTCGGTTTAAAAGTTTCCCCACTCTTCTTCGGCAACATCTTCGATGGTACCGTTTCCGCTTACGCAGAAAAGCTCTTCCGGAGCAGCGCCCAGAAGCTCGCAAACCGGTATCCGATAAGACCGGGGTGCGGGATTCAGAGGTTTTTTTATCATATCGGCAATAATCTAATTGGTTGGTTTCCTGACAGGGGGCTGAAGCGGTGTGGCTGCTTTCCCGGAATGTAAATATACGGAAAATTTTTTATATTTGGGAGTTTGACAGCAAATTTTTCGATTTTTTTTGGTAGAAGGCCCTTCAGGGTCTTTTTTTCATCTGAATGGCGATTATTCATTCTTAAGCGTCTCTGCCGGATTCATCCGGGCGGTCTTGAGATAGTGATACAGAACCACGGCCGAACACAACGCCCCCACAATCACCAGTGCCAGCAGGAACACCGACGGCATGAAGCCCACCCGGTGCGCGAACTGCTGCCACGTATAGCAGGAAATAATCACGATGAACGCCAGGCTCACGATGAGCCCCACCGCCTCGATGGCGGTGTATAGCTTGTTGCGGGACAGGAACTTCAGGTAACTTTTCATATCTGGCTTGACATGTATTATGCTATTGTTTATATTTGCGGGAATCTAATATTTGAAGGCTATGAGCGACGAATTGATTCTTGTGCAAAACCTCATCCATGAGATAAGAGGGCAGAAGAAGTCAAAATGATGTCACAAATTGTGATGACATCAAACAGGCCCAAATCCGCTCTGCCGTATGCGTTTACCGAACAGGGTGTTGCCATGCTTTCCGGTTTATTGAAAAGTGATGTGGCCATCGCTGCCAATATCGCTATCATGCGGGCCTTTCGTTTGGACAAGTGGCGGATAATGATTAACTTTAGGGCGTTAAAGTAACTATGTTTGTAATCCAAATGAAGAACGCTCTCAGGGGCTTGTCGGCCCCTGCCGCTTGGCAGACCCCCGAGAAGTTTTTCATATGAAATAAAAGCTACTGATATTTTTGGCTACATTTA
>Ga0256407_10003491_pt1 | contig 27848 bp, 18 predicted proteins | sample RumenRJG_04DNA_FD_193489 | JGI IMG/M metagenome (GOLD analysis project Ga0256407, IMG submission 193489) | Bovine rumen microbial communities from Lethbridge, Alberta, Canada - RJG_04 | ecosystem: Host-associated > Mammals > Digestive system > Stomach > Rumen | place: Canada: Alberta...
GTTTGATACATATTTTGATTTGCAACACTAAGATAGGTGAAAAATCTGACATGGCAAAATCCTGAGCAACTTTTTGTTGCTCAGGTACTTATAAATAAAGTTAAATCAAAGTGTTGCGGAATTAAGGATAAATACAAAAATCTTGGGTTGGAATTTGATAATCAGTTACTAAAAAATCTTCAATAAATAAGACTCGCGTGAATACTATTTGTTTGTCATTAGTTTTCATTAGACAAACTATTCCTCTGTTGGATTAAGTAATTCTTTCACATCAACTCCAAGAAGTTTAGCAATTTTATCTAATGTTTGTAAGTCAGGTTGAATACTGTTACTACACTACTTGCTAATAGTACAAGGTGTCTTGCCAATCTCTTCTGCAAGCCACTTGCCCGTTTTGCTTTTTTCAACTAATACAACTTTTATACGGTTTAAATTTGCCATGATGCTATAATTAATTATAATTTAGTTCAAAGATAATATTATTGCACGAAATAAGCGACTCTTACATGTGAAAAGTTGCTAAAAGCACTATAAATTAAATGAAACTATTATGAAATGGCCCTAAAACAATCTCTTTTCGATCATTCATCCATTATCCTATATCTTATCTTCACTCTAAATGACAATAATGGAAAATTGCGCTTCTTTTCCATGTTAAAATTTGTTATGCATATGTTTTTCCTCTGCAGTCTCTGACTTGTTTTTTGTTTGTCCTTTTATGATTGTACAATTTAAATAGCAATTGATTATCATATTCTGCACAGAAGACAAACTACTACACATACCATCCTATGTTCAGAAGACAACGACATCTTTTAATACATTGGATTTTATGGGGTACATTATTTGGCAGCAAATGCGGTGCTTCTGGCATACTTGTCTTCATATTGGTCATTGTACTGACTGGTTTGGGCACCGGTCTGTCCATTGACTTATTGTTAAACATCACTAGAGTAAGTGTGATTTGGAGGTATTGAAAAAAAGTCAAAATATGTGGCAGATAAGAATAAATCATTAACTTTGTACCATCTGTGCGAAGTAAACAGATTTCAGACGCACTGATGGGGACATAACCTGAATACGTTGAACAAAAAAATGTGACAATATGAAGAGAAAGATGATTTGGGGCATGGTGGCGGCCTTGGTGATGGGGCTCACGGCATGCCTGAGCGAGAAAGAGGTGGAGGAAGGATTTGTGACGGACGGGACTGCACTCGACTTGAAGGGTTTCGAGAAGGTGGAGGTGAGCGGCGCCGTGGACGTATACTTCTCTCAGGGCGAGGACTTCAAAATCTCTACCACGCTGAGCAGCGACCCGAATGTGAAACTCTACGTGAAGCAGGAGGGGAAGACGCTGAAAGTGTATACACGGAGCAAAATAGGTGCCAGCGACGACGAGAAGCCGGTGGTGAAGTTCTCCGCTCCGCTGTTGACCGAGGTGGAGGTGTCGGGGGCCAGTCTGTTTGAGACTGACTCATTAGGCTGCAACGGGCGTCTGGAGGTGGAGGCCTCGGGAGCTGCGAAGGTGCAGCTGAAGCGCATCGTGTGCCAGGACCTGGCTGTGGAATGCAGCGGGGCAGCAAAGTTGGACATCGGGCAGAGCGTGTGCGACAAACTGGTAGTGGAGAACGCCGGAGCGGCGAACATAGCGGGCAGCATCAAGGCTGGAGAGGCGAAGATGGTGTGCAGTGGGGCGGCGGATTGCCAGATGGACTTCAAAGGGGGACCGATTGGACTGAACTGCAGCGGGGCCTGCCACGTGACGATGACGCTGAACTGCGACGGGGTGACGGCTGACTGCAGCGGAGCGGCGAAGGTGAAGTTGAGCGGTTGGGCGGCTAAAACGGCTTTTACCAAGAGCGGGGCTGGGAAGATTGACTCGGCTGAGCTGAAGGTGGCGCCCTGACGGGCGGAAATTATATGAGGAGTGCACCGGACGGTGCACTCTATTGGGGAGTGTGCTTCGCACAGAAATTATTCAAAAATTTTGATTAAAAATTATTCAAAAATTTGATTGGGGCGTACGCCTAAAGGCATACTTATATTGGAGTGCCCTGACGGGCAGAAATCTTAAAAAAATCTGATTCAAAATCTAAGCGCTTAGCGCTAAAATCTGGGACGTACGCCTAAAGGAATAATGGTGGAGGAGGCACGCTGCGCGTGGAAATTATTCAAAATTAGATTCAAAATTATTCAAAAATTTTCATTATTTATTGTCAATTATGGCACCGCCATCGACCTGGGACGGGGATGGCGGTGGAGATGGGCGTGATAAAAGCGGGGGCTATTCGGCGGGGGCGTCGTCCTCGACTATGATGCCGAGTTCGCGTTTCACCTGCTTGTTGTACTCGATGTCTTCGATGGCGATTTTGCCGTTGGGGGTGGCTTCGGCGGCTTTGCGGAAGGTGGCGAGGAGTTCATTGATGGGCTGGAATTCCTGCTCATAGACCTTCATCTTGTCCATGGTCTCCTGTATCTTGGCGGGGTCCTTCAGCTGCTCCATGAGCTCGTCGAGCTCAATCATCTTGGGGGCGATAACGGTGAGGATGTCCTTGATGCATGTCTTCCACTGGTCGACACTCCACTGGGCGCCTTCGGTCCTGGCTTTGTCGACCAACGACTTCACATCCACGGGGTTGACGGTTTGTTCGGCGGTTGGGCCGGTGGTCTCTGAGGTGAATTCGGTCTCGGAAGCGGACTGGCCAGTGGACCCAGCGGGTTTGTCCTTGCACGATACGATGCTTAGGGTGAGGATTAGGGCGAATGCTGCTAATAGGATCTTTTTCATGTTGAATGGTTGGTTTATTGATTGAACTTAAATTTTATTTTCACTGACAGAAATTAACGTAATTATCGTAATTTTTCATGAACGGTTTTTTATTTGAAAGAAATTGTCATTATATACATCAATCTTTTGGGGGAATGACGAATGTTTTTATTGAACAGAAATTAACGTAATTATCGTAATTTCTCATGAATTTTTTATTGAAAGAAATTGTCATAATATACATAATTTTTTAATTGTCATGTGCGCAAGCGCACGGGGAAAATTGTCGGAAATTTTGATTAGCGGGGCGGATTGCAAATCCGACAGAACTAGCCGTGTGGACGAACGTGGTCGGGATGGACGCGGTCTTGAGGGTGGACGCGGTCTTGAGGGCAAAGGTAACAAAAATTAATGGGAGAAATTACTCAGCACTCGGAAAAGAAAAGAAAAAAGGGTTTTCCTTTTGCTTTTCGCTCGTTTTTTCGTAATTTTGCCTTCTATTATTGAAAGATAAGCTATTAGCGAAGTAAAAAGAATATGGCAACTACAGAGATGACTCCCAATGAGGAGAAAAAAACATTGAGTTTCGTGGAACAACTGGTGGAGAAAGACCTGGCCGACGGCAAGAACGGCGGCAGGATACAGACACGCTTCCCGCCGGAGCCCAACGGCTACCTGCACATCGGGCACGCCAAGGCTATCTGCATGGACTTCGGCGTGGCCGAACACTACAACGGCGTGTGCAACCTCCGCTTCGACGACACAAACCCGAGCAAGGAGAACAATGAGTATGTGGAGAACATACTGAACGATATAAAGTGGCTGGGATTCCACTGGGGCAACGTGTACTACGCCTCCGACTACTTCCAGCAGTTGTGGGACTTCGCCGTGTGGCTCATCAAGAAGGGCATGGCGTATGTCGACGAACAGACATCGGAGCAGATAGCACAGCAGAAGGGCACTCCCACCGAACCGGGCACGGCATCGCCCTACCGCGACCGCCCCGTGGAGGAGAACCTGCGCCTCTTCCTGCAGATGAACACCCCCGAGGCCGTGGAGGGCTCGATGGTGCTGCGCGCCAAACTCGACATGGCCAACCCCAACATGCACTTCCGCGATCCCATCCTCTACCGCATCATCCATACCCCGCACCACCGCACGGGCACCAAATGGAACGCTTACCCCATGTATGACTTCGCCCACGGACAGAGCGACTTCTTCGAGGGTGTGACCCACTCCATCTGCACCCTCGAGTTCGTGCCTCACCGCCCGCTCTACGACAAGTTTGTCGACTTCCTGCTGGAGATGAAGGGCGAGACACCGGAGACGGCCTCCTACCGCCCCCGCCAGATAGAGTTCAACCGTCTGAACCTGACCTACACGGTGATGAGCAAGCGCAAGCTGCTGGCCCTGGTCAACGAGCAGCGCGTGAGCGGATGGGACGACCCCCGCATGCCCACCCTCTGCGGTATGCGACGCCGCGGCTACTCGCCCGAGAGCGTACGCAAGTTTATCGACAGCATCGGCTACACCAAGTTTGACGCCCTCAACGACATGGCCCTGCTCGAGGCCGCCGTGCGCGAGGACCTCAATGCCCGCGCCCTGCGCGTGAGCGCCGTGCTCGACCCTGTGAAACTGGTGATAGACAACTATCCCGAGGGCGAGAGCGAGGAGATGACCGCCGTGAACAACCCCGAGAACGAGGCCGACGGCACCCACACCATCACCTTCTCCAAGCACCTGTGGATAGAGCGCGACGACTTCATGGAGGATGCGCCGAAGAAATTCTTCCGCATGACGCCGGGCAAGGAGGTGCGCCTGAAGAACGCCTACATCGTGAAGTGCACCGGCTGCGTGAAAGACGCCGACGGCCGCGTGGTGGAGATACACGCCGAGTACGACCCCACCAGCAAGAGCGGCATGGAAGGCGCCAACCGCAAGGTGAAGGGCACCCTGCACTGGGTGTCGGCCGACCACTGCCAGGAGGCTGAGGTGCGCATCTACGACCGCCTGTTCATGGTGGAGAACCCCAGCGCCGACGAGCGCGACTTCCGCGAGCTGCTCAACCCCGACTCGGTGACGGTGCTGCGCCACTGCTATGTGGAGCCCTTCGCCGCCGAGCGTAAGGCCGGCGAGTATCTGCAGTTCCAGCGCATCGGCTACTTCATGGCCGACCTCGACTCCACCCCAGAGCATCCCGTGTTCAACAAGACGGTGGGGCTGAAGGACACCTGGGCAAAAATGAACAAGTAAAGCTGTCAATGCTCGACGACTTCTTCAACAGCAACGAATTCAAGAAACAACTGCAGCTATACGAGCAGGACGGCGCCGAAAAGGCTACGCTCGACTCGGAGATACTGACCGACATAGCTGACTACTACCGCTCGCAGGGCCAGATGGACAAGGCCCTGCAAGCGGTAGACTATGCTCTGACGCTCTATCCGGGCGCCACCGCCCCCCTCATCTTCAAAGCCCGCGCCGCCCTGGCCGACGATGACGTGCAGCGCGCCGACGGCTACTTGGAGAGCATCGACGACAAAACCGACCTCGACTACCACTACATGAAGGCCGAACTGATGATATGCCAGCGCCAGGAAGATGACGCCGACACCTATCTCGAGGCACGCCTGGAGGAGATTGACGCCACCGAACGGCCCGACTATGTGCTCGACGTGGCCACCCTCTTCGGCGACTACGACCTGATGGAGCTGGCCGACAAATGGCTGAGCCGGTCGGACGAGACCGACCTCAACGACTACATGGAGCTGCGCGGACGCATCCTCATGGCCAAGGGCGAGGTGGAGGCGGCCCAGAAACTCTTTGAGGAGCTGGTGGAGCGCAACCCCTTCTCGGCCGTCTACTGGAATCTGCTGGCCTGCACGCAGTATCTGCAGCAGCGCTACGACGACACCATCGCCAGTTGCGAGTATGCCATCGCCATCGACCCGCGCAACGAGGAGTCGCTGGTGAACAAGGCCAACAGTCTGTCGATGCTGGGCAACTACGAGGAGGCGTTCGTCTACTATGAGCGGTACGCCAAGATAACCCGGGCACACGACCTGGCCGAGATGTACTGCGGCATCACCCTCTCCTACCTGGGACGCTACGCAGAGTGCATCCCCCTGCTCCAGAACGCCCTCGCCCACTCCACCCCCGACTCGCCCTACCTCTCGGAGATATACCACGAACTGGTGCTGGCCCTGATGAAGGAGCACCGCACCGACGAGGCCCTACAGTATGTGGAAGAGGCGGAGGCCGACCCGCGCACCATGGACCCCAACGAGCTGAAGGTGCTGCACGGCCACGTGCTGCTGAGCGAAGGACAGGTGGAAGAGGCGCAGCGCCTCATGGGCGAGGCCTACATGGACTCGGGCATGTCGGCCGTCATCGTGCGGCGCATCGCCGTGTCGCTCTATGAGAACGGCTACACCAAGATGGCTTTCGACATGCTCTCGGCCCTGCTCGACGACCTCGACGAGCGCAGCATCGAAGGCTACAGCTATCTGGCGGCCTGCGCTTATGAGCTGAACCGTAAAGACGATTTTCTGAAATATCTGCAGGTGGCCGTAGAGCGCAACGCCATTGAGGCCCGCTGCATCCTGAGCGAGCTGTTCCCTCCCGAGACACCGCCGCAGGACTATTATGAATATGCTAAAAACAACCTAATATGAGTTGGATTTCTTCCTTGTTGGGCGGACTGCTCAACAACCTCAACTATGGCACCATCCTCTTTCTGATGCTCCTGGAGAGCACCGTGGTGCCCGTGCCCTCCGAACTGGTGGTGTCGCCCGCCGCCTATCATGCCGCCGGCGGCAACCTCAACGTGTGGCTCGTCATCCTCTTCGCCACCATCGGCGCCGACCTGGGCGCCAGCATCAACTACGCCGCCGGCTACTGGCTGGGGCGCCCCATCATCTACCGTTTCGCCAACAGCCGCCTGGGCCATCTGTGCCTGCTCAACCAGGAGAAGGTGGAGAAGAGCGAGCACTACTTCAACGACCACGGCGCCGTGGCCACCATCACTGGCCGACTCCTCATCGGCATACGCCACCTCATCTCCATCCCGGCCGGACTGGCCAAGATGAACTACTGGCGCTTCCTGCTCTACACCACCATCGGTGCGGGTGTGTGGCACGCCATTCTGGCTGCCTTAGGATGGTATCTGCACAGCATCGTGCCTGAGTCGGAGCTCAACGACCGCATCGTGGAGTATGGCGACTACATCAAGTGGGGCATCATCGCGCTGGTGCTTGCTGCCGTGGTGTTTTTCGTGGTGCGGAAGTATGTGAAGAAATAGGTTTTCACAAGCACCTTCGGTGCGGGGATGGGAAAGAAATTCTCGTAATGCGCAGAAATTTTTCGTGTGCCTAGTGGCACACTTTATATTGGGGTCGCCGAAATGGGTTTGGCAGTACGCCTAAAGGCATACTGATGAAGGAATCGCTCTGCGAGCGAGAAATTATTCAAAAATTAAGAACAAAAATTAATCGCGCTGCGCGCCGAAATGGGTTTGGCTGTACGCCTATAGGCATACTGAGTCTTGGAGTCGCCTGACGGCGGATTCAAAATCAAACAGAATCTTTGGGCAGTACGCCTAAAGGCATACTGATGAAGGAATCGCTCTGCGAGCGAGAAATTATTCAAAAATTAAGAACAAAATTTTATCGCGCTGCGCGCCGAAATTAGTCTGGTAGTACGCCTAAAGGCATACTGAGTCTTGGAGTCGCCTGACGGCGGATTCAAAATCAAACAGAATCTTTGGGCAGTACGCCTAAAGGCATACTGATGAAGGAATCGCTCTGCGAGCGAGAAATTATTCAATAATTAAGAACAAAAATTTATCGCGCTGCGCGCCGAAATTAGTCTGGTAGTACGCCTATAGGCATACTGAGGGGATACTGCTGAACGGGCAGTGGCAGAGACCCCACCCCTGCCCCTCCCCTGCAAGGGGAGTGCCTGCCGGGTCCCCTCTGACTGCCAGAATAGAGTATGAGAAATTTCTGCGTATTATGGGAATTTCTTTCCCTTCTTTCGCATCGCAGATGCGGCTTTCTTTCGAAGATTAGAGATATTTCTGCGTATTATGGCAATTTTTTCCTTCCTTCGCATCACAGATGCAGTTTTCTTTCGAAGATTAGAGAAATTTCTGCGTATTACGGGAATTTCTTTCCTTTTCTTTCGAATGTAGAGGTTTTCAGGGGTTGGAGGGAAGGTTTCCCAGACCGGTTTTGCGCTTGGGGTTCTCGCTGGCACCGTAACTGATGAGCTGGCGGGCGGAGGTGATGATGCTGCTGCCGGTGGAGGCGGTGGAGCTCTTCACCTCGTCGAAGGCGCGGCGCGTCTTTTCGAGCTGTTCCTCCACTTTGAGGAAGCGCTCGTAGAAGAGCTGCGTGCGGTTCACTATCTCGTTGGCGCAGCGCATTATCTCCTGCTGGTTCTCCACCTGCCGCATCTGCTTCCATGAGAGTTCGAGCACCCGCAGCAGGGCGTAGAGGTTCTGCCCGCCGCTGATGATGACGTGGCGGTCGTAAGCCTCCTTCCAGAGCGATGGGTCGTTGGCCAGGGCCAGTTGGAGCGCCCCCTCGTTGTACACATACATCACCACGAAGTCGAGCGTGGCGTGTCCGTTGCGAATATACTGCGAGTAGTTCTTGCGTGAGAGTTCCATCACATGGGCACGCACCGATGCGATGTGCCGCTGCAGCGCCTCACTGCGGACATCGGGGTCCTCAGCCTCGTTGTAGTCGACGAAAGCCTTGAACGACATCTTTGAGTCGATTACCACATCGCGGCGGTCGGGGAAGTGCAGTATCACATCGGGCTGCATGCGGTGACCATCCTCCTCGCGCAGTGTTTTTCCCGCGGCATCGCGCAGGGTGACCTGCTCCTCAAACTGCGTGCCCTCCTCAAGCCCCATGTCCTGCAGCAGTTGCCGCAGGCGTAGTTCGCCGAAGTTGCCCTGCGTCTTGTTCTCCTGTGTCAGTGCCTGCGCCAGTCGGTCGGCCCTCTCTCCCACCTCCTGCGTGGTCTTCATACTGGAGCGAATGGTGGCGTCGAGTCGCTCCATGCTGGTGGTATGCTCGCGGTCGCTTTTCTCCACGGCTGTGCGCATCTGACTGATGTTCTCGCGCAGCGGTGCCAGGATGGCATCCAGTTGGCGACGGTTGTTCTCGCCCAGTTGCTCGCTTCGCTCCTGCAGTATGCGCTCGCTGGCCGTGTTGAGCTGTTCGCGCAGCAGCTGCAGCTGTTGCTGCAACTGTTCCTCCTGCTGTGTCTTGAGCTGCTGCAGCTGGCGCACGTACACCTCACGCAGTTGGTTCTTCTCGTCGGCGGCATCCATGCGCTGCTGTTCCATGAGCTGCTCTGTGCGCCGCCGTTCCCGCTCTGCCTCCTCGCGCTGGCGTTCGGTGCGCTCGCTGAGGCGGTGGTTCTGCGCTATCAGGTCGGTGCGCTCGTCGGCCAAGGTCTGCATCTTATCGTTGAGTATGCCGATTTTCTCCTTAGCCTGCGCCAGGTAGCGGTCTTGGTTTTCGATGGTGCGGCTCAGGTTTTTCAGTTTTTCGCGGTCCACGAGCCACACGATGAGCAGTCCGGCCAAGAAGGAGGCGATGGGTATGAGGTATAGTGTCATTGCATGAGATGTTTAGACTGCAAAGATACGGTTTTTTATGCGAAAGGCGGATACGACCAGTGTCGCATCCGCCTTTTTTCGGTTATAAATCAATAAGAATTTCCAGTCGATTAGATGCTGTAGAGCGCCACGATGGTCTCATACTTCTCCTGCTTGCCGGAAGTCTGCTTGGGCTCCTCCACCTTCTTGCCGTACTCATAGATCTGCTCCAGGTTGAGTTTGCCGTTCTCGAAGTCCTTTCCGATGCCGTTGTCGAACGAGGCATAGCGCTCCTTCTTCATAGCGGGCAGTTCGCTGTTCTCCAGGATGTTGGCAGCGTTGATGAGGGCGCGGGCCATGGCATCCATACCGCTGATGTGGGCGATGAAGATGTCCTCGGGATCGGTGGAGTTGCGGCGCAGTTTGGCGTCGAAGTTGGTACCGCCGTTGCCCAGTCCGCCGTTGCGGATAATCTCGAGCATGGCCTGTGTGAGCTCAAAGTTGTTGATGGGGAACTGGTCGGTGTCCCATCCGTTCTGAGCGTCGCCACGGTTGGCGTCGATGCTGCCCAGCATGCCGTTGTCCACAGCCACAGCGAGTTCGTGCTCGAAGGTGTGTCCGGCCAGTGTGGCGTGGTTCACCTCGATGTTCACCTTGAAGTCCTTGTCCAGGCCATGAGCGCGGAGGAAGCCGATCACGGTCTCGGTGTCCACGTCGTACTGGTGCTTGGTGGGCTCCATGGGTTTGGGCTCGATGAGGAAGGTACCGGTGAATCCCTTGGCGCGGGCATAGTCGCGGGCAGCGGTGAGCACCTGTGCCAGGTGTTCCTTCTCACGCTTCTGGTCGGTGTTGAGCAGGCTCATGTAGCCCTCGCGTCCGCCCCAGAACACATAGTTCTGTCCACCCAGTTTGATGGTGGCGTCGATGGCGTTCTTAATCTGCACCACGGCACGGGCCACGACGTCGAAGTCGGGGTTGGTGGCGGCGCCGTTCATATAGCGCTTGTTGCCGAACACATTGGCGGTACCCCAGAGCAGTTTGATATCGGGGTTCTGTGCCATTTTCTCCTTGGCATAGTCGGTGATAGCCTTCATGCGCTCCTCATACTCGGCGATGGTGGCACCCTCGTCGACGAGGTCGATATCGTGGAAGCAGAAGTACTCGATGCCCAGTTTCTGCATGATTTCGAAACCGGCGTCCATCTTGTCCTTGGCGCGCTGCACGGCATCCTCTGCCTTGTCCCACTCATAGCTGCGGGTCTGTCCGCCGAACTGGTCGCCGCTTGCTCCGCCCAGTGTGTGCCACCAGGCCATGGCGAACTTGAGCCAGTCTTTCATTTTCTTGCCCATCACCACGCGCTCGGGGTCGTAGTAGTGGAAAGCCATCACATTCTTGCTCTCGGCGCCCTCGAAGGGAATCTTACCGATTTGGGGAAAATACTCTTTTGCCATAATTGTTGTTGATACTATTTTTTAAAGGTTGATGATTTCTTGGTTTATTTCAGGATTTGCTCCAGGCGGGCCTTCCACTGTGCGTAAGCCTCGAGATACTGGCTGCGGCGGGCCTCGTCGGGTGTGATGACAGCCAGTTTGCGCAGCGATGCGAAGGCCTCGTCGTGGTCGGCGTAGATGCCGCATCCCATGCCTGCGCCCTTGGCGGCACCCACGCTGCCGTCGGTCTCATAGAGCTCGATGGTGGCGCCGCTCACGCTGGCCAGTGTGTCGCGGAAGAGCGGGCTGAGGAACATGTTGGCCTTTCCGGCATGAATCTTCTGTATGTCCATGCCCATGGCCTTCATAATCTCCATGCCGTAGCAGAAGCTGAACACGATGCCCTCCTGTGCCGCGCGCACCAGATGCGCCTTGGTGTGCTTGTTGAAGTTCACGCCATGAATGCTGCATCCAGTCTCACGGTTCTCGAGCACACGCTCGGCGCCGTTGCCGAAGGGGATGATGCTCACGCCCTCGCTGCCGATGGGCACACTGTCGGTGAGTGTGTTCATGTCGGCATAGGAGATGCCCTCCGGTGCGATGGTGCGGCGCACCCATGCGTTGAGGATGCCGGTGCCGTTGATGCAGAGGAGCACGCCCAGACGGTCCAGGTCGGGAGTATAGTTCACGTGTGCGAAGGTGTTCACACGGCTCTTCACGTCGTAGTTGATTTCGCCGAGCACACCGTAGACCACGCCCGAGGTGCCTGCTGTAGAGGCAATCTCGCCCGGGTTGAACACATTGAGCGAGAGTGCGTTGTTGGGCTGGTCGCCGGCACGGTAAGAGATGGGTGTTCCCTTGCGCAGACCCAGTTCGGCGGCCGCCTCGGCACACACCTCGCTCTGCACGCTGAAGGTGGGCACGATGTCGGGCACCATGCTACTGTCGAATCCGAAGTGGCGCATGAGCGGTTCGGATACGCACTTGTTGCGGAAGTCCCAGAACATGCCCTCGGAGAGTCCGCTGATGGTGGTGTTCACCTCTCCGCTGAGTCGCATGGCGAGATAGTCGCCTGGGAGCATGAATTTATAGATACGGTCGAAGAGTTCGGGCTCGTTGTCCTTCACCCATGCCAGTTTGGCGGCGGTGAAGTTGCCCGGCGAGTTGAGCAGTGTCTGCAGGCAGCGGTCCTCACCCATCTCACGGAAAGCCTTCTCGCCGTAGGGCACGGCTCTTGAGTCGCACCAGATGATGGCGGGGCGCAGCACCTTGAGGTCTTTGTCCACGCACACGAGTCCGTGCATCTGGTAGGAGATACCGATGGCCTCGATGTCGTCGCCGGTGGCTCCTGTCTCGGCCATGATTTTCTTCAGGCTCTGGCTGGCGTAGCGCCACCACGACTCAGGTTCCTGCTCTGCCCATCCTGCCTTGACGGCCATGATGGGTGCCTCGCTCTCAGGGTAGAAGGCAGAAGCGATGCACTCGCCGCGCTCTGCGTCGACGAGCGATGCCTTTACGGAGCTGCTTCCTACGTCAAATCCCAGTAAAAGTCTTCTTTTCATATTGCTGTTATGTTGTGTGTTTTGATTTATTGCATTCTTCACCTTATCTATAATCAGGTCCACCTCGTCGGATGTGAAGTCCATCTGCGCCGCCAGGCGTTTCAGAAATTCTGTTTCCTCTGCAGAGCACTGTCCGTCGGCCAGCATCATAGCGGCCAGGGCTTCAGTGAGGCGCTGCCGGTGCTGAGGTTCCTCGGGCAGTATGTCGGCTATCTGGAAGGCGCGGTAGGCCTCGGCCTCCTCCACCTTGCGTTCGGGTATGCCGAGCTGCTGGAGCAGTTGTCCGAAGGCTGCCGCCTCGTCGGGGGTCACCTGTCCGTCGGCACAGGCCATGAGCGAGAGAAACTTCACTTTGGCTATTTGCGGGTCGGCGGTATGATTAAAAAGGTCGAACAGGTCCATTCTTGTTGATGCTTCTTGAAGAAAAAGTGCTAAAAAAACGGTAATGCTGATTGCTTTTCTTTGTTGCAAAGATAAAAGAAAAGTTTGATAAAAGTTGGCTTCCGTAAAGGAAAATGCTTGGTGTATTACAGTTTATTAACCTTTCATCGCACGGATGAAACACCAAGCAAAAGAAAATAGACAAATGGAAAAGTGGCGCCCAGCGGTGGGATGCGCCGGAGAGGCGAAAAAGTCAGTCGAAATCCTCTTCGCCGAAGAGCAGCAGCTGTTTCGGGTCGGCCGCCACAGGGCCCAGGCTGGCGTCCTGCTCGGCAGTGATGCCCATGGCGGCGAGTATCTTCCTCACCTCGTCGGAGCGGCGGTTCAGCCGGTACACGCCGTGCGAGCATTTCAGGAAGAGCGGGTGGAGTCCCTTGGCATGGGCCGGCACGTAGAGGGCCACCTCCCTGTGCACCTCATCGCGCTCCACAGGCTCGAAAAAAGAGTTCACGGCGTTGAACACATGGCGTGAGAGCAGGCGCAGACGCAGTCCGTCGTCGCCGGCCTCGTAGAGTATTCGCACGATGTGTTCGGTATAGTGAGCCATGCCGTGGTGGGTGTGTTGTGAAAAGACGAGAGCGGGCTGGTTATATAGCAACCGGCCCGCTCTGTGATACGTATTGGGTTCAGGAGAAGGATTAAGCCAGGGCGATGAGATCGTTCTCGTCCTTGATTTTACCCTCTTTGAGCAGCCAACCCATACCGAGCAGAGTCTCAGCCTCGGTAATCTTGGCCTGTTTTGCAATCTCCTTTACACTAAGAGCTTTTCCTGCCGTAGCGAGTGCCTGATACACGTCGCCTGCCTTGAAACCTACGTTCTCGGCATTGATTTCCACTACTTTCTTTGCAGCTGTCTTTCTGGGTGCTGCGGTCTTCTTCTCAGCGGCCTCTGCCTTGGGGGCTGCGGCCTTCTTGGTCGTTTTCTTTTCTGCCATAAAACTAAAACTAATAATTGAGATGTGCTAACTGTCTTACAATCAGTATCTAAAAACTGATGCAAAAGTAGCGGTTTTCTCTCTAATTGTCTAATTTTTTACACAGAAAAAACAGATTGTCAGTGAAAATATGCCAAAAATGTCAGTTTTCTTGATTTATGTCAACCTTAAGTTTCAATTCATCAAGCTGTTTGGGGTCCAGTTCGGAGGGAGCGTCGAGCATCACGTCGCGTCCGCTGTTGTTCTTCGGGAAGGCGATGCAGTCGCGTATGCTGTCAAGTCCGGCCATGAGCGAGACGAAGCGGTCGAAACCGAAGGCGATGCCTCCGTGAGGAGGAGCGCCATACTTGAAGGCGTTGATGAGGAAGCCGAACTGCTCCATGGCTCTTTCGGGTGTGAAGCCGAGGATGTCGAACATTTTGGCCTGGAGTTGTCCGTCGTGAATACGGAGGCTTCCGCCGCCCACCTCCACGCCGTTGCACACGAAGTCGTAGGCCTTGGCGCGCACCTGTTCGGGATGGGTATCGAGCAGGGGGATGTCGTCGGGGTTGGGCATGGTGAAGGGGTGGTGCGTGGCCATGAGGCGCTGCTCCTCGTCGCTCCACTCGAAGAGGGGGAAGTCGATAATCCAGAGGCACTCAAACTTGTTCTTGTCGCGCAGTCCGAGGCGGTCGCCCATCTCCAGACGGAGCGAGCAGAGCTGCACGCGGGTCTTGTTGGCATTGTCGCCGCTGAGTATGAGCACCAAGTCGCCGTCTTTGGCGCCGGTGGTCTCCTTGAGGCGCTGCCACACCTCGGGGGTGTAGAACTTGTCGATACTCGACTTGACGGTGCCGTCGGTGTTGAACTTCACATAGACGAGGCCCTTGGCGCCCACCTGCGGACGCTTCACGAAGTCGGTGAGCTGATCGAGCTGTTTGCGGGTGTAGGAGGCGCATCCGGGCACCACGATACCGCCTATGTAGGCGGCGCTGTCGAACACACTGAAGGTGCCGGTGCCTTTGAGCACGTCCATGAGCTCGACAAACTCCATGCCGAAGCGCAGGTCGGGTTTGTCGCTGCCGAAGCGGCGCATGGCCTCGTGCCAGGTCATCTGGGTGAGCTTGGCGGGCAGTTCCACACCGCGTATCTCCCGGAAGAGGTGGCGGCAGAGGTCTTCGAAGAGCTGCAGGATATCCTCCTGGTCGACGAAGCTCATCTCGCAGTCAATCTGTGTGAACTCCGGCTGCCGGTCGGCGCGCAGGTCCTCGTCGCGGAAGCACTTGGCAATCTGGAAGTAGCGGTCGAATCCGCTCACCATGAGCAGCTGTTTGAGCGTCTGCGGGCTCTGGGGCAATGCGTAGAACTGTCCCGGGTTCATGCGCGAAGGCACCACGAAGTCGCGTGCGCCCTCGGGTGTCGACCCGATGAGGATGGGTGTCTCTACCTCGAGGAAGTCTTTGGCGTCGAGGAAGTTGCGTATCAGGATGGCCATCTGGTGGCGCAGTTCGAGATTGCGTCGCACGGCGTTTCTGCGCAGGTCGAGATAGCGGTATTTCATGCGGATGTCGTCGCCGCCGTCGGTATTGTCTTCGATGGTGAAGGGCGGCGTGATGCTCTCACTGAGAATATTGAGTTGTGCAACGATTATTTCAATGTCGCCGGTGGGCAGGTTGGCGTTCTTGCTCTGTCGCTCCTCCACCTTTCCCTTGACCTGGATGCAGAACTCGCGTCCCAGTTTGTTGGCGCGCTCGCAGAGTTGTGCGTCTACGGCTTCATTGAACACCAATTGTGTGAGTCCGTAGCGGTCGCGCAGGTCGACGAAGGTCATACCGCCCATTTTTCGGGTGCGCTGCACCCATCCGGCCAGTGTCACCTCCTGGCCTACGTTGGAGATTCTCAGTTCTCCGCATGTGTTTGTTCTGTACATATTGTTTTTGTGGTATTTTGCAGCCACGCCATATCGTGGACGCAGCTTTTGACATTTAATTTGCAAAATTAATCTTTTTCACTGAAACAGCAAAATAATTTGGGCAAGGTTTTGACTATTAATGAAGTGATAGCGCATTGGAGGCCGGGAAGGGCGAGCGGCCGAAGTGTGAAATAAGCAGCTCATTTGTTAAAAAAGGACAATAAAACTTTTCATTTCGTCACGAAATGCGTCTAATAGTAAAAAAAGCACTAATTTTGCTTTGTATAGTCATTGACGTGGAATAAATGTAAAACAATAAAATACTGAAAGACAATGAAAAAGATTCTTACCCTGCTGATGCTTTTCACCCTGGGTCTGACCGCCATGGCACAGGACCAGGCCGAGATCAAATTCGACGAGCTGAAGCACAATTTTGGCACTTTCTCGCAGAAGAATCCTGTGCAGGAGTGCACCTTTACGTTCACCAATGTGGGCACTGCCCCGCTTGTGATCAACCAGGCCATCGCCAGTTGCGGCTGCACGGTGCCTCAGTACACCAAGGCTCCCATTGCTCCGGGCCAGAAGGGCACCATCAAGGTGACCTACAACGGCACGGGTCAGACTCCGGGCCATATCAAGAAGGGCATCACCGTGCGTACCAACGGCAAGGTGGAGATGACGCGCCTCTATATCGAAGGTGACATGGTGGAGAATTGAAAAGATGAATAATTAAAAATGAAAGATTAAAAATTAGGATTGGAAAATTGGAAGATTGAATCGGAAGATTGGAAAATCTTTACAGAATAATCCCCTCGGTGCTGCCGTGGGGATTTTTTTATACTGGACGTAGACTGGGGGAAACTAAAATCTTTGAGCGCGCTATGCGCGGTTTTTTGGAATCAGGGGGACAGTTTTTTGATTCCTGTCCCCCTGATTCCCTGAATAGATTTATGAGAAATTACGTGAATTATGGGAATTTCTGTTCTTTCCCTTCGCATCGCAGATGCGGTTTCCTTCGGCAGTTAGTGTCGACTGAGAATTGATGATAATTATGGCAATTTCTTTCCTTTTCTTCTCATTAAAGTGCGATTAGAACGAATAGTTGAAGCCCAGCGAGAAGAACTCCTTAAACTGCCAGTAGGCGTGGTGGTCGTCGCGGATGGTGTTGTCGTCGAAGCGAGGATAGATGAAGAGTTTGGTGGAGATGTACTTGTTGAAATTGAAGGTGAAGGTGTTCTCCCACTCCATCTCCGTGCGCTTGTAGGTGGTGAATCCGTAGAGGCGCGTCTGCCACGAGATATTGTCGGTGAAAGCCCACTTCAGGTCGACGGTGAACTGCGAACCGAAGTCGTGCAGGGTGTGCTTGCCCTCGTCGAGACCGTTGCGGGTGGCGAGTTCCAGACGGTCCACATACTTGAAGTTGTAGGCGAAGGGAGCCAGGTGCACCGTTCCGGTGAGCTTCTTGTTGAAGGCCTCGACGGTGTAGTCCATACCGAGTGAGAGGTTGACCACAAACGGCGACATGATGTCGGAGTAGATGAAGCGGTCGTTGCTCTTATAGCCCTTGGTGAACTGCGTGTAGGCCAGGAGCTGCAGGGTGTAGTACCATTTCTTGGTGGCCTGGAGTCCCAGTTTGCTGGTCAGACGAAGCAGGTCTTCCGTTGTCTTGAAAGAGTGGATAGAGTCGCTCTTCGAGGTTTGGAATCCCAGTTTAGCCTCCAGTTTGTTGTCCCACTTCAGTTTCTGCTTGTTGTTGTAGTTGGCCTCGAGCACGGCGCTTGCCAGGAACGAGTAGTTGCTCTCACCGCCCTTGTACCAGTTGCCCGAGATATAGTTTTGCAGGAACTGCAGGTAGTAGTCGCCCTTGATGGTCCAGAAGTTGGGTTTCGAGACCACCACCTCCACATCGTCGGCCACGGGGTCGTCGCCGGCCTCTGTCTGCCGTGTGACGAGCGAGACGGTCTGCTGCACGGGCTTGTTCACCTCATCGTTCACGGTGCCCACCCGTCGCAGTTGGCTCTCGGTGTTGAGCACCAGGTCGGGCCGGTTCAAGTAGACATTGAGCAGACTGTTGTCAACGGCGTCGGCCACAGCGTCTTGTCCGCGCATCATGCTGGAGAGCCGCAGGGCCTTGTTGGCCGATGAATGATAGAAAGTGAGGGGTGCGAAGAGACGGTAGAATCGTCCGTCGTCGAGGATGTTATTGTAGGCCACGGCGAGGGAGTCGTTCACGCGCTGCAGCGAGTCGAGTTTGAGTCGGCAAGCGAGCAGCGAATCGGAATAGTTTTTGATAATTTGATATTCCTGGTACTCCAAGTAGCGGTCGGAGGTGGCGCGGGTCTGCGCCTGTGCACCCATCACGCCGAGGGTCAGGAAGAGAGTAATGATGTAACGCATAGTGATAGTTTTTTTGTTTAAATGCAAAAGTAATCAAAAAAACGGAAAATCCATGATAATTGAAAAGAAAAGTTAAAAAATGGGTAAAAAAAGGCGTACTGTCCGCGGAAAGCAAACGAAGCCGCATGGTTACAGGAGCGGTACGAGCCGGAGGTTCTTCTTGCGCCCGAACCTTATAAACACCAACCAAAAACAATAAAAAAGAGTGATAGTTTGCCCACCTCGATAATTTATTGTAATTTTGCAGAGATTTTTGGGTGTCAAAGACAGCCCATCAGGAACATAAACAAGAAAAAGAAAAAACAAGACAAGCCCGCAATGGATAAAAACACTATCATCGGCTTTGTGCTCATAGCACTTGTGCTGATTGGATTCAGCTGGTACAACCAGCCCACCGAAGAAGAAATCAAGGCCCAGCAGGAGCAAGTGGCCAAACAGGAGGCCAAGGCCAAAGAGGCCCAGCAGAAGGCCAAGGAAGAGAAGGCCAAGGAAGAGAAGGCCATCGCCCAGGCGCTGACCGACACCACCGCCCTTTTCCACTCCGCACTGAGTGGCACCGCCACCGATGTGGTGCTGCAGAACGACAAGCTGGCGCTCACCCTGAGCACCAAAGGCGGCACCGTGACGAAGGCCGTGGTGAAAGGCTTCAAGAGTCTGGACGGCGCTGCCGACGTGACCCTCTTCGAGGGCAAGGACCAGCAGCTGAACTACATACTGGAAGGCAAGGAAAGCAACATACGCACCGCCGACCTCTACTTCACCCCCAGCGAGCAGACCGACTCGACCGTGACGATGACCGCCACGGCCGCCAACGGCAAGACGCTGAGCATCAGCTATCTGCTGGGCAAGGACTACCTGCTCCATGTGAGCATGCAGGCCCTGGGCATGGACGGTCTGTTCAGTGCCAAGACCGACAAGATGAGCCTGGTGTGGGAAGAGCGCTGCAAGCAGCAGGAGAAAGGCCACTCGTTTGAGAACTACCGCGCCTCGCTCACCTACAAGGAGGTGGGCTCGGGCACCGACTATCTGAACGAGACCAAGGAGAAGATAGACGAGGACATCGAGGAGGCACTCGACTGGGTGGCCTTCAAGAACCAGTTCTTCAGCGCCATGATGATCACGAAGAACCAGTTCTCGCCCCACTCGCTGCTCACCAGCATTCCCCTGAAGAAAGAGACCCACTACCTGAAGCAGTACAAGGCCGTGCTGGAGACCGACTTCGACCCCACCGGCAAAGCCCCCACCGAATTTGAGTTCTACTACGGCCCCAACGACTTCCGCCTGCTGCAGGGCGTGGAGAAGGAGAGCCGCTTCGGCAAGGACCTGAAGATGGAGCGTCTGGTGTATCTGGGCTGGCCCCTCTTCCGCATCATCAACCGCTGGTTCACCCTCTACGTGTTCGACTGGCTCACTGGCTGGGGTTTCAACATGGGTATCGTGCTCATCCTGATGACCCTGCTGTTCAAGGCCATCACCTTCCCGATGGTGAAGAAGAGCTACATGAGCTCGGCCAAGATGCGCGTGCTGCGTCCGAAACTGGAAGAGGCCACCAAGCATCTCGACAAGCCTGAGGACCAGATGCAGAAGCAGCAGATACAGATGCAGATGTACTCGCAGTATGGCGTGAGCCCCATGAGCGGCTGTCTGCCCATGCTCATCCAGATGCCCATCTGGATTGCCCTGTTCAACTTTGTGCCCAACGCCATACAGCTGCGCGGCAAGAGCTTCCTGTGGATGGACGACCTGAGCACCTACGACCCCATCGTGGAATGGGGCAAGGACATCTGGCTCATCGGCGACCACCTCTCACTCACCTGCATCCTGTTCTGTGTGGCCAACCTACTCTACTCGTTCCTCACCATGCGCCAGCAGCGCGACCAGATGGTGGGTCAGCAGGCCGAGCAGATGAAGGCCATGCAGTGGATGATGCTGCTCATGCCCCTCATGTTCTTCTTCATCTTCAATGAGTACGGCTCAGGTCTTAACTTCTACTACTTCGTGTCGCTCTTCATGAGCGCCGCCATCATGTGGGTGCTCCGCAAGACCACCAACGACGAGAAGCTGCTCGCCATCCTGGAGGCCCGCTACAAGGAGAACAAAAACAACCCCAAGAAACAGAGCGGACTGGCCGCCCGACTGGCCGCCATGCAGCAACAGCAGCAGGAGATGCAGCGCAAGCGCGAGGAGCTGGAGCGCCGCCGCAAGGGTCTGTAAATGATACGCTACTATCGACACATATAAATATTATTAAGGTGGGACGGCTCGGCTGAGTTGGTCCCACCCCCTATAAAAAACCCTTTCTACTATGATTAAACCATTCATCCTGGCCGCCGCCCTGCTCACCGCTTCGGCAGGCAGCCTCAACGCGCAAGAGAAAGTGAACATAGGCAAAAGCAACATCACGCTCAAGAGCGACCTGATGACCCCCGAGGCCCTCTGGGCCATGGGCCGCATCAGCGCCTACACCCCCTCGCAGGGCGGACAGAAGATAGCCTACCAGGTGGGCTACTACAGTGTGAAGGAGAACAAGAGCCACCACGTGCTCTACATGATGAACGCCGACGGCACCGGCCAGCAGCTGCTCACCACCGATGCCGAGAACGAGACCGACCCCTCGTGGGTGGGCGACCGCCTGGCCTACCTGCGCGGCGGCGAGATATGGACCATGAACGCCGACGGCACCGACCGCCGGCAACTGAGCCACACCGACGGCAGCGTGGAGGGCTACAAGTTCTCGCCCGACGGCAGCCAGGTGATACTGCTCAAGTCGCTGCCCTTCCATGAGGTAATCAAGGAGAACCCTGCAGACCTGCCCAAGGCCACGGGCCGCCTGGTGACCGACCTGATGTACCGCCACTGGGACCACTATGTGGAAAGCATACAGCACCCCTTCGTGGCCCAGGTGACCGCCAGCGGCATCGGCGCCGGCAAGGACCTGCTCGAGGGCGAGCCCTACGAGTGCCCGATGGAGCCCTTCGGCGGCATCGAGCAGCTCGACTGGAGCCCCGACTCGAAGTGCATCGCCTACACCTGCCGCAAGAAGACCGGTGTGCTCTACTCCATCTCCACCGACTCCGACATCTACCTCTATGAGGTGGCCACCGGCAAGACCCGCAACCTGTGCAAGCCCGAAGGCTATCAGGCCCCTAAGGTGGATGTGACCAAGACCCTGCGCAACCAGGCCGTGAACGCTGCAGACAACCTGCAGAACAATCCCGGCTACGACCAGAACCCGCAGTTCTCGCCCGACGGCAAGTGCATCGCCTGGCAGAGCATGGCGCGCGACGGCTATGAGGCCGACCGCAACCGTCTGTGCGTGTATGAGCTGGCCACCGGCAAGAAACAGTATCTTACAGAGAAGTTCGACTCTGATGTCGATGCCTTCTGCTGGAGCGACACCAAGGATGCCATGATTTATTTCACCGGTGTGTGGCACGGCACCTTCAACCTCTACTCCATCAGCAAGAAAGGCGAACTGAAGCAGCTCACCGACCTGGTGGCCGACTTCGGCTCCCTGCAGATGCTCGGCGACGGCAAGCGCATCGTGGCAGAGCGCCACGACTACACCGCTCCCGCCGACCTCTACATAGTGACCCCCAACTCCAAAAATCCCCAAAAGACCACCGTGCAGCAGCTGACCTACGAGAACAAGCACATTCTCGACCAGCTGGCCAAGCCCACCGTGGAGCGCCGCTGGGTGAAGACCACCGACGGCAACGACATGCTGTCGTGGGTGATTCTGCCCCCGCATTTCGACCCCAACAAGAAATACCCCACCCTGCTCTTCTGCGAGGGCGGTCCGCAGAGCCCCGTGTCGCAGTTCTGGAGCTACCGCTGGAACTTCATGATCATGGCCGCCCACGGCTATGTGATTGTGGCCCCCAACCGCCACGGTCTGCCCGGCTTCGGCTCTGAGTGGTGCGAGGAAATCAGCGGCGACTGGACCGGCCAGTGCATGGACGACTATCTGGTGGCCATCGACGATGCCGCCAAGAACCTGCCTTATGTAGACAAGGACCGCCTGGGTGCTGTGGGTGCCAGCTTCGGCGGCTTCAGCGTGTACTACCTGGCCGGCCACCACGACAAGCGCTTCAAGTGCTTCATCGCCCACGACGGCGCCTTCAACCTCGAGGCTATGTACACGGAGACCGAGGAGAACTGGTTCTCCAACTGGGAGTACGACGATGCCTTCTGGAACAAAGACCAGACCGCCAACGCCCGCAAGACCTACGCCAACTCTCCCCACCGCTTTGTGGACAAGTGGGACACCCCCATTCTGTGCATCCATGGCGAGAAAGACTACCGCATCAACGCCACCCAGGGCATGAGTGCCTTCAATGCCGCCCGCATGCGTGGCATCGAGGCCCAGCTGCTCATCTTCCCCGACGAGAACCACTGGGTGCTGAAACCACAGAACGGTATCTTGTGGCAGCGCACCTTCTTCAACTGGCTTGACCGCTGGCTGAAAAAAGATTAAAAATGAAAAATTAAAAATGAAAAATTAAAATGGGGAAATGAGAAAATGGGAAATAAAAGATGAAAAATTAAAAATTAATATGGGGAAATGAGAAATGAAATAACGAGATGATAGGATGAAGATAATAAAAAATAAACTTAACAAATAAAGAATGGAAGAGCGATATAACAAGATTCTTGATATCAGCTTCAAGTTTGGTGTTAGGATTGTCAAGCTGACGCAATACCTTGTCGACAACAAGGTGAACCCGACGATTCCCAACCAAATATTAAGAAGCGGCACCAGCATTGGGGCCAATGTCAACGAAAGTGTTTTCGCTCAAAGCAAGAAAGATTTTATCATGAAGATGCATATAGCCTTGAAAGAAGCCAATGAGACAAAATATTGGTTAAGACTATTGCATGCGTCGGAATATATCAATGATAAAGAATATGAATCGATTCTGGCTGATGTCAATCACATCATAGGCACATTGGTGAATATACTGAAAGCCTCAAAGTCAAGTTAGTTTTCTTATTTCTATCAATATCGCCTTCACTATTTGTTATAATTTTTTAATATATGAATTTTAATCTTTAATATTTAATTTTTAATTTTTAATATTTCTATGGCTATAGAAAAGACTTTGCGCGACTCCGCCGCGCTTCGGTGGACCGCACTGCTGCTCCTGGCCCTCGCCATGTTCTGCAGCTACATTTTCATGGACATCCTGTCGCCCATCAAGGACCTGATGGAGACCACCCGTGGATGGGACAGCACCGCCTTCGGCACGATGCAGGGCTCCGAGGTGTTCCTCAACGTGTTTGTGTTCTTCCTTATCTTCGCCGGTATCATTCTCGACAAGATGGGTGTGCGCTTCACCGCCGTGCTCTCCGGTGCCGTGATGCTGGTGGGTGCCATCATCAAGTGGTATGCCGTAAGTGAGAGCTTCATGGGCAGCGGACTGGAGACCTGGTTTACCAACAACCTCAACTACATACCGGGCTTCGATGAGCTGGGTGTGAGCCCCTTCTATGAGGGCATGCCCGCCTCGGCTAAGTTGGCAGCCTGCGGTTTCATGATTTTCGGTTGCGGCTGCGAGATGGCCGGCATCACCGTGAGCCGCGGTATCGTGAAGTGGTTCAAGGGCCGTGAGATGGCCCTCGCCATGGGTTCGGAGATGGCTCTGGCCCGTCTGGGTGTGGCCACCTGTATGATTTTCTCACCCTTCTTCGCCAAGTTGGGCGGCAGCGTGAGCGTGAGCCGCTCGGTGGCCTTCGGTGTGGTGCTGCTGTGCATCGCCCTCATCATGTTTGTGGTCTACTTCTTCATGGACAAGAAACTCGACTCACAGACCGGTGAGGCAGAGGAGAAAGACGACCCCTTCAAGATAAGCGACCTGGGCAAGATTCTGACCGACTCCGGTTTCTGGCTTGTAGCCCTGTTGTGCGTGCTCTACTACTCGGCCATCTTCCCCTTCCAGAAGTATGCCGTGAACATGCTGCAGTGCAACCTCACGCTGACGGAGCCCGCCTCCGACTCGTTCTGGGCCAGCAGCGCCGTGACCATCTATCAGTATCTCATCATGCTGGTGGTGGCCGCCGCCGGTTTCGCCAGCAACTTCCAGAAGGTGAAGAGCCGCCAGATGGGTCTGCTCTGCCTCTCGGTTGTGGCGCTCGTGGTCTACTGCTACATGGGCTACATGCGTCAGTCGGCCGAGTCGATTTTCGCCGTGTTCCCCCTGCTGGCCGTGCTCATCACGCCCATCCTGGGCAGCTATGTAGACCACAAGGGCAAGGCCGCCTCGATGCTCGTGCTGGGCTCGGTGCTGCTGATAGCCTGCCACCTCACGTTCGCCTTTGTGCTGCCCGCCTTCAAGAGCAGCCCCGTGGGCGGCATCATCATCGCCTACGCCACTATCCTGGTGCTCGGTGCCTCGTTCTCGCTCGTGCCCGCCTCGTTGTGGCCCAGCGTTCCCAAGCTTGTTGACGCCAAGGTGATTGGTTCGGCCTACGCCCTGATATTCTGGATTCAGAACATCGGTCTTTGGCTCTTCCCGCTGCTCATCGGCAAGGTGCTCGACAAGACCAATCCCGGTGTGACCGACCCCACCCAGTTCGACTACACCGCCCCGCTCATCATGCTGGCCAGCCTCGGTGTGGCCGCCCTCGTGCTGGGTTTGGTGCTGAAGGTGGTGGACCGGAAGAAAGGCCTCGGCCTGGAAGAGCCCAACATCAAGGAGTAAGCGCACATTTTGAAATCAGATTTGATTTAATATAAATCCAAAACCAATAAGCTTTGCGGCATCCTACCCCAGCGGTGGGATGCCGCAAGTTTTTTTCCGTTTCCACCTCACAAAGTAGCTGCTCCTCTGTGATGTGCCCTTGTGATGTGATTGTGGATTTGAACAGAGACCCCACCCCTCCGGCTATGACGACCGCCCTCGTTACTTTCCCCACAGCATCGTGCTCTGCGGTGTAAGAGATGTGCGCGACTACCACATCGTGCTCTCCAACCAAGACATCGTGACGGGAGGGTCGGCAGCAGGGCAGCCACACCATCATGGTATGGGGGATGTGAGACAAATTTTTCTTCTCTCACATTTTGGTTTTGAGAAAGTAAAAGCCTATCTTTGTGGTGGAAGATAAAACCATGGCTTATGAAACACATTATCCACACCACCCTGATGGCCCTGCTGCTTTGGGCCTGCCTGCCCGCCCCCCTGGCGGCACAGAAGAGAAACACCACCAAGGGAAAGAAGACCGTAGTGGCAGAAATCCTTGAGAAGACCACGCCGGGCGACATGGACCAGTTTGTTAGCGAACTGATGGCCCGCATGACCGTAGAGGAGAAGATAGGACAGCTGAACCTGCTGCCCGGCGGCGACGTGACCACCGGCGCCAAGAAGGAGAGCCCCCTGCTGAGCCTCGTGGCACAAGGCAAGATAGGCGCCCTGCTCAACATGAAAGGTGTCGACAACATACGCCGCGTGCAGGAGACGGCGGTGAAAGAGAGCCGGCTCGGCATTCCGGCCATCTTCGGCCTCGACGTGATACACGGCTATCAGACGGAGTTCCCTATCCCGCTGGCACAGTCGTGCAGCTGGGACCTGGCCGCCATAGAACAGGGCGCGCGCATCGCCGCCAAGGAGGCCAGCGCCAACGGCATCTGCTGGACCTTCAGCCCCATGGTAGACATCGCCCTCGACGCCCGCTGGGGCCGCATAGCCGAGGGCGGCGGCGAGGACCCCTACCTGCAGGCCCGCATAGCCGAGGCCATGGTGCGCGGCTACCAGGGCGACTACAGCGAGGAGAACGTGATGGCCTGCGTGAAGCACTACGCCCTGTACGGCGGAGCGGAGGCGGGACGCGACTACAACACGGTAGACATGAGCCGCATCAGGATGTACAACCAATACTTCACGGCCTATGAGGCAGCCGTGAAAGCCGGAGCGGGCTCGGTGATGAGCTCCTTCAACGTGGTGGACTACCTGCCCGCCACTGCCAACCGATGGCTGCTCGACGAGGTGCTGCGCAAGGAATGGGGATGGGACGGATTCGTGGTGACCGACTACGGATCGATAGGCGAGATAACACGCCACGGCCTGGGCGACCTGCAGCAGGCCTCGGTGATGGCACTGAAGGCCGGCACCGACATGGACATGTGCTCCGAGGGCTTTACGGGCACGCTGGCCCGCTCGCTGCAGGAGGGAAAGGTGACGATGCACGACATAGACCAGGCGTGCCGCCGTGTGCTGGAGGCCAAATGGAAACTGGGCCTCTTCCACGACCCCTACCGGTATCTGAAGCCCAAGCGTCTGAAGACTGATGTATATACCGCCGAGCACAGGGCCGCCGCCCGCGCCTTGGCCGCCGAGACCTTCGTGCTGCTGAAAAACGAGGGCCATCTGCTGCCCCTGAAGAAGGAGGGCAAGATAGCCCTGATAGGCCCCATGGCCGACAACCGCCTCAACATGACCGGCACCTGGTCGGTGTCGGCCTCCGACAGCCGCATCGCCACCCTCAAAGAGGCGATGGAGCGCGCTGTGGAGGGAAAGGCCACGGTGGTGTGCGCCCAGGGGTGCAACTTCTGCAACGACTCGCTGGTGCAGCGGGCGGGAGGCGCTTACCGGCCCACTCCCTTCCGAGATGGGCGACAACTGCTGGACGAGGCGCTGCGCACGGCGCGCGATGCCGACGTGATAGTGTGCGCCATGGGCGAGTCGGCCGAGATGAGCGGCGAGTGCGCCAGCCGCAGCAAGCTGGAGATATTCGACGCACAGAAGGCGCTGCTGGAGGAACTGCTCAAGCTGGGCAAGCCCATCGTGCTGCTCAACTTCAGCGGACGCCCCACAGTGCTCACCTGGGAGGCGGCCCATCTGCCCGCCATCCTCAATGTGTGGTTCGGCGGCAGCGAGGCAGCCGACGCCATCTGCGATGTGCTCTTCGGCGACCGGTGTCCGAGCGGCAAGCTCACCGTGTCGATGCCGCAGACCACCGGCCAGGAGCCGCTCTTCTACAACCAGCTGCCCACGGGACGGCCCGTGGGCGAGGGGGCGAAAGACTTCTCCAAATTCTCGAGCAACTATCTCGACGTGCGCAACGACCCGCTCTACCCCTTCGGATTCGGACTGAGCTATACCACCTTCGACTACAGCGACATACGCCTGGAGGGCCGCCGCGCCGCGGTGACGGTGACCAACACGGGCCAGCGCGAGGGCGATGAGGTGGTGCAGCTCTACATACACGATGTGGTGGCCAGCATCTCGCGCCCGGTGAAGGAGCTGAAAGGATTCGAGCGCATCCACCTGAAACCGGGCGAGAGCCGCGAGGTGGTGTTCGACATCACCGACGACCTGCTGAAGTTTTACCGCCCGGCCCTGCGCGACGGCATCTTCGATATGAACAGGATGGAGCATGTGCTCGAGCCCGGCGACTTCGAAATCATGATAGGGTCCGACAGCAGACAGGTGAAGAAATTAAAGATGAAATATTAAAGATTAAAAATTAAGATTCAAATAATAGTAAATGGTAGGTAGGAGCCGACTGACGGATGGGATGGATTAGGCCAAGAAGAGATGATTAAAGAACAGAAATTTCCGTAATTACCATAATTCTTTATAGAGGCGCATGTATGTCAATAGGAAATTACGATAATTACGATAATTTCTGGACCTATAGCTCATTTTGCAGGATGAGACATAGCTCAAAGTTCTGATATTCATGCGTTTTTCTTGATTCAAACGTTTCAGGTCACAAATTGATGGTTGAAAATTTCCAATAGCTCATTTTGCAGGATGCGCCCCCCCGCCATCGCTGACAGCCACTAACTTTGCAGGCAATTCAAAAGCCTCAAAGCA
>Ga0256407_10003492_pt1 | contig 27847 bp, 30 predicted proteins | sample RumenRJG_04DNA_FD_193489 | JGI IMG/M metagenome (GOLD analysis project Ga0256407, IMG submission 193489) | Bovine rumen microbial communities from Lethbridge, Alberta, Canada - RJG_04 | ecosystem: Host-associated > Mammals > Digestive system > Stomach > Rumen | place: Canada: Alberta...
CCGGATAGGATCAAAAAAATATCACCCCCCCCCCTAAACTCACAAATAGATACCAGATTGCCCTTAATACGATATTTTCCGGAGCAGGAATTCCAGAATGAAAAAGCATTATCCAAATTATACATAAGCCCATCAATTCGGAACGATATTTTGATATTAAAGTTCCCAAAGAATCAGCAATCCGATTGATTTTTCCAATATTATTATCGGTTGTCATCATCTTATGTATTCTCCAGAATCACAACCTTTTCGCCAAAAGTATCGGGTTTATTCGGATCATAGGATTCGTTCGCCCACATGACGGTCACGAGTTTTTCGGCCTGCGAGAGGTTGATAATGTTGTGCGTATAGTCCGGGAGCATGAGCACAGCTTCAATATTTTCACCGCAGTCAGAACCATTTTCTATATTTTCAAAGCCTTTTCCAACCAATCCAACGAGAATTCTTTCATTTCGTCTAACTTACCAGACTCATATAATTTGAGTAGCGAATCAAATCTGGTAGAACCACGTGATTTATTGTATAAGCACTTGAATTCTTTGCCGAATTTAATAGAAAATACAGTTCCGTGGAACGAATCCGTTATCACATAAGACGCATCACGAAACATAGCCAACCATTCAGGAACGCTCAATGTTGCAGTTTTTCCTGAGCTAAAATACATGGGAACTAGATTTTTTTCAGCGGCAATTTTTTCACATAAATTGTGGATATCATCATTCATGTCAAGAATGTACGCCGCAAGGTATTTCTTAGATTCCTGAGGAATATCTGCGCATACCTCGCTATAGTCCTCTTTGCTCAGCAATAAAGTTGGATCAAGAACCCATGTTGCCTCAACACCAAGATATTCCTTACACAATTTCACGCCAGTCTCTTCACGAACACTCACTGCATCAAATTTTTTTGCTAGTTTAGAGCAAATTTCAGATTGCAATGGTGTATATTCCCAATTGTCTACACCAAAAGATGCCGCATACGCAACTTTTTTCAGATTATTCTCATTTTTACAAAAATCAAGATACATGTCCTGAATAGGAGGATAGTTTGATGGTCGCCATACTTGATCAGATCCAACTAAGACACATCCAATATTATTATTATTCAATATTTTATCGGAATATTGACAAAACGGCTTTGTCGTAACAATCCTCTTCCTAAAAAAATCCTCAAAAAAATTTAGTCTTGAGTATACATTTTTACGTCTGAAAAAAGGACGTCTTCGAGATGTAAAAAACAAAAGACATGTTTTCAAAGATTGAAGAATATATCTTGGCAAACTTATTTGGGGCAAAATGTTGTTTAATGTAATGGGTTTATATCCCATTTTTTTTTAAATCCGATGTAATGCATAATTTTGCAGCAGCCCTCCATAATTCCATAATAAGGGTTGAGTTACAATACCTACAACTTTGTTATCTATCTGATGAGAGTCCATATCACAATCTCTTTTTTACAAAATAATTATCTAAATTTTCTTTTCAGAACATCTTTGAAAAGCAGAATTTTTTTAACAAGCCAATATAAATGGTGAGTAATAATAAAGAATAATTTTTTATCAGATTTGATAGCAGGAATAAAATAAACCGCATTTTCGCAGATATCTTTTATACATTTTTTTTCATAATCTTTAAAGCAATAGTTCTGTGAGATCAGTAGTCTCGATAATGAAGCCATATTTGCTTTAATCAAAATATTCTTTGCATAATCTTTATATCGTGGATATTTATCCAATACCATTTCATATTTTACCTTTGCCAATTTATTAATATCTAAGAAAGAATCTGAATTTTTATTTCTTGAAGCGCTAGTTTCATGAGCAACAATAAAATATATCATTTTGTTTATCAGCACACATTTAGGTTTTTTCAGCGACAATTCAAATATAAAAAAAGAGTCTTCATGAGCACACTTTCCTAATGGAAAACGTATTTTATCAACAAAGTTCTTTTTATATATTTTCGCACATGACGAATACGTATATGGATTATCCTCTATGCAGTAACATAATAATGCATCTCCATCAATAACATGTTCTGTATATTCAACGTCTCTTTTATGAGTAGAGCACAACAAACCCGCACAAATATCAGCATCATTTTTTAAAACAGATTTTAATAAAACATCAATAGCGTCATACTCCAATTCATCATCAGCATCTAGAAAGGATATATATTCGCCTATTGAAGCCTCTATTCCAACATTTCTTGCATGAGACACTCCTTTATTTGGAGTAGATATAATCTTCACACCAGAAAACTGGGATAAGACATCTAAAGTATTATCAGTCGAACCATCGTTAACTACAATAATTTCTATGTTGGAATAAGTCTGCTTTAAGACCGATTGGACGGCTTTTTCAATATATTTCCCAGCATTATATGCAGGAATAATCACACTAACAAGTATTTGGACGTTCATATCAAGTCCTGTTTATAATAGGTCTTTTTCCCCTTATTTGGCCTCCTTCAGAGCCACAATTAAAATATACATCCAAAGGAGTAAATCTGTCAAGGGACCAGCACCTGCATATGTCCTTAATCTAGAGTTTTCTCAAGGACATATCAACACAGCGAACTTATTTAATGTTTTGTATTCCATTTACCAAATGAAACGGTCTGTCAGGAATATAAAAACAATAAATACTATCCATTCAAAGTTTAAGAACATGATTTCTGCCTCCCCCAATTATATTCACTTAATCAGCCTGAAGATTCGACACACGCGACTAAGTACGCGCTTTAGTAGAGATGAATTGGAACAATAAATCTTTATCAAATGCTCAATGGGAAATTTATCCAAATTCGTAAAGAACATCGCTCGCTTAGAGTGTTGTTTGCTAGAACGGATAATACAAGGGTTTCCAGCAATGGCATATTCAACCTTAGAGTCACATTGGATAACCTTGTCGGATACTGAACCGAAGAGTTCTCCACCATGCTCGGTATTTAGTAAAACAACAGATGTTCCCTTATCATCATCCATTTCTGAATGTACATTTGCAATATTCCAGTAATCCCCAAGCGTAATGTCTGCAATGCGAGGCAATTTACCATAATGGCAATCGGCACAACTCGTATTTAGGCAAATGTTTTGCAAGAACACTCGCATGAATTTATCTTCGCGAAGTGTCCTAGAAAATTGAAAACAGTCTCCAGAGATTGTATTCAATGACGAAGTTATTGAATACAATTTCCACCCGTTCCGCTTATCGCGAAAACGTGTGGACTTCACAAGAGCCGAAGTGTCTTTCTCAACTTCAGCTACATACTTTTCAAAAACCTTCACACTAGGCGAACCATGACATACAATATCAACCGTAAACAAGTCAGCAGAGGTCGCAGCATTGCCGAGAACTGCATAAAGCCCCGCCACCTGGCAAGGAGTTCCTGAAAACAACACATTGCGCCCCAACTTTAGCAAGCTACGGACTTCTCGGTACACAAGCCCGACATCGGCTTGCACGTACTTGGATCCACGCAATTTTACAAGGTCGTCCTTATTTTCAACAACAATATGCCCGAAGCGAGACTTGTCTAACTGGGCAACACCGATCACAACCCCACCGTCTTCTAAAATGCGTTCCGCCAAGACCGTAAAAATTCCACCGCTCGAAGATTGCAGACGAACAGATTCGTTCTTTGCGTAGGCAGCCACCGTTTTCGGCGATACATCCGCAACATTCGGATTTTCGACAGGTTTGTTCCATGGACATGTCCGTTCACAAGCGCCGCACTTGATGCATTTTTCCACATCGATGACAGGGCGATAGAAACCCTCAGCATCAAGTTGCATGGAAATTGCACTACGGATACAGACATTGGAGCAAGCAGCGCAGGAGGAACAATTCTGAACGGGAATATTCATTATCTAAAAACCTATTTTCCAATTTCCATATTTAGTACAAACAGAATCATAATCAACAGATTTAGATTCCAACGGTGTAATGAGTCTTTTTCTATTCTCGTTATATTCATCATTAATCAAGCATCTCTTCGAATTAAAGAAAGGTGTTTTTTAGAATTCGTCTGCTCTCTTTCAAGAAAATCATCAAAATATCCGTTATTTGCTATTTTGATTTTGTACAAGCATAAAGCAGCAATCAGTAAAAGAAAGACTATCATTTACTTATCTCCAAAGAAAAAATTTTTTATTCTTTCACAAGAATTTCCGTCAAGATACTTTATAAAAAGCTCTTGCAAAAATTTTCTTTTTTCTGCATAAGGATCCTTTCCCACACTTATATCAGAAATTGCAGAACACAATTCGCTTAAAGTGTATGTTATATGTCCAGCACAGATACTTTCTATCGGTTCAATAAAGAATCCCCGTGTTGCACGATACTCCTCTATATCATAGAAATAATAAATTATAGGTCGATTTGTGTACAAGAAATCATAAACCGTTGTTGTATAATCTGTAATGATGGCATCTGATACAGCAAGCAAAGGATTGAGACTCGTTTTCACCTTTTTTACTAAATCACTATAATAAAGAATATGCCTTGACTCATCTTTTGAAATAACCTGAGACTTGGCTTGTTGTACAGGATGAACTTTCGCAATGATTAGAGTATTTGTTTCTTCCAATTTTTTTTCTAAACTTGTCAATTCATCTTTGCTTACATGTCCCCAAATGGAACGCGTTTTCGTTTTAGAAGCATCATAAAGAGTTCTTCCAGGACATTCATAATCTCGATGAGTTGGTACATACGTAATGATTTTTTTAACATTAAACCCGACAATTTTTTCTAATTGGTTTCGTAATTTTGAATTATCTTTAAAAAAGATATCATTACGGGGAAATCCGAGAGATAAAAAACGAGGGTAATAATGACAATTGTCTAATGCGATAAATTTTGAACATATATCAGAAATAGAAAGATGATAATCAAAAAGTCTATACGTTTCCTTCTGTTCAGCAATCATCGTTTTGAAACCACCAAAGTTAATCCATCGATAAAACTCACCTTTAATAAGCCCGCCAAAATAATTAAGACAAATAATTCTTTGCGACTTCACCCTATACTGAATTCGAGTATAATCGTTGTCTGTGAAGATTGTATAACATTTATAAACAGCGTTTCGAACAGAAGATTCGTCATCAATAAAAACAAAATTGACTTTTCTATTAGAATTCTGTTGGATGTACGTCAAATACGACTGTAATCGCTCTCGGTGATAATAAACAACAAACAGCTCATAATCCTTAAATTTTTCATCATTCAATATACTATTGAATAAACAAAGAACATTTGACGATTCTCCGTTTAAAATGTCATATCCATCGTACCTACAATTGCCATGAGGATAAAACATAATTGATTTTATGTTTTTCTTTTTTAATTGATTACACATAAAAAAGAAAACATTGCTAAAAACACGAGACAACTTTCTTATAGCTCTAATAAACATTATCAACCTCTCATTTTAATCTTTACTAATTCAACAAGTTCCAACATATCGGCATTCTTACGAAGCATAAACCAATACAAAAAAAGAGCTAAAAATGTACCAATAAAAATAGTAACAATATGGGGTAATTCAAAAAAAGTTATTGCGTACGCAGGCAAGCATGCACAAGCGCTACAAACAAAATATGGGAAAATATCCTTCATCTGTTGGATATATCCCAAGTGAAAAAGTTTTCCTGTATAGTACATATTAATAAAAACGGCTATTTGATTATACACCAACTTTGATAAACAAATTGCCAGAACACCAAAAGGAATCGCAATAAACAAAATTGTAATTGCAATTATTTTTTTTACAACCTCCAATCTAAAAAAAAGATCAGACCGTCCCTTAACCTTCAATAAATTTAAGTTTATCGTACATAAATGGTCAAAAGCACAAGAAAATGCAAAAATGTGAAGAAAAATAATAGCAGCAGACCATTTTTCTGTAAGAGTTAAAAGCACTATTGGTTTTGCCAAAGCACAAAAAATTCCTGAAAAAATAAAGATGCAAAGAGATGTAATCTTTATATACTTTCGATATACTTGAATTAAATGACTTTCATCATCTTGTATTTTTGCCATAATTGGGTATGTTACGGTATTAAGCACTCCATTAATAGTATCATTAGGAACACTAGCAAATTGAAGACCTCGTGAATAAAAGCCTAGATCCTTGGCTGTATAAAACTTACCAATTACAATCGTTGTCAGATTAGAATAAAGTGTATGTAACAATCTAGACGCCAATAAGCGACTGCCAAAAGACCACAAATCCTTAAAAGAAGTTAAATTAAAGCCAGTCTTTGGAATCCATCGACATACAAAACAAACAAATATCAAATTAAACAACGAAACAACAATTTGTGGTATGACTAAAGCCCATACACCATAACCGAAGTAAGCAAGAACAACACCACATATACCAGAAATAATACTTGCATAAACGTTTCGTTTAGCCAATGATTTAAAATCAAGTCTAATGTTCAACATCACAACTTGAACAGCCATGATAGAATTGATTATTAATGTGATGGCTTGAACTCTTAAAACAGACTGGAGAATTGGTAAATTAAAAAAAGCAGCAACCCAAGGTGCTAAAAAAAATAAGATTACATACGCAACAACGGATACAGTAAGATTAAAATAAAAAGCTGTACAAAAATCTTCTTCTGCTGGATCCTTTTTTCGAATTAATGCAGAACCAAATCCACTATCTATAAAAGCCCGTGATAAAGCAAAAAAAATTGCCAATATTCCAATAGCGCCATAATCAGATGGTGCAAGAAATCTGGCTATAACAATGCCTAATAAAAAATGAATTCCTTGGCTAGCAAGACTATCTATAAAATTCCATTTAGCACTTTTGAGTGTCTGTTGTTTGACGGATTGCATAAAATCCTTTAATTTTAAAATTAGATAAAACCTATTTTTTGCAAGTTCAGAAACGCAGCAATCAATTTATCAAAATCAGCGGTCGTAAGAGCTCCGATATGCCCCACGCGGAAAACAGAATTTTTCATGTCTCCGCCATTCGGACAAATCCACATACCGTATTCATCCTTAATCTTGAGAAAGATATCGTAAGCGGATGCAGTCGTCGGGTGGAGCGGGGTGACAGCATTCGAAAGCGACTCGGAGTAAATTTCAAACGGCAAGCCCTTGATTTTTTTGCGGAAATATTCAGCCAAACCAGCGGTCCGCTTAATTTCAGCATTGACACCCCCATTCGCATCAATTTCTTTCAAACGCACATTGATTTGACGCAAGATGCTGACTGCGGGAGTCCAAGGCGTCTGTCCGCGTTCCGCATTTTTCAAAGCGATTTTCAAATCAAGATATTGGCAGCAGCATTTAGTACTTTCTATACGGTTCAAAGCCTTTGGCGACAGAGCCATCACCGAGATGCCCGGCGGGCATGCGAGAGCCTTTTGGGAACCCGTAATCATCACGTCGGCGCCGAGAGCGGTCATATCAAACGGATCTGCCAAAAAAGTACTGATGCAATCAACAATCTGGAACAGATTGTTCCTCTTGCAGAAGTCGCTAATAAGCTGCATATCGTAGTGAACACCGGTAGAAGTTTCGTGCTTGTTCACAATAAAAGTTGTATACCCCTTGCCTTCGTAAGCGGCAAGATGTTCTGCCTTGAGAGCCTTGCCCGGCTGGAGCTTGATTTCATCGAAAGGAATTCCGTGAAGCTCGCAAAGTTCCACAAAACGGTGACCGAAACTGCCTCCGTTCACCACGATAGCCTTGTCCTTCGGAGTGAGCGTGTTCATGATAGCAGTTTCCATTCCAGCAGATCCCGAACCTGTAATGAACACAACTCGAGAATCCTCGGTCGCATTTGCAAATTTTTTTATCAAGCGTTCGTTCTCAAACATCAACTCCGAAAATTCTGCTGTACGGAAATACGGAACCTGCTCCGCACCAATAGCGCGGACAGCATCGCTAGATTGCACCGGACCTACGGTAAAGTTAATCATATACGCATCTCCAATCAAATTTTAAAGTAATTTTTGCATTCCCTAAATTGTTGCATGATTTCTGCCATGCAGATACTTTCACGACGGCGTAGCCTTGCCGACGAGAATCGCTTGTTGACTATGCAACTCATAAATTCTTGAATCTCGTAGCGCAGTCCGTAACCGTCCCACTTATAAAAGAATTTTTTGTTTTCATTCTGGTCTTCGTAGCGCAGCTCAAAATAATCAGTCTTCCACCAAGGCGAGGGAACATAGGCATAGCCTTTCGTTCCCGAAATAACCAGGTCACCTTCAGTTTTCACGTCCAGACCAACTTTAAAAGAGCTAACAGCGTCAGGATATTTAATAAGACCCTTCGTATAAACGTCAACGCCATTTTCAATCCGGGGGAAAAATTCAATCTTTTCGTAATTGACGCCCAAAAGCTTTAAAATAGGCAGCAATGGGTACGAACCCTGTTCGAACATGGCACCACCAGCTTGTTCCGGGTCGAATTCGCGGCCGGATTTGTCAAGAAGCTGCGAAAGAGAAGCCTCCACATCGACAACATTACCGATGACGCCTGACTTTATCATGACCATCAGATGGTTGAACGCTGGGCAATGGGCGGTCTTATTTGCCTCCATCAAGACAACGCCTTGGGCTTCGGCCAATTTATAGAGTTCCTTCGCTTCGCCTCCAACAAGAACCATCGGCGTTTCACAAAGCACATGCTTTTTGGCAAGTAACGATTCTTTGATGCAGCGGTAATGAGCCAGATGCGGAGTCGCCACATAAACTGCATCGACAGCGTCGTAGAAGTCGCTTAGTGAGTCAAACATCTTTATTGAGTTTCCATTTTCATCAATTATGGATGAAGCTGCCTTCGCATTAATATCATAGGCGGCACACACATCCACGCCACTCACAACAGACGCTTCTGACGGGAATCTTCTTGCAACGCGACCACAGCCCAAAATTCCAACTTTGACGGTTTCTTGGGAGTTATCTCGCAGCATCGTAGAGCTTATCCCCTCTGTTCGTGGGAGGTACACCACCTTGCAGAACTCATTCAGGTAATCAAATTTTCCTTTCCAGTCACTGCCAATTGCAAAAATATCAACATTATATTTTTGAATGTCATCAATTTTTTGTCCGACATAATCTTCAATAATAACTTTATCCGCAAAACCAGTTGCTTTGACAGCATCCACTCGTTCTAGCACATTATTGCGAACATTCAACTTACCGCGATCTCGGTCAAAATTATCGTTAGTAACTCCGACAATCAAGTAATCGCCTAACGCTTTTGCACGTTTAAGCAAATTGATGTGTCCTTGATGCAAAAGGTCGTATGTTCCGTATGTAATAACACGAGTCATAGAATTGTCCACTCAATTAAAATCCATTTGTATTTTCTTTTTCAACAAACAACCCGTATAATATCAATGCAATAGTAAAGAAAAATGCACTTTTCAATTGATATGACAAAAGGAGAAACTTACCAAATTTTCCCACACAATCTTTTTTATTGTTCAAAACTGTATTTGAATAATTAGAATCATTGAGCATTTTCTTTGAAATTTGCAGTTTTTGCCTTAAGCTTAAACCATTCTTTCTCGCAATATTTCTAATACAAATCATGTTAAGATAGTCAAGTCTCGAAAGTTCCAGATTTTTTTTATACTTGTCATACAAGCCTTTATCCTCTAACATCTGCTTTTGAGTTTCATAAAGCAATTCTGCAATATCATACAGTTCAAGTCTAGGTTTTCTACTTGATGAATTGTTTACAGCTCTCCAATGATAAAGCGGTTTGTTAATAAAAGCGACTATTTTAGCACTCAATAATACAGAAGAAACAATAAATCTGTCTTCCATCGTTCTAACACATTTTGTACAATACTTATTCATGTTATCTATGAAAATATCTCTTTTGAATAATTTATCCCATCTGGCTTGAGATATGCAATTATGCAAACTAGGAAATACCATGCTATAAATTTCATCAATGTTTTCACCAGTATATAATGCATTATAATTAATCCCGGGTGTTTTTTTTGGTGTTTTTTTATGAATTCTATCAAAAGCCATTCTTCCGCACATTACAACATCGGCATTATACATCCTCTGAGTAGACAGCATTTCTTGATACATATCAGGATCTATAAAATCATCGCTATCTACAAATCCTATAAATTCGCCTACACTTTCTTTAACCCCTAAAATCCAAGCAGACATCTGCCCACCATTTTCCTTAGTGATAACCTTCACCCTTTGATCAAAGGCTTGATAACTCTTACAAATACTCAGAGATGAATCTGTAGACCCATCATCTACAAGAATCAACTCAAAATCTTTATATGTTTGATTTAAAATAGAATCGACACATTCCGATAGAAACCGTTCTACATTATAAATGGGGACAATTATTGAAATCATCGACATCACTCCTTCAAATCAGGCATCATGCGCTCAAACATTTCTTTCAAATTGTACTTAGCATTCCAGCCCAGCGAATTAATTTTTGCAGAACTCAGTTTAAGTCTGGTATATGGAGCATATCCAAATTCATTACTTTCCGGGATGTCAAAAACAACCTTCGATTTCCCATTAGAGAAGTTTTCAGCAACCATGCAAGCCATGTCATAAATGGATTGCGTCGTTTCTTCATTCACAACGGTGTAAACATCTCCATTAGCGCCTGTTTTAAGCAATAAAAGTATAGCCCTTATCACATCCGTTGTATAGCAATAGTTTCCCAATGACAAGCCTTTTGTATGGAGTACAATATCCTCATCTTTAAGAGCCGCTCTCGCAAACTGGGCAAACACACGATTTTCTGTACTTGGGATCCCCGCTCCAAAAGTCTGAGCCAATCGGACAACCTTCACGGGCAATCCGTATTCGTGAGCGTAAGAAGCAGCAAGGCATTCAACAAGGCGCTTCCCTTCTGAGTAACAACTGCGAACATTCTGCAAATCAATATACCCGAGGTCTTTTTCACAAGCTCTTTTTTCTTCAAATACTTGGCCAAAAACTTCCATAGAAGAAAGGTAAACTATACCTTTTACATTAGATTGCCGAGCAAATTCAAATACATTCTTTGAACCGGTATATATACCTTCAATGACTTCTACGGGGTTAGTCATAAAAAATTTAGAAGTCGTTGAATTTGCAGTATGTATGATAAAATCACATTTGACAGTTTCGGGAATCGATTTTTCAATATCCTGATATAAGAAACTCACATTCGGAATAAGCCCGTTTGCATCCAGTTCTTCGTAAAAAACTGTTTTGACTTTTTCAGGATTCCTAGCAAGCCCAATGCAATGAATTTTCTCTTCGTTTTCCTTATTATATTCAAGAATGCCTTTTATTATTATCGAACCAATCAGCCCCGTAGCACCTGTCACCATCATGGTCGAACCAGAAAACTTTTTTTCCTTTAAAAAAGCCGATATGACACGCAAATCTTCCTGAAACGCAACGGATCTCATATTATTCCTCATATACCTACGTTCATCTCCATGTTACAATAATATCGTGTACACGCTGTTTCTCTGGAGGAGGTGGTATCATATAATCTCTATATAAAACCCTCAACCATTCATCATAGCCCTTCGGGCCATAAAACTGTTTTCCTTCAAAGTCCAAGAGAATCCTATCATCAAAGCAGTTCCGATGACAGATGGGATAAAACTCACCATTAACAAGAGTATTTGCATATTCACAAGACACAAAGGGATGATTCTTAGCATACCATTTGATAAATTTTTGTTGCAATCTATACGGTCTATTTTTATCTTTCACCAACAGACTAGCTATACACGCAATCCACTTTTTTAGGCCTTTTTTCTTTTCTTTCCAATACGGAATTGAGTGCTTATTAAACCAATGCAATTGACTTAATAATCCCGATATTTTACAAACCATTTTTGTTTTGAATGAAAGATCCTTTATCCCATCTTTAGGAAAAACGTCAATATATACAAAACTCTCTTCTGGCCAAGTGTCTGGATACTCAATAAGTTTTGTTCTCGTATCACTTAGCTTACAGAAGCAAAAAAGAGAATTTTCGGGGCGCTCTAGAATGATGTGGTTATTGAGTCTGTAATGGCGTTCACGAAGAATATCTACCATCCGATCATAATCTGACCTCATCATGCAAATATCCATATCATTATCCCACGGAATAAATCCTTTATGACGAACAGCGCCAAGCAACGTTCCAGCATCTAGATAATACTTAAGTCCATACTCTTCACAAAAAGAAGCAAACACTAGGAGTATTTCCAGCATTATCTGCTTATGCTCATCAAGGGTTATTGGAGAACCAGACTTCATATAGCGATTACCTCATTTTTTTTGTGATGATTTGAACTATACTTCCCCTACTATTAATTTGCAGAAGAATTCCCCACATTAGCCACAATATATAACATCTCGAACCAGGGCCAAACGGCGCTAGCTCTTCAAATACACTTATAAAGAACATAGATACAGCAACAATAAAAAAACAAATGTCCTCTTTTTTCCCATTTTTTAAATTAATCCAACTCCATATTACGGGCAATAAAGCCATTGCAATTAACGGCCAAGCAAGTAAACCGTAGTTTGCTAAGGCAGAAGCATAAAAACAGTCAATCGTAGTTCCAGCATGCCCAAACCCCAAAACAGGAGCTTTGCTAAATAATTCAAAACCTAGTTTGATTTCCTTATCCCTTCCCGAAGATACGTCTGTGATGTCCGAGACATCTCTGCCTGCATAAACAATTTGATTTAGAAACGTATCAAAAGAATCAGGATTCGCAAGAAAATACACTGTTACCGCAAAAAGGCCTAATATGACAGTAATTCGAAGCTTTTGAGTCATCTTGTTTGAATATATCGAAAGTGTTCCCAAAAGAAAAATTACTCCTAAAAAAGATGCCCTACACCTTAAATACAGAATATCAGTAAGCAAAAAAAGAATCGACACAATTTTAAATACTCTTTTTAATCTATTATCGGGTTCATACAAAATAGAACCAATAATCAAAGAACTCACAAGCATAACAGCTATTTCATTTTTCCCAAAAACATAGTCATAAACACTTGAACTTAAATCACTACCTCTAAGGTAAAAGATAAATAAGGGAATTGCCATTATTGACGTGGTAATATAATACGAAATACAAATTCGTTTCAAGTCTACCGTTTTGAAATTCAGTCCATACCTTATTGCTACAATCAAAATGATTGTTGATATTGTTACAACCTGAAAGAAATGATTATAGAAAGCATTAACGTCATTTACAACACCCGTTATTGCAGTATTCAAAGTAAATATAAAATATAGAAGCAGATGAGCATGAAAAAACGAACTACAAGCAAAACAAACTCCTCGAAAAAAAAGTGTTATTGCCAAAAAAATCCAAATTGCAATCGCAAAGATTCTACCCATACCACTGCTAACTAAAGCAGGGTAATAAGAAACATTGGATAGGACACAAGCTAAACATAGAAAAAAAGTTTCTTTACTAAGTGTTTCTTTTCTCATTAAGCACCTCCAACAAATCCTTCAACTCTGTTCCATACGGATTATCATAGGGCGCATCTCCACATCTATCAACAACAAGCCCTTGATCGTTATAATCCGGGTGGCACATTATTTCAACTAATCCAGATTTATTTTTGATAGATGTCTCTACATAATCAGCAAAACTACCAAAAAAATTTGAATACGCGTTTTGAGAGCCTATAAGAAGGTTATTAAACAACCATTTTGCAACTGTTTTTTTTACCGACATGACTCCAATATTTCTCGAAATACGAATTTTCTTGATTCCATATGCGTCCATAACCTTTTTGAAAATCGGATAGATAAAAGGTGCAGTGTGAATATGGTGATGAGAATCGGCATGATGAATACTCAAACCCGTTTCGAGAAATCGATTTACTTGAGCATTCAATTCTTCGTATACACATTCCATTTGTTTTTTATTTAACGGTTTATAACGGTTAACATGCATGTGAAAAGCTCCATTTGAACCACAGAAAAATGGAGCTTTTCTTATCTCAGAAGTAAGGGAGTACCCCTCCGTCAAATCAAAATGGATTCCAACAAAATCTTTTAATCTGCTCTCTTTTACTAATTTAACAGCATCATCAAAAAAAGCACCCGTACTCATCATCGTTGTAGTCGTGATGTAATTTTTTTCATAAGCTTCAAGAATGGCCAAAGAACAAGACTTATCCCATCCAAAATCATCAGCATTAACAACAATATCAAGCATACACCACACCCTCCTCAAACCTTTTTTATCAGCTTACTAAATATATTCAAATGAACCTTAGCCATATTTTCTATTGTATACTTTGATATCTTTTTCAAACTAGATTCCGAGCATTTTTTCAATAAAGATTCATCATTATACAGTTGTTGAATGGCTGTCGAGGCTTGCAAAAAATCTTCCGAATCCACAACAAAACCATTATTTTCATCGACAAGTTCCAATCCAGCAACACATTTATCAGATGTTATTATGGGAAGACCCAAAGCCATCGCTTCATTGACAACCAAGCCCCAAACATCACCACGCGTCATAATTATAAACAAATCAGACATTCTATAATAATCAGCTAATTCATGTTTCGATTTAAACCCAATGTAATAAACATTGTCAAGTCCATTTTTTTTTCTTAGCTCTATAAATTCAGGAGTAGGTTCGTCCCCAACAATCAGAAAAGCTATATCCAAATTTTTTAAGGATGATGCAATTTTTAAAATCGTATCAAAGCCCTTTCCATAGCCTCGATTATACGAGAATCGGCCCACAGAAAGAACTACAAATCGTTCTTTTACTTTTAATTTTTTTCTCAGTTTTTCTTTTTCTTCTTCATTTAAGGGATTTTCAATATCAGCATTTTTTATAGAAGAAAAAGGATACTCATACACTTGATCTCGTTTTGCACCATAATGAACAAGATAATTTGTTGTCACAGAACCAGAACTGAGCCAAGCCGACGCAGCACCGATGAAATGTTCTTTTACCTTCCTTTTCAACCAAGAATCTTGCGAAATTTTCCCACCATCAGCATTCAATACAAATGGGATTTTTTTTAACCTCATATATTCAATGCAAATCATGGATGTAAAAGTAGAATACCCCCCGATTACAATCAAATCGAAATTTTTTTTCTTTATATACTTTATAGCATCTAACGCCAAAGAACTTTCATTACCAATTTTTATGCTCTTTAAATAAATTTCTTGGAATAGAATCTTTTCGTCAGAACGCCATTTCTGATTTCTATTTTGCGCATTACATCTTTCAAATAGCACCGTAACATCAATCCCGCAACGAACAAGTTCATTAAAAAACTCTACGCGATAAGGCGATGGTAAATTTGTTAAATAAAGAATTTTCATTTAATGGCATCCTTATAAAATTCAACATAGCACTGTGATGCTTTTTGTTTATCCATTATGTTATTCAATAAATTCGGATGAACATAAAGAACATCCTTATACCTACCCTGTTCAACAACATTTTCTTCTGGTACAGACTCTACACTTCCTCCAGTTCGATATGTCACAACAGGCGTGCCACAAGCTTGCGCTTCTAAGTTCACTGTTGGATAAGTATCACCATAAGTCAAATTAAACAAGACATCCGCTGTAGTATATATTGCAGCAAGCTCATGAGCATCATGGGTTCGTGTTATACCCAAAATTGATTTTGGCAATCCCATCTTCTGTTTTTCACTTAATCCTACTAATACAATTTTACAATCATCACCAATAATTTCAGACAAACTTATAAAATCATTTAATCCTTTACCTGGTCCCCATGCGGAAGCAACACCTAGAATAATTTTCTTCCCAACAAGGCCATTTTTTTCTCTAAAGTCACTGGGAGTAGGTTTAAACACCTCTAAATCAATGCCGTTCGGAATAACCTTTACCGGATACTTGTTTAAAAAAGACTGTTTAACCTCATTAGCAAGCCATTGGGATGGCGTTACTAACGTCATATTCATTACGCTAGTAAAAAGCGACTTTTTCTTTTCCCAATTCTTTTTTGAAGAATCAAGAAATAAGCTAGATGGATAACATTTTTTTTGAGGACATTTGTAACACCCTGTTTTCCATTTATCGCATTTTACAAAACTATAATGCGCACAATGCCCAGTAAAAGTCCAGCAATCATGCAAAGTCCAAACTACCGGTTTATTAGCTATTTTCAAATAATCAAACAAAACTTCAATATTGATATAATAACCATGGAGATTATGTAAGTGAATAATATCTGGATTATAATCCTTTACCCATTCGATAAATTTTTCTGTCACATTTTTTGAACAGAACCCTGTATTATCAAAAATTCTTGTTTGCAAAGCATGAAGCATTACATCTAAATTTGAACCAATTCGTACTGCATATTTTTTGTATTTTTCGGGAACAAAAGCGTCTCTGCCATATGCAATTTTAACATCATAACCTTCAGATTCACACACTTCGGCTAAATCCGTACAAATTCTTCCTGTACTTCCATGCCCACATACTTCATTGATTAATAAGATTTTCATTTGACACTTAGCCCCAGTATATACACGAATACGTTATTTCTTTTTCAAAGAATTGATTCAAACAAAGTTCTATACATACATGAGATTTTTTCTAAAGAAAAGTATTTTTCCGCAACTAATCTCGCACGATTACCTAAGTCATTCAATTCTTTTGGATGCTTATAAAAATACAAAATACAATTTGCAAGATAATCTCCGTTATCTTCACTAATAACTTTTCCAACATTATACTTAACTATTAACTTTCCTAAATCATCATTCTCTGAGCATATTCCAATTATACCTTGGCCACAAGATAACGCACTATATGCTTTACTTGGCATAAATAATTTGGCCATTTTTTTTTCTTGAGATACAAGGCATAAATCACCGCTTGCTTGAGAAAAAGGAAAAATATTTTCATTTTGTAAATTCATAAGCTTTACATTTTTTGTTTTTTTTTCACTTATATATTTTTCAACAAGGGGTCTTTTTTCTCCAGAACCAATAAAAAGAAAAAGAATATCAGAGTACTCCTCAAGTTTTGAAGCGGCTCTTAAAATCAACTCTATATTATGTCCCCTGCCCATTTTTCCAGAATATAAAATAATAAATTTTGTATCGATCTTATTTTTCAAGCAAAATTCATTCTTTTCTTTTCCAACTGGCCGTAGATAGTTTACATCAACACCTAATGGAATAACCTCCACGGGTATTTTTCTATCCATATATTCATTTATTGATTCCGCCATTCCATCACCAAGAGTCAAGATTTTATCGATTTTCGAATAATTCTTATTATTCCAATATCTCCATAATTTGCATATCAATTTCGTAATAGGATTATTAATTGAAGATTCAATCACTTGAGGATACAAATCCCAATTCATAAACACAGATTTACTTTTAAATAACTTAGATAACTTCAAACATATAAATGAATTTATTGGAGGATTTGAAGTCGCATATACTAAATCAAATTTCTGTTTTCTATTTTTTTTTGCCCATTTTGCAACACACAAAAAATATTTCACCCATGCAAACAATCTACTTTTTAAAGAAAGGGGATTGTGAGGTGGAACCTTAACGATACGTTCTGCGTGAATATTACTGCCAGTAAGCAGCGTGATTTCACATTGAGGCAAAGAACGCAATAACAAATCATAATATGTCTGCGTTATCGCTTGCGATAATATCAATACTTTTATCATAAATTAGTTTCCTCCCCTACCCCAAAAAAAATTCACCCTCATCGCGGAATTTGCGCATCAGGTCAGTGTAGATGCCCTTAGGCTCAATGCCCGTTATCCTAGCTAATGTCAAAAAAATAATATTCAATTCAATGCTTTCCTATATTTCTACAATTTCACTAATTTTGCAATCAACAAAAGGAACAATTGCGGTAGCCCAAGCCATGCCAACACCAAAGGCATTCAGCATCAGATTCTTGCGTCCCTGCAATTTGTCGTTCAATTCGCTCACAATCGTCAACGGAACTGAAACAGACAACGTATTCCCATATTTTTGAATAGTCCACGGGATTTTATCGTAGTTCAGCTTCATTTTCTTGGCAATGAAGTTGTTAAAGCACAATGTCGATATATAAAGGATTCTCATTTGGGAGCACCTATAAGTAGTTCATAGAAAAATAAATCTTTTAATTTTCCACAATATCGCAAATCTTTAAATTTCGGATCTAGTAATATGATTTTATTTCTTTCAGCAAACCAATTCCATTACATTGAATCAATTCGGCGCTCGGACAAACATTGCCTTCGATTACCTCTATATCGTTTGGGGTAAGAGCGATATCCCAACCAACATATCTCGCCTTGGGTAAATTTTTTGCCAGTTTCACAGCAAATTGTTTTATCTCGTCTATCCGAGAAATCTTGAAACCAGGCATCGTGATTTCACTGGTCGGATGTTTCAGGAATGAATTTCCCCAGCCGTCTTTTCCTACACCATCTATTATTCCTGTTTCCACGTCCACATGATAGCAAGTCCCTCCACCCAACAAATTGTCTATCACAGCACCTTTTCGCCCTGTTCTTAGCAATATTGCGATAATATGCACTTCACCATTACGGTCAATGCAGGTCACCACACGGAATGTATTAAGAGAACTTTCATTCAGCTTTGCAAGTGTCGGATCATTTAGCACAACTTCTTCAATAATATATCTCTTGCCATTGTTTTTTATTTTTTTTAGTTCATCAAGCGAATCAGCAACATATACCCCCTGACCATAATACAAATCACTGGGTTTAACAACATATCGCTTATTAGGCAACGAATCAAAGAAGTTTTGAATTTCTGCATCAGTTGTCTTTTTATTCAACATCAAGTATTTACGATGAATAAATTCAGAAAAATAGCTATTAAAAAGTCCCTTTTCCCAAAGAATTTTATTTGCTTCAGCATCATTGAATTTACGATCAAGTTTCCTATTGCGACGTATAGTAACATATTCCTTCCGGCCACTACTATTCAATCTAGCAAACCCTAAACAAATATATTCTTGGGGAGAAGCTCCATGAAACAAATACGCCCAAAGCAATCTCAAAAAACAACTTTTTTTTGATCCTACAAGTTGTTTCACCTCTTTAGAGCCATTCCAAAGTTCAACTTTTAAATGAGCTAAAAACAAGTAGAGACTTGGAGCAATTTTACGCGCAATTTTCTTTATCATATCGATACTCCGTTAAATTTCCACAATATCGCTAATCTTACAATCAACAAAAGGAACAATTGCGGTAGCCCAAGCCATGCCAACACCAAAAGCATTCAGCATCAGATTTTTGCGACCATGCATTTTGTCTTTCAATTCGCTCACAATCGTCAAAGGCACAGACACAGACGACGTATTCCCATATTTCTGAATTGTCCACGGAATTTTGTCATAGTCCAGCTTCATTTTTTTTGCAATGAAGTTGTTAATGAAAGCGTTCGCCTGATGGAATACATAGTAGTCGGCATCCTCGATGTTCATGCCAACATGAGCAAACAAGCCCTTGATATCTTTCGGAACTTCGACAATCACAAAGTTAAAGACATCGGCCCCTTCCATGTGACCCTGTTCGTCATTGCGAATATTGCCATATTCATCGACAACTTTATCACGCAAAGTTTCAACAGAACTCATGTTACGGTAACCGCCACCGGGAATCATGATAAGTTTTCCCCTAGAGCCATCAGAATTCAGAGAGAAGTAACTCTCACCGAATTTTTCGTCACGTTCAACCAAGGCCGCAATACCAGCGTCGCCAAAAATGAAAGCTTCACGCCTGTCCTTGCGGCTATAAACTTTAGAACGGGTTTCTCCATCAAGCAGCAATGCTTTGCGGAACCCCTTGTTTTCCATAAGCGCATAAACAATGCTCAACGCATTTATAAAACCAGAACAGCCTAGCGAAATGTCAAACGCCATGGTGGATATCGGCAGTTTCAGCCTATCCTGTAACAAAATAGATGTTGCTGGCATCCTGTAGTCAGGTGTCTGCGAAAGGAATACAACAAGGTCGATTTCATTGCGGTCGATATTATTGTCCGCAATGAGTTTTTCGGCAGCGGCAAAGCACAAGTCGGAAGAACAAGTTTTTTCATCAACAAAGCGACGTTCAAAAACGCCAACCTTATCGACAACCTTTTTTACTTCTTCCTTGGGCCAAATATCAAGGTCATACTCATAGTTGTTTATGACCTTTTTCGGCACGCACCCGGCCATCGCCGTTATTCCAACATTCTTAAAAGAAACTATGGGCATAGACTATTTCGCCGTTATTCCACCATCAATCACAAGAGAATGACCTGTTACCCACGAAGACGCATCGGAAAGGAGGTAAATTGCGCCCATCGCAACATCCTCTGTTTTCCCATATCTCTTCAATGGATATTTCTCCGCATCCATTTTTAACTGTTCTTCTGACAAAGTCCCTTTATGAATAAGAGGTGTATCAATCATTCCAGGGCAAATGCCATTCACGCGAATTTTCTTTGACGCAAGTTCGATCGCTGCAAAATGGACCATGGAGTTTAGCGCCGCTTTTGCTGCTCCATAAATTCCATTTCCCGGAGAAAATCTTTTCGTTCCACCAATGGAAACAATAAAAACCACCGAACCATTCGCATTGATTTTCTTCTTTTTTGCCAGCATTCGAAGTAATTCAACAGTAGAGAAAAAATTTATGTTGAAAATTTCATCAAATTTTTCCCTTGTTGAAAATTGAAACGGTAAAGTGAGTCCTCGACCCGCAGCAAGAACAGTTCCATCAATATTGGGTATTTTCTGAACAAGCAGCTTGATTACATCGTCTTCAAGTAAATCTCCAGCAAAAGAAATATGCCCTTCGCCTTCCATGGAAGAAAGAGTTTCATTCAACCGTTCTTGATTACGCCCACAGACAACAACTTTTGCACCCATTTTTGAGCACTCAATTGCTGTTTGACGGCCAATACCAGAAGATGCACCTGTAACAAGAATTGTCTTTCCCTCAAGCGAAAAAGGATTATATGTTACACCCATTCTCTATTTTCCTCCATGGTTTCTACTTCAACCAAATCGGAAACAACAATATTGTCCGTTTCAAAAGCCACCGTTCCCCAAGAAAGACCAACACCGAAACCACAGCAAATGAACTTTGTCGGCTTACTTTCAAACTTTCCTTTAAGTTGGGTTACTATAGACAACGGAATAGATGCGGACGAAGTATTGCCAAAATAACGCATGCAAGAAGGAACCTTTTCCGGGGCCAACTTGAGTTTTTTGGCAATCATATCGTTCATCTTCATATTCGCTTGATGGAATACGAAGTAGTCATAACTTTGATAATTCAAGCCAAAATGTTCAGACAATTTTTTGACAGACTTTGGAGCAGTCGATATGCCGAAAGAAAACACATCCATGCCCTTCATTCGTGTCTGCATGCGATGCATCATCTTCCCATCAATTTCTTCCAATTCAAAGGATTTGGTCGATACCTGATTTCGACTACCTCCATCAGGAGTAATAATTGCGTCATAACCACTGCCATCAGTGCCGAAATGAAATTTAAATCCTTCGGAACCTTCGCAATATTCAATAGCCGTGGCTGTACCAGCATGACCGAAAAGAGGATCACGGGGGCCTTCAGCTCTCTTTTTAGCATCTCCAACAAGCAGCAAAGCCTTCTTTATCATTCCCGAAGACATCAAGGACACTACAGAACTCAATCCATAGACCCACCCGGAACAACCGAGGGCAATATCAGAAGCGTAGCATTCTTTTGAAAGTCCTAAACGGTCCTGCAAAATGCATGAGGTTGCGGGCAAAACATAGTCCGCAGTTTGTGAAACAAAGATCAAAGCCTCTATTTCAGATTTATCCCAAGATAAATCAGCAATCAGCTTTTCTGCGGCACAAAAACACAAGTCTGAAGTCGTAAAAGTATCAGACACTCGACGTTCTTCTACTCCTGTGGTTTCGACAAAATCCGCAGGAGAATAATCCTTAGAAAATCCGTCGGATTCATCTGGATGTAGATTGCTCAATTTGTTCTTGGGAACCCCGGCAGATATACCGGCAATTCGGACATTCGGGAATGATAAAAAGGCCATTACTTTTTGCTCTTTACGTTGTTAAACAAGTCTTCAATTGTCGCGGAATTTTCGATATCAGCACCCTTGAGCGTAACATCATATTCTTCATCAACCATAGCGATGATGTTGAGAGCCATCAGGGAAGACCATTCGTCCAAGTCATGGAACTTGGTATCGGCCTTGAATACGGCAGCATCGGTTTCCTCGAACTGCTCGGCAAAATGTTCAATGAATTCGTTGATATCCATGATTTTCTCCTATGTTTAGGGGTTTATTGTTAAAATTTTTCACGCTTGGCAGGGACACCAATGTAAAGGCTATTTTCCTTGGGTTTGGTCATCAAGACACTCCCCGCCGCAAGCCTCACGCCATTCTTAATTTTCAATTGTTGCAGAACAATGGAACTGACGCCAAAAAAGTTGCAGTCCCCCATAGTGACTTCGCCCGAAATACGCACAGCGGGCATGAACGAATTGAAATTTCCGATTTTCACATCGTGGCCCAAAGTAACAGAACCGTTAAAAACATTAAAATCACCTATGGCCACATCACAAGAGAAAACACAGCCTCCCTGAATAATATTTCCCTTGCCAATAGAGAACGATTCCTTATCGGAGTAATAGGTATTAGGGTATATCAAATTCGGAAATTCAACGTTCGTGTTATCAATCTTTTCAACAACCTTCTTGACCGTATTGGGGTTCCCGATGGCTACAACCACGTTGATTTTGGACTGCCAGGCATTCAATTCTTGCATACCACCGAGGACCGGCCCAAAATGCGAGACCATCTTGCCTTTTTCCACGCCATCGTCAAAAAAGCCGACCAATTTCCACGTAGGTTCAATCTCGTTAATCTTGTTGATAGTGCACGCCACCTCGCGGCCGAAGCCGCCTGCACCGTATATTGCAATATTCTTAAGTTCAGCCATTTTCACCCTTCTGTTCTGGTTCCGGAGTCCCCATGAACGCTGTCATGGTCGCTGCACCAGCCCCACTGATTCCTTCGCGCTTTACAGCCTTTATGAGCGTGGTGAGGATAATTTTCACATCGCCGAGGAAAGTCACATGGTTCACATATTCCACATCGTACTTGAATTTTTGTTCCCAAGTAATGGCATTGCGACCGTTCACCTGAGCAAGTCCACTAAGACCCGGACGCACGTCGTGACGATGTTTTTGCTCGGAATTGTAACGCGGTAAGTATTCAACCAAAAGCGGTCTCGGCCCGATTACGGCCATGTCGCCCTTGAGGATGTTGAAGAGTTCCGGGAGTTCGTCGAGGCTCGTGCTGCGGAGGAACTTGCCGTAGGCGTTCAGGCGAACATCGTCTGGGAGCAGGTTGCCATTGGCGTCCTTCTCGTTGGTCATAGTGCGGAACTTGACGAGCTTGAAGATTTTTTCGTTGAGGCCCGGGCGGGGCTGCGTGAAGAAGGGGTTGCCCTTCATCTTGATTGCGCCGAGGACAGTAAGCACGACGAGGATCGGACTCAGGCAGATGATGGATGCCAAAGCACAGAAGAAATCGAGAGGGCGCTTTATGTAATTTGCATACATATTATGCAGCCTCCTTTTGCATATACAAAAGGAGATTCCCGATCAAGTCGGGAATGACAGCATTGGCGCAAGCGCTCTTATGTAACATTACTCGAAGCATTCCTTGATGGTCTGGATGATGGCGTCCTGCTGTTCGGGGGTCATCTTGTTGTCGCTCGGGAGGCAGAGCCCGCGGGCAAAGATATCGGCACCAACATCTTGGATTCCTCCGGCGATGTAGGCGTTCGTGCGGGCACGTCCGTTGCCGTTAGCGGTGATGAAGGCGTGGCTCATGTACATGGGCTGCATGTGCATCGGTTTCCAGATGGGGCGGCCTTCGGCGTTCATGGCGGCGATGCGCTCGAGGATTTCCGTCGGGCAGCTTTTGCCTTTTTCGTGGATGTACAGGGCCTCGGTTTCTCCGCGCACCTGCTTGCACATGGCGCTCTTGTCGATAATTAGGCTGCTGAGCCAAAAGTTCGGTTCGCTGTTTTCGGCGTCGTAGGGGTTCATCTGCACGGGGAGTCCCTTCAGACATTCCTTGTAACGCATGTAGATGGCCTTTTTCTGTGCGATGTGCTCTTCGAGGTAGGGCATCTGGCCGCGTACCACGCCCGCGATGACGTTGCTCATGCGGTAGTTGTAGCCGATTTCCTCGTGCTGGTACCACGGGGCGGCCTCGCGACTCTGGGTGCTCCACTTGCGCACCTTCTCGGCGTCTTCCTTGCTGTCGGTAAGGAACATGCCGCCGCTAGAGCCGGTAATAATCTTGTTTCCGTTGAAGCTGATGGCGCTGTAGTCGCCAAAGCTGCCGGTCTGCTTGCCCTTGTAGCTTGCGCCGAAGCTTTCGGCGGCGTCTTCGATGAGGAGGGCGTTGTGCTTCTGGCAGATGGCGCGGATTTCGTCAACACGGGCCGGGGTTCCGTAGAGATGTACGAGTACCACCAAGCGCACGTCCGGGTAAATTTCAAAAGCCTTTTCAAGGGCGACCGGGTCCATGTTCCAGGTTTTGTATTCGATGTCGATGAACACGGCCTCGCCATTCTCGTAGGCGATAGGGTTCACGGTGGCATCGAACGTCATGTCGCTGCAGAACACCTTGTGATTCTGGAGCGACCCGGTGCCGGCCTTGGGCATGCCGTAGAGTGCTTCGCCAGCAAGTTTTGTACAGAGGTGGAGTGCGGCCGTGCCTGCGGAGAGCGCGACGGCGTACTTGCAGCCGACCTTCTCGGCGGCGAGCCTTTCGAGTTCGTTGATGTTCGCGCCGACGGTGCTCATCCAGTTGGTTTCGTAAGCCTCGGTGACGTACCTGATTTCGTCGCCGTGCATCGTTGGGCTAGAGAGCCAGACCTTCTTCTCGAAACGCGTCATGGATTTCCGCAACCTCGGGATATTCCGGCCAACATTTGTGTATAGCGACCACCGCTATCCCTTGTCCGGCCGGATGTGAAACTATTTGCAGCAAATTATAGTAATATTATTATAAATTTGTAGAGATACTGCCAATTTAATGACAGAAATCTTACTTTTTTGAGTTGCGGGAGGAGATTACTCCCCCAAGATCCATTCGCCAAAGAATGGATCTTCGAGTCCATAGCCTGTTGTCTTGATAACATATCCCTGCTTCAGCAGGCGCTTGATGGAGCTGAACAAGGTACTGGACGCCACCGACCGGTCTGCCATAGGGTTACTCCTATTGGCAAGTGCGATCATCACCTTGCGGTCGGTGCGATTCATATTCGCCCACAGGCGCTCATAGTCCAGAGAATGTTCCTCCACCTGCTTCTTTATGGCATACGCCACTGGATTTTCTTTTATCTTGCCATACTCGATAGCGTTATAGACCGCAGCCGAAAGCTGCTGCGTGTAGTAAGGGTGCACATCCGTAAACTTCAGAATTTCTTCGGTAATGGAGGCCTTCTGTGGAGCGGGTATATCAGGTAAGCGGCTTTCAATGTAGGCATAGAAGTCCCCATACGGGATTTTCTTCAGGTTCATACGTTCACCAAAATGGAAAAACGGGGACTTTTTCTTTTCGAAGATTTCTTCCATCATAGATTCCTGGCTACCCATAAAAATGTAGTTCAGCCCCTTTTGCCGTTGCATAATGGCACGCAGCTGTCTTGCCAAGGTCTTGTCGATGGAGTTCACTTCCTGGAATTCATCGAACACAACAATAAGCCGGTTCTTCACAGAAGACACCTTCTCCAACAGATCCAAAGAATCCTCCAGCATGGCGGAAGACTTGCCCACCGAAGGGACAAAACTCACATCCATACCTTCAGTCATCGGGTTATAAGAGAGCGTAGGCACAACACGGAAAAACTTCATAAGATGCTTGATTTTTTCGAACTTATGTATCCGGAACACCTGACGCAAGATCTGAGAGGCCAAGTCCTCCACATTTAGCACTTTCATGAAATCGATGGTTATGGACGGGCGACCAATCTGCTGTAGAGCCTTAGCCACCAAGCTGCTCTTACCAAACCTACGGGGAGATATCAAGACTAGGTGGTTCTCGCTATCCAGCATCTGCTTGATTTGTTCCAGCTCATTCACGCGATCCGTGAAATATTCGTCTTCGACGATGGTACCAAACTTAAACGGGTTCATAAGCAGCTCCTTAAAATTCAATTCCACTCTATGCGAAAATTTTCGATGCGAAAAATTTCGCATTACAAGTCAATATAGTTTAAACAACTATTTTATGCAACATACACACACCCAAAAGTGTAAAGAATGGGCTACAGCAAAGAACACGGTTTCATTTTTAAACACTCGAGTTTCATTTCAATACACTACACCCAAAAATCACCCTTGATTTGCGTTCTTGCGCGGGGAAACCGGTTTTGGCACGGAAATTGCTTTAAAAGAGGCGAAACAAAAAAGATGGTCCAATTTGGAACAGCTCGAATGTTCGTGGACCAACCAATTTAACAAGGGCGTTGCCCAAAAGAGGATAAGTAAGATGATCAAGCCTTTAGCAGATCGAATCGTTGTCAAGCCGGCCGAAGCCGAACAGAAGACCTCCTCCGGTCTCTTCATTCCGGATAATGCAAAAGAAAAGCCGATGCAGGGCAAGGTCGTGGCCGTAGGTCCGGGTCGCAAGAACGACAAGGGCGAAGTCGTTGCTATGGAAGTCAAGGTTGGCGACGTGGTGCTTTACGGCAAGTACAGCGGTACTGAAGTGACCGTCGACGGAGAAAACTTCCTCATCGTCAAGGAATCCGACGTTATCGCTACTTTGTAGTAGACAGTAGACAGTAGGCAGTAGACAGGATAAAAAATGGTGCCGTAGGCACATCTAAAACGGGCGGCGAAGCCGCGAAAATTTCACTTCTAACTTCCTACTTCCGACTTCTAACTAAATCAAAAATTTTAAAAAGGAAAATCAAAAATGGCAAAGCAATTGAAGTTTGATGTAGCAGCTCGCGAATCCCTCATGAAGGGCGTTGACAAGCTCGCCAATGCAGTTAAGGTTACTCTCGGTCCTAAGGGCCGTAACGTCATGATCGCACGTTCCTTCGGTGCTCCGAATGTCACTAAGGACGGCGTTTCTGTCGCTAAGGAAGTCGAACTCGAAGACGCATACGAAAATCTCGGCGCTCAGATGGCTAAGGAAGTCGCCAACAAGACTTCTGACGCTGCTGGTGACGGTACCACAACTGCAACCGTTCTCGCTCAGGCTATCACTCGTGAAGGCTTGAAGAACGTCGCTGCCGGTGCAAACCCGATGGACATCAAGCGCGGTATGGACGCTGCTGTCGAAGCTGTGATCAAGGAAGTCGGCAAAATGGCCGTGAAGATCAACGGCAAGGAACACATCGCCCAGGTCGCAACGATTTCTGCAAACAACGACCCGGAAATTGGCGAACTCCTCGCCAATGCTATGGAAAAGGTGGGCAACGATGGCGTCATCACCATCGAAGAATCCAAGACTGCTGAAACTGTCCTCGACGTTGTCGAAGGTATGCAGTTCGACCGTGGCTACCTCTCTCCGTACTTCGTCACGAACACGGACAGCATGGAAGTCGCTCTCGAAAATCCGTACATTCTCTTGTACGACAAGAAGATTTCTACCATGAAGGATTTGCTCCCGATGCTCGAACATGTCGCAAAGCAGGGCAAGTCTCTCCTCATCATCGCCGAAGACGTCGATGGCGAAGCTCTCGCAACGCTCGTTGTGAACAAGATGCGCGGCACTTTGAAGGTTGCTGCAGTCAAGGCTCCGGGCTTTGGTGACCGTCGTAAGGCCATGC
>Ga0256407_10003493_pt1 | contig 27846 bp, 28 predicted proteins | sample RumenRJG_04DNA_FD_193489 | JGI IMG/M metagenome (GOLD analysis project Ga0256407, IMG submission 193489) | Bovine rumen microbial communities from Lethbridge, Alberta, Canada - RJG_04 | ecosystem: Host-associated > Mammals > Digestive system > Stomach > Rumen | place: Canada: Alberta...
TCCCCGGCGTCGACATCCCGTGCCCCGACTGCCGCGGCTCGCGCTACGCGAAGGCCGCCTCGTCGATCCTGCGCGTACCGAAGGCCGGTTCCGTGCCCGGGGCTTCAGCCCCGGGTCTCTCCCTACCCGCCCTGATGTCCCTCACGATCGACGACGCGCTCGAGGCCTGCGCGGACCTGCCGCTCGTGCGCCAGCGCCTGCGGACGCTCCACGACCTGGGGCTCGGCTACCTCACGCTCGGCGAGGAGACGCCGGGCCTTTCCGGCGGCGAGGCGCAGCGCCTCAAGCTGGCGGGCGAGATGGGGCGCGGACAGGGCGACTCGCTCTTCGTCTTCGACGAGCCGACCATCGGGCTGCATCCGCTCGACGTGCGGACGCTGCTCGGCGTCTTCCGCCGGCTCGTCGCGAACGGCGCGACCGTCGTCGTGATCGAGCACGACCTGGACGTCATCCGCGCGGCCGACTGGGTCGTCGACATGGGCCCGGGCGGCGGCGAGGCCGGCGGCCGGATCGTCGCCGCCGGCACGCCCGCGCAGATCGCCGCCTGCCGGGAATCCCTCACCGGCCGCTACCTCTGAGGCGCCGCGCGCGCTTCCGCGGAGCCGGCGACACCCTCGCCTTTTTCCGCGGGTTGGCCTATAATCCGCGCCCATGCATTCCGTCTACTTCGTTTCGGGCATCGACACCGGCGTCGGAAAGACCGTCGCCACCGGCCTGATGTCGCGCTTCCTCCGCGCCCGCGGCGTCGACCACTGCACCGTGAAGATGGTGCAGACGGGCTGCGACGGCTTCTCCGAGGACCTCGACGCGCACCGCGCGATCGCCGGGATGCCGCGCCTGCCGGAGGACGAGGAGGGCCTCACCGCGCCGCAGATCTTCCGCTTTCCCGCGTCGGCCGCGCTCGCCGCGCGGCTCGAGGGCCGCACGGTCGACCTCGGCGCGATCGAGCGCGCCGTGGCGGAGTGCGCGCGGCGCCGCCGCGCCGTGCTCGTCGAGGGCGCGGGCGGAATGCTCGTCCCGCTCGCGGGCGACCTCCTCGCCGCCGACTTCGCCGCCGCGCGCGGCTGGCCGCTCGTGCTCGTCTCCTGCGGGCGCCTTGGCTCGATCAACCACACGATCCTCTCCCTCGAGGCGGCCGCGGCGCGCCGGATGCGCGTCGCGGGCGTCGTCTGGAACGGACATCCCGACGCCGATCCGGCGATCGACGAGGACGCGCGCGCCGAGACGCTGCGCCACCTGCGCCGCCTCGGCTTCCCCGAGGTCCTCGTCCGCGTCCCGTGGACGCCCGCCGGCGCGCCGCCGCCGGACGTCGACTTCTCCCCGCTCTTCCCGCCCGCCCTCTTCGAATGAACGACCCCGAAATCCTCGACTACGACCGCCGCTTCGTCTGGCACCCCTACGCGTCGCTGCGCGACCCGCCGCCCGTGCGCCTCGCGGAGTCGTCCTCCGGCGTCGAGATCGCGCTCGCCGACGGGCGCCGCCTGGTCGACGCCGTCTCGAGCTGGTGGTGCGTCGCGCACGGCCACAACCACCCGGCGATCATCGAGGCGATCCGGCGCCAGGCGGCGCGGCTCCCGCACGTGATGTTCGGCGGCTTCACGCACCGGCCGGCCGTCGAGCTGGCGGAGCGGCTCGCGGCGATCGCGCCGCCGGGCCTGGACCGCGCGTTCTTCGCCGACTCCGGCTCGATCGCCGTCGAGGTCGCCGTGAAGATGGCGCTGCAATACCAGCACGCGAAGGGCCGGCCGCGCCGCACGCGGATGCTCGCGCTCAAGGGCGGATACCACGGCGACACCGCCTGCGCGATGGCGCTCTCGGACCCCGACGGGATGCACGTGCTCTTCGCCGGGATGATGCCGCGGCACTTCTTCGCGGAGAAGCCCTCCGTCCCCTTCGGCGCGGCGTGGGACGAGTCCGCCGCGGCCGACCTCGAACGCGCCTTCGCCGAGCACGGCGACGAGATCGCGGGCGTCGTCTGCGAGCCGGTCTTCCAGGCGGCCAACGCGATGAACTTCTACCACCCCGGCTACCTGCGCGCGCTGCGCCGCCTCTGCGACGAGCACGACGCGGTGCTCGTCTTCGACGAGATCGCCGCGGGGCTGCACCGCACCGGCCCGCGCTGGGCGGCGGAGCACGCCGGCGTCGCGCCGGACGTCATGACGGTCGGCAAGGCGCTCACGGGCGGGCACGTCACGCTCGCCGCGACGCTCGCCTCGCGCCGCGTCGCGGACACGATCTCGTCCGGGACGCCCTCGGCCTTCATGCACGGCCCGACCTACATGGCCAACCCGATCGCGTGCGCGGCCGCCTGCGCCTCGCTCGACCTCTTCGCCGCGTCCGACTACGCCGCGAAGGCCGCGCGCATCGAGGGGGAGCTGCGCGCGGCGCTCGAGCCGCTGCGCGCGCTCCCGAACGTCGCCGACGTGCGCGTCCTGGGCGCGGCCGGCGTCGTCGAGACGCGCCGCCTCCCCGCGCGCGCCGACATCGAGCGCGTCATCGACGCGCACGGCGTGTGGCTGCGCCCCTTCTGCAACTACGTCTACACGATGCCGCCGCTCGTCTCCGATACCGCGACGATCCGCCGCATCGCGGCCGCCATCGCCGACCTGGCCGCCTGCCCGCCCGGCCCCGCGCCGGAGGACGGCGCCTTCCACGAATAGCGCGGCTCCGCCGACCGCGCGTCCGCGTCGGGACGAAAAGACGGAACGGGCGCGGCCGTGTCGGCCGCGCCCGTCCGGTGCGATGCGTCGGGGTCGGCTACTTGCCGGCCTTGGCGAACTTCGCGAAGCGGCGCTTGAACGAGTCGATGCGCCCCTCGGTGTCCACGAACGTCTTCTTGCCCGTGTAGTAGGGGTGGCACGCGGAGCAGGAGTTGACGTGCATGTCCTTCACGGTCGAGTTCGTCTGGAACACGTTGCCGCAGGAACAGGTCACGGTCGCGGGACCGTATTCGGGATGGATGTCCTTCTTCATGGGTCTTCTCCTCTGGGCTACGCGAGCGCGGCCTTGGCGGTCTGGACGAGCTGCTCGAACGCGGCGGGATCGTTCACCGCGAGGTCGGCGAGGATCTTGCGGTTCAGGGCGACCTTCGCCTTGGCGAGGCCCTCGACGAAGCGGCTGTAGGTGATGCCGAGCGGACGGACCGCGGCGTTGATGCGGACGATCCAGAGCGAGCGGTAGTCGCGCTTGCGGAGCTTGCGGTGGATCGTGGCGTAGCGCTGCGCGTGGTCGACGGCCTCGGTGGCGGTGCGGAAGCGCTTGCTGCGGCCTCCGTAGAAGCCCTTGGCGAGCTCGAGCCGCTTGCGGCGGCGTTCGCGGGAGGCGGGTGCGTTGGTGGAACGGGACATGGCGTGTTTCCTCCAGGTGCTGGGTTGCGGTTACGACTGGAGCAGGGACTTGACCGTCTTGGCCTGTTCCTTGTTGCCGAGCGTCTTCGTGCCGCGCAGGTTGCGCTTGCGCTTGCGCGACATGGAGCTGAGCAGGTGGGACTTGCCGGCGCGGGTCGCGAGGACCTTGCCGGTCGCGGTGACGTGGCAGCGCTTCTTCGCCGCCTTGTTGGTCTTCTTCTTGGGCATGGCTGTGTTTCCTTTGGGGTTCCTGTTCGCCTCGGGCGCTCGCGCCCGCCGGCCCATCGCCGGGCGGCTGCAGGGAGAAACGGCTTTCGCGGCCAGACGGATAATGGTGGAGCGGATGAGATTCGGACTCACGACCCCCGCGTTGCGAACGCGATGCTCTACCAACTGAGCTACCGCCCCATTGCGTTTGGTTGCGAAAACGGCGCGGAGGTTAGCATAGCGCCCCCCCGAATGCAAGCGGAAAAAATCGCCCGCTAGAGCGAGCGGCGGAGGGCCTCGCCCAGCGCCTCGCGGCGCCAGCCGCGGTTGAGCGGCGCGGCGGGGTCGTCGGGGTCGAGGACCCACGCCGTCACCTCCGCGCGCGAGCCGAAGAGCGCGGGGTCGACGCGCAGCGGCTCCGCGCGGCGCGCGATCTCGGCGAGCAGCGCCGTCGCGCGGTCCTTCGCGCGGCGCTCGGCCTCGGCGTCGCGGCCGCGCCGCGGCGCCTCCGCCTCGAGCGCGAACGGCGCCTCCGCGCACTCGCGCAGCGCGTCGAGGAGCCCGCGCTGGAACGAGGCCGGCACGGCGCGCGGCGGCAGGTCGCGCGCCGAGGCGGGCGGACGCGCCGCGACGGCGGCGAGCGCCTCGTCGGCGACGACCCACTTGCGCGGGAGGTCGCGCTCGCGCGCCGTCCGCTCGCGCCACGCGGCGAGCGCGCGCAGGCGGCCCATCGCCTCCGCGCTGCGCGCGACCTGCGGCGGCACGTGGCGCACCCGCTTCCACGCGTCGGCGTCCGGCGCCTCGGCGTAGAGCGCGGGGTCGTCGTGGCGCGCCATCTCCTCGAACATCCACGCCGCCGTCCCCGCCTCGCGCGCGCGGCGCAACAGCTCCTGCGCGGCGTCCTCGAGGTAGACGACGTCCTGCGCCGCGTATTCGAGCTGCTCGGGCGAGAGCGGGCGGCGGCACCAGTCGGTGCGCGTCTCGGTCTTGGGCAGCGCGACGCCGCACGTCGCCTCGACGAGCGCGGCGAGCGAGAGCGTCGACGGGAGGCCGCAGAAGCCCGCGGCGACGCGCGTGTCGAAGACGGACCTCGGCGCGGCGCACCCGGTCCAGCGCGCGAGGTGCTGCAGGTCCTGGTGCGCGTCGTGGAGGAGCTTGACCGTCCCCTCGCTCGCGAGCGCGGCGCCGAGCGGCGCGGGGTCGGAGCGCAGCGGATCGTAGAGCCGCGCGCGCGCCTCCGCGCCGTCCTTCGCGCGGAACGGGATCGCGGCGAGCGGAAGCGCCGCGTCGATGTCGAGGCCGCCGGACGCGGCGGCCTGCACGAGGCCGAGCCGGGCGTAGTAGGTCTTCGTCCAGACGAACTCGGTGTCGAGCGCGAGGCGCCCGGAGCGGAGGAAGGATTCTTCGGTCATGTCGTCGCCCGCTTCGCCGGCCGCGGCCGGCGTTCCCGTGCGCGGCGCGGGCGCGGCCGCGAAGCGGAAAAGAAAGGGGCGCGCACCGCGAGGTGCGCGCCCCGTGGGAAAACTTCCCGAAGGCTTACTTCTTGCCGAGGATCGCGTCCTTCGCCGCCTTGGCGACGCGGAACTTGACGACCTTCTTCGCCTTGATCGTGATGACCTCGCCGGTGGCGGGGTTGCGGCCCTTGCGCGCCTTGCGCTGCACGAGCACGAGCTTGCCGAGGCCGGGGAGCATGATGCCCGTCTTGGCGCCGGCGTAGGCGATGGCGACGAGGGCCTCGAGGGCGGTGGCGGCCTGCTTCTTGTTGATGCCGGCCTTGTCGGCGACCGCGGCGACGATCTGGGCCTTGGTCTTGATTTCTTTAGCCATGGTGTGGTTGTTCCTTTTCGATGTTCGCCCGCACGATGGCGCCCACTCGGGCCCTTGGTCGCGCGGACTGGGGCAATGTTTACTACATTCCGGGCGCATTTGCAAGCGAAAAATCGCGGAATCTCCGCAGGATTCTCACTCGCCCCGTTCCGCCGCCTCGCGCGCCTCGCGGTAGGAGCGGCGGAAGAACTTGGTCCATTCGGTCTGCAGATCGGTCGGCGAAAGGCCCTTGAGCATCGCCTTGTCCCGGCGCGCGGCGGTGACGTTGGCCGCGTTCACCGCGTAGGGCTCGTCGGGCATCCGCTCGAGCAGGCGCATCGCCTCCGGGCACGCCTCGGGCCCGCCGTGCGCGAGGATCGCGCGCCACGCGGCGCGGAGCTCCTCGCCCGAGTCCATGCACATCGCGCGGACGAACGAGCGCAGGAACGAAAAATGCGCGGCGGTCCAGCGCGGCTCGTAGGTGAACGCGCCCGCGAGCTCGTAGGCGTCCACGGCCGGGTCCAGGAGGTCGTCGCTCGTCGTGCCGGCGCGCGCCTTCGCGCGGGCGTCGATCGCGGGGTTCGTCGCGTCCGGATAGAAGTCGCGCCGGATCGGGAGGCGGCGCAGCGCGCGCCTCTCCGGGCCGCCGGGCGTGCCGGGCCTGCCGTTCCAGAGCCTCTGCCCGTCCTCCGAGAGAACGAACTCGATGAAGCGCACGCCGAGCTCTCGGTGGTCCGCGCCGCGCAGGAGCGAGATGGGGTCGCCCGAGATCGACGAGCCGCCGCGCGGCGTGACGTAGAGAAGGCGCTCGACGCCCTCCGCGGTGCGCGTCGTCTCCGCCTGGACGCGGCCGTAGAAGTCGATGCAGACGCCCGCCGCGGCATCGCCCGCGGAGACGTCCTGCGGGGGCTTGCCCGCCGCGTCGGTGAAGTAGCGCGCGTTCGCGCCGATGCGCTGGAGAAGGCGGATGCCCGCGAGCCAGCCGTCCTCCACCGCGGTTTGGTAGTCGGGCTTTTGGGTGGTTGGATGGTTGGGTGGCTGGTCATCGCATTGTGCATTCTGCATTGTGCATTCTGCATTTGCGAAGGGCGGCTCGCGCCCTTCCGCGATGGCGCGCTCGTTCGCCTCGATTTGCTCCGGCGCGAAGCCGGCGGCGAGGACATGGTCGCGCATCGTCGAGTGGAGGATCATCTCGAAGGCCTTGGCGATGGAGCCGGACTTCGTGGGGTCGGTGACGGCGACCTGGCCGACGAGCCGCGGGTCCGCGAGGTCGCGCCACGCGCGCGGCTGGCGCGCGGTGCCGTCGGCGTTCGTGACGCCGAGCTCGACGAGGCGGTCGGGGTTGGCGCAGATGCCGAAGCCGGAGAGCACCGCGGAGAAGAAGGCCTTGCCGCGCCAGACCTCGCCGCCGAGGCCCTCGGGGATCATCGTGGCGCCGTCGGCGTCCTCGAAGAGCCCGGCGGGGACCTCGCCCTCCGGCCACGGCGGGACGGTGAGGCCCTGCGCCTCGGCGGCGCCGTGGTCGTAGGTGCCGCCGCCGAAGAAGACGTCGATCTTGCAGCCGAAGTCGGCGGGGTCGTCGTGCGCGCGGAAGGCGTCCCACGCCGCGGCCTGCTCCGGCTCCTCCGGGCGGCGCGCGGCGAGCGCGGCGTCCGCGGCGGGGACGCCCGCGCGCCGCGCCCAGGCGCGGAACGCGGCGGCGTACTCGCCCTGGAGGTAGCGCATGATCTCGGTCGTGCCGCCGATGTTGCGCCAGTCGATCTGCACGGGGCGGCCGTAGCGCGCGGCGTGCCACTTCGAGAAGCCGCGGGCGAACTCCTCGCGGATCGAGGCGATGTGCGGCGAGACGACGACGAGGACCGGGTCGCCCTCGCGCCACTCGCCCGCGTCGCGCGCGGGGCGCAGGAGGAACGGCAGCGCGCACACGAGCGCGGCGACGAGGAGGATGGAGGCGTTCTTGAGCATGGCGGGCTCCCCCGTGGCGGGGTGGCGCGCATCCTAGCAGAACCCCGCCGCGGCGTCCAGCGCCCGCCAGCGAAAGGGGCTTGCCCGCGCGGGCGCGTGTGTGGTATGCTCCGCCCCATGACCCCCACCCTACTCCTCCGCCTCGCGCTCGCCGCCCTGCTCGGCGGGCTCATCGGCCTCGAGCGCGAATACCGCGCAAAGGAGGCCGGGCTGCGCACGCACTTCCTCGTCGCGCTCGGCTCGTGCCTCTTCATGCTCGTCTCGCAATACGGCTTCGACCTCGGAGCCGTCCTCGCCACGCTGCCCCCGGGCTCGGACGGCTCCGTGCGCGTCGACGTCTCGCGCGTCGCCGCGCAGATCGTCTCCGGCATCGGCTTCATCGGCGCCGGCATGATCGTCCTGCAGAAGCGCTTCGTCGTGGGGCTCACCTCCGCGGCGGGCATCTGGACCACGGCCGCGATCGGCGTCGCCGTCGGCGGCGGGCTCTACGCGATCGCCGGCGCGGCGACCGCGCTCGCGCTCGCGGGCCTCGAGGTCTTCCGCCTCGTCGACCGCCGCGTCGGCACCGCCAAGCACGAGATGCGCGTCGTCTTCCGCGCGCCGGACGACGCCGCGGCCGAGGCCGCCACCGCCGCGCTCGTCGCGGCCGGCGCCACGCTCGCGGCCTACTCCGCGACCCCGGTCGAGGGCGGCGGGGTCCGCCGCTCGCTCCGGATCGACACCTCGGCCCCGCTCGCGCGCCCGGGCCCGGTCCTGAAGCTGCTCTGCGGAGTCCCGGGCATCGTCCCGGAGACCGTCGAGTAGCGGCCTTTCCGCCGCGTTTGCGCGCCCCTCCCCCGCCCCGTCTTTTTTCCGGTTGCTTTTCCGCCCCGTTTGGGGTATTCTCTCCGCCAACGGCATCCCTTGCCGCGCCACTCGTCAAGCCAGGACTTCCGCCATGGGCAAGCTTCTCAAGGTTCTCACCATCTTCGTCTTCCTCTTCAGCGTCGCCGCGTTCGTCCTCGGCGTCCTGAACTTCAACAAGCGCGAGCTGCTCATCGGCCGCACGAACATGCTCGAGCAGTACGTGACGCGCCTCGCCGCCACGATCGAGACGGAGCAGCCGGAGTTCGACGGGACGCCCGAGCACACGGAGTGGGACGTGGACGAGGTCACCGACCGCGTGAACGACGACCCGGAGATGTCCGAGTTCTGGCCCACCTACTCCAACGCCCTCGAGACCGCCGGCACCACGTTCGTCAACCTCGGCACGCGCCAGGCCAAGGACCAGCTCGCCTCCTACTACCACATGGTCCCGAACCCGGAGAAGCCGGGCGAGATGATGATCGACCGCGACATGCAGGGCGCGCCGATCGTCGAGGGCGCCGGGACGATGCACGACCTGCTGCAGGACACGCTCCAGCGCGCCGACGCCCAGATCAAGCGCCTCAACACGACCCGCCAGCAGCTCATCACGCTCCGCATGCAGCTGGACGAGGTGGCCGGCCTCCTCAACGAGGAGAAGCAGCAGCGCCGCGCCAACCTCGCCACGATCACCCAGCTCAACAAGAAGATCGAGGAGCTCGAGAACATCATCGTCCAGAAGGACAACGAGATCGCCCGCCTCGAGCGCGAGAAGGCCGAGCTCAACGACCAGATCTCCATGCTCAACGACCAGATCGCCGAGAAGGACCAGCAGATCCAGGAGCAGCAGACGGAGATCGCCCGCCTCAAGGAGGAGATCGAGCGCCTGCGCGCCCGCGAGACGGACGGACCCGGCGGCCCGGGGACCATGATCGGCAAGTACGTCGAGCTCACGCCCGGCGTCAAGGGCAAGATCCGCGAGGTCAACCGCGAATACTCGTTCGTGATCGTCGAGCTCACCGAGGAGGCCGTCGCCGAGATCATGCCGGAGGGCGAGTTCAACCCGGTCGAGCTCATGGTCCACCGCAAGGGCGCCGACGGCGAGGACATGATCGTCACGCGCGTCCGCCTCATCAACCCGCCCAGCCCCGACCGCCTGACGATCGGCGAGAACATGTACGGCTGGGAGCAGGTTCCCGTCGAGGCCGGCGATGCGGTCATCTACTAGGCCGCGCACCCTGGCGGCCGTCCTCGCGGCGACCGCCCTCGCGCTCGCCCTCGGCTCCGGCTGCAAGGCCATGGCCGATCCGGAGGGGACGGACCTGCCGTGGGCCGAGACGCACTCCTGGGAAACCGCCCCCAACCTCCCGGGCTCCATGCTTGGACAGTGATTCCCCCGCGAGCCCGGCCCCCCGCCGGGCTCGTTTCTTTTCCTCCCCTCCCCCTCCCGTCCTTCAACCTCTTCAACCCTTTCAACCTCTTCAACCCTTTCAACCTCTTCAACCCTTTCAACCAACCAACCTTCCAACCCATGAAGAACATCGTCGTCTTCCTCGGCGCCCCCGGCGCCGGCAAGGGCACCGCCGCCGCGGCCGTCGCGGCCCGCACCGGCGCCCGCCACGTCTCCACCGGCGCCATGCTGCGCGACGCCGTCGCCCGCGGCACGCCCGCCGGCCTCGAGGCCAAGTCCTACATGGAGGCCGGCGGCCTCGTCCCCGACGAGGTCCTCTACAGGATGATCGCCGAGCTCCTCGCCGCGACGCCGGACCCCGCCACGCTCTTCTTCGACGGCTTCCCGCGCAACGAGGCGCAGGCCGCGAAGCTCGAGGAGCTCGCCGCCGCCAACGGCGCCGCCGTCTCCTCGGCGCTCCTGCTCGACGTCTCCCGCGAGGCCCTCCTCGAGCGCCTCGGCGGCCGTCGCGTCTGCCCGAAGTGCGGCGCCGGATACCATGTCAAGTCCCTCCCCCCGAAGGTCGAGGGCGTCTGCGACGCCTGCGGCGCCGCCCTCGTGACGCGCGTCGACGACCAGCCCGCCACCATCGCCCACCGCCTCGAGGTCTACGAGAGCGCCACCGCCCCCGTCATCGGATTCTACGAGAAGGCCGGCAAGCTCCGCCGCGTCGACGCCTCCGGCACCGCCGAGCAGGTCGCCGCCCTCGTCGAAAAGGCCGTCTCCTGACCCCGCGCCGAAAGGAACACGACATGCTCGGATTCGGAAAGCCCTCCGCCGACATCGAGTCGCGCGTGAACCGCCTCTACCGGGCCTTCGCGACGACCGCGAAGCGCTACCGCTACACGTTCCGCCGCCCCGAGATCACGCCCGGCGGAAAGCCGACCGTCGTCTTCCTCGGCAACCACTCCTCCGGCAAGTCCACCATCGTGAACGACCTGCTCGGCGACCCGCCCGTGCAGGACACCGGCGTCGCGCCGACCGACGACGCGTTCACGGTCCTCGTCCACGGCGAGGACGAGCACGAGTTCTACGGCCCCGCCGCCCTCGGCCAGCTCCCCTCCGAGTTCCAGGCGCTCCGCGCCCTCGGGCCCGACTTCCTCCAGCACTTCGCCGTCAAGGTCCGCAACCGCGAATTCCTGAGGGGCGTCAACCTCGTCGACTCCCCCGGCATGATCGACACGCCGGAGGGCTCCGCCTCCCACGCCTACGACTTCCCCGCCGCCGTCCGCGCCTTCACCGAGCTCTCCGACCTCGTGCTCTTCCTCTTCGACCCGGAGAAGCCCGGCACGACGGGCGAGACGGTGGACGTGCTCTCCTCCTGCCTCCACGGCATCGAGTTCAAGCTCCGCGTCCTCCTGAACAAGGCCGACACCTTCGACTCGATGGAGGACTACGCGCGCGCCTACGGCACGCTCTGCTGGAACCTCGCCCGCGTCCTGCGCACGAAGGACCTCCCTCCGATCTTCTCCACCTACACGCCCTCCACCGGCGCGCGCCTCGCCGCCCGCGTCCCGCTCGAGTCCTTCGAGCGCCACCGCGGCCAGCTGCTGGAGCTGCTGCGCAACGTCTCCCAGCGCCGCATCGACTCCGTCCTCGCCGGCGCCACCGCCGACTTCTCGCGCCTCGCGATCCAGGCGCGCGTCCTCGGCGCCGTCCGCGCGAAGCTCTTCGCCGGCGGCGCCGTCCGCGCCGCCGCCGTCGCGCTCGCGACCGCCGCCGCGTTCGGCCTCGCGTGGTTCTTCGGCGTCCACCGCGCGCCCGAGGCCGCCTCCCGCCTCCGCCTCTGGCTCGGCTGGGGCGGCGCCGGCCTCGCCGCCGCGCTCGCCTTCTGCGCCTCCGCCCTCGCCGCCGCGTGGGCGCGGCGCCATCGCCGCGCGCGCCTCGTCGCGAACCTCGACGCCACCTTCCGCGACCTCTACGCCGAGACGCTCGCCGTGGGCGCCCACGGCGACCTGGAGCAGAACTGGGCCGACGTGAAGCCCGAGGTCGCGGCCGTCCTGCGCTCGGGCGGTCCCGTCCCGCTCTTCTCGTGGGGCGACTTCTCGCGCATCGACCGGGCGGTCTCCGAGGAGCTGCCCTCCATCGCCCGCGCCGACCGCGGACCGACGGAACCGTGATGCTCCTCGCCGTCGAACGATCGTCCTCCGTCGCCTCCGCCGCCGTCTTCGACGGCGACGGTCGGCGCCTCGCCTCCGTCTCCTCCGCGACGCCCGGGCAGGGCGACGCGTGGCCGCTCGTGCGCGACACGCTCGCGCAGGCCGGCGTCTCCGCGGAGCGGATCGACGCCTTCGCCGTCGGCGTGGGGCCGGGCTCCTTCTCCGGCATCCGCGCGGCGCTCGCACTCGCGCAGGGGCTCGCCGCGCCGCGCGGCCTGCCCGTCCGCGGCGTCTCCAGCGCCGCCGCCGCCGTGCGCGCGTGGCGGGGTGCGCACCCCGCCGCGCCGCGGGCGCGGCTCTTCGGCGACGCCCGCCGCGGCGAGGTGTGGGTCTTCGACGAACCGGCCGACCCGGCGACCCTCTCCCATTCCGCCGCAGACCTGCGGCTCGTCTCCCCCGAGGCCGCGCTCGCCGAGACGCGCGACCCCGCCTTCTCCGCCCTCGCCGCCGACCCGGCGCGCCTCGAGCGACTCCTGCCCGGCGTCGCGCTCGAGCCCGCGCTGCCGACCGCGGAGGACGTCGCCGCGCTCTTCCTCGCCGGCTTCTCCGGCCCCGCCGACCCGGTCTACGTCCACCCCGCCGTCGTCGGGTCGACGACCAGCGCGGTTTGACACCGTAGCGGGAAATCCGCATAATCCACCGCCAGCACGCCGTACGCGGCCGCGCAGGGTGCGCGGACGAGGCGGCGCGGAGAAACGAATGAGCACGAAAGTCGTCATCGAAACGTCCAAGGGAACCATGGAGGCCGAGCTCTGGGAGGACAAGGCCCCCAAGACCGTCGCGAACTTCCTCCGCTACGTCGACGAGAAGTTCTACGACGGAACGGTCTTCCACCGCGTCATCCCCGGGTTCATGATCCAGGGCGGCGGCTTCACGCCCGACATGGAGCAGAAGAAGACGCACGAGCCGGTCGTGAACGAGGCCCGCAACCGCCTCCCCAACGAGCGCGGCACGCTCGCGATGGCGCGCACGAACGTCGTCGACTCCGCCACGAGCCAGTTCTTCGTGAACCACGCGGACAACGCGTTCCTCGACTTCAAGGCGCCCACCGCGCAGGGCTTCGGCTACTGCGTGTTCGGCAAGCTCACGAGCGGGCTCGACGTGCTCGACGCCATCGCCAAGGTCCCGACGACGACGGTCTCGTGGTACGAGAACGTCCCCGCGACGCCCGTCGTCATCCTCTCCGTCCGCCGCGCCTAGCCATGTCCGACTGCTCCTGCCACGACCACGGCGACGCGTCGGCCGCGGCGGCGGCCGCCGCCGCGCCGCGCCCCGACTGGGACACCTACTTCATGGACATCGCGCACGTCGTGAAGACGCGCAGCAACTGCTCGCGCCGCAACGTCGCCGCCGTGATCGTGAAGGACCGCCGCATCATCTCCACCGGCTACAACGGCACGCCGCGCGGCGTCCGCAACTGCAACGAGGGCGGCTGCCCGCGCTGCGCCTCCAGCGCCCCGAGCGGCACCGGGCTCGGCGAGTGCATCTGCTCGCACGCCGAGGAGAACTCCATCACGCAGGCCGCCTACCACGGCATCTCCACCAAGGGCGCGACGATCTACGTCACGCTCTCGCCCTGCCTCATGTGCTCCAAGATGATCGTCAACGCGGGCATCCGCGAAGTCGTCTACGACGAGGAGTACTCCGTCACCGAGCAGACGAAGGCCGTCCTCGCCGAGGCCGGAGTCGTCCTCCGGCGGCTCGAGGGATACAAACGGCCCACGCTCGTGCGCAATGGATAGCTTGTTCTGGCGCTTCCTCGTCATGGCGTGCGCGCTGCTCGCGAGCTTCTTCTTCTCCGCGAGCGAGTTCGCCGTCATCCGGCTCGACCGCCTCAAGGTGAGGCAGGCGGCCGAGGAGGGCTCGCGCGCGGACCGCATCCTCGCGGGCTTCCTCGCGGACACGGGGCGCTTCCTCTCCGGCATCTCGATCGGCAACACGCTCGCGAACCTCCTGCTCTCGTCGTTCGCGGCGATCACCTTCGCGCCGCCGCTCGCGCGCCGGCTCGTCGCGGCCGACGCCGGCCCGGGCGCCGAGGCGACCGCCGCGGCGCTCGTCACCTTCGCGCTCTCCTACGCCGTCCTCGTCTTCGGCGAGATCGCGCCCAAGCAGGCCGCCATCGCCGCGGGCGAGCGCTTCGCGCACCGCTTCGCGCCGCTGCTGCGCGCCTGGACGTGGATCGTCCACCCCGCGGTGTGGCTCGTGAACGCCTCCGCGCGCCTCGTGCTGCGGCCGCTGGGCGTTCGCCCCGGCGACGGGCTCGTCCCCGCCGTCACCGAGGACCAGATCCTCCTGCAGGTCGAGGCCGGCGAGCAGCAGGGCACGGTCGAGGCCGACGAGAAGGAGATGATCGAGAACGTCTTCGAGCTCAACGACCTGACGGCGGCCGACGTGATGGTGCACCGCAAGGACGTCGTCGCGCTCCCCGCCGAGGCGTCGTGGGAGGAGATCCGCGACACGATCCGCCGCGCCGGCGTCTCGCGCATCCCGATCTACCGCGGCTCGATCGACACGATCGAGGGCGTGCTCAACGCGCGCGACTTCCTGCTGCGCTCCGTCGACTCCAGGTCCTTCGCCATCGCCGCGCTGCTGCGCAAGCCGATGTTCGTTCCGGAGACCGTCAAGGCGGACGTCCTGCTCAAGCGCATGCAGAAGCGCAAGCAGTCCATCGCGATCATCGTCGACGACTACGGCGGGACGTCCGGCATCGTCACGATCGAGGACCTCGTCGAGCAGATCGTGGGCGACCTCTACGACGAATACGACGGCCCCGACGACGTCGTCGAGATCAGGGATCTGGGCGAAGGGAAATGGCTTGTCCCGGGCGAGAGCTCCATCGACGACGTGAACGAGGCGCTCGGCACGGAGCTGGAGGAGGGCGAGTTCTCGACCCTGGCCGGCTGGATCGTGGAGCGGCTCGCCTCCGTCCCGGCGCAGGGCGCGGACGTGGACGTCCCCGAACACGGCCTCTCGATGAAGGTCGTGAAGATGGAGGGCCGCCGAATCGACACGGTCCTCGTCCGCAAGGCGGCCGCGCCCGCGGCCGACGCCGACGACCGGTAGCGCCGCCGGAGACAGGTCGAAGGTCGATGGCCAGGAGTTTCGGGTCGCACGTCTGAGGTCGCAGGTCGCATGGACGAAAACGGACAGTTCCCGCCGGTGATGCGGTGGAGGGTGGAATGCCTCGGCGGGCCGTGGTGGGACGGCGAGCCGTGCGTGAGGTTCGTCGACCTCGAGCGGACGCGCAGTCTCTTCGACCTGCACGAGGGCGTCCAGGCCGCGATCGCGTTCGACGGCGACTACCCCTTCTGCTTCTTCCGCGCCGAGGGCCCCGAGGGCCCGCGCGAGATGATCCCGCCCGAGCTCGACGAGCGCCCGACGAAGGACGACGTGCAGGTCGACGCCTACGAGGAGATCAACGCGTTCGACGCGCTGCCGGACCCGGACTCGGGCGAGGCGCTGCACTACGTCTTCCTCGGCGCGGGCGGCGACTGGTTCTTCCGCCTCTCCGCGGAGCCGGAGCCCGTGCCGCGCCTGCCCGGCGCGCTCTACCCGGAGACCGTCGAGAGCCTTTCCATCGGGCCCGACCCGATGCAATACGGACACGACCTCGACGACTTCGCCGAAAGCGAGGAGGATCTCCTCCCGCGCGGCCGCGGCGACACGGACGACGGCGACGGCGACGGATTCGCCGACGAGGGCGGCGACGAGGACGAGGACGAGGACGACGAATAGAAGGAGACGCGACATGGACCAGGCCAGAGTCGAATCGCTCGTGCGCGAGCTGTTGAAGGAGATCGGCGAGGACCCCTCGCGCGAGGGGCTCGCGAAGACGCCCGAGCGGATGGCCAAGGCGCTCGCGTTCCTCACGCGGGGCTACGCCGAGAAGCCGCACGACGTCGTGAACGGCGCCGTGTTCGAGTCGGGCAGCGACAACATGGTCGTCGTGCGCGACATCGACGTCTACAGTCTGTGCGAGCACCACCTGCTGCCGTTCTTCGGGCACTGCCACGTGGGCTACATCTCGCGCGGCCGCGTGCTCGGCGTGAGCAAGATCGCGCGGATCGTCGACTGCCTCGCGGCGCGGCTCCAGATCCAGGAGCGGCTCACGAGCGAAATCGCGCGCGCGGTCCGCGACGAGACCGGCGCCGAGGGCGTCGGCGTCGTGATGGAGTGCCAGCACCTCTGCATGACGATGCGCGGCGTGGAGAAGCAGAACTCGGTGATGAGCACGAGCGCCGTCCTGGGCTCCTTCCACGACGACGCCGCCACGCGCTCCGAGTTCCTCTCGATCGTGACGAGCAGCCACCACCGGTAGAACGACATGGATACGGAGAAGCGAATCGTCCTGCTCGGCAGCACGGGCTCGATCGGCGAGAACGTCCTGCGCATCGTCTCGGACCTCCCCGGGCGCTTCCGCGTCGTCGGCCTCGCCGCCGGCCGCAACGCCGACCGCGTCGCGCAGCAGGCCGCCGAGTTCGGCGTCCCGCGCGTCGCGCTCGCGGACGAGGCGGCCGCGAGGCGCGCCGCCGACGCCCTCGCCGGCGGCGCCCGCGTCGCCGGCGGCGCGGAGGCCGTCCGCGACCTCGCCGCGATCCCCGACGCGGACCTCGTCGTCTGCGCGATGGTCGGCATGGCCGCGCTCGGGCCCGTCCTCGCCGCGATCGACGCCGGCCACGACGTCGCCCTCGCGACGAAGGAGGTCCTCGTCGCCGCCGGCGAGCTCGTCACGGCGCGCGCCCGCGAGAAGGGCGTGGACCTGCTGCCGATCGACAGCGAGCACAGCGCGATCTTCCAGGCCCTGAACGACTGCGGCCGCCTCCCGGCCTGCGTCCGCGGCCGCGCGAAGCCCGGCCTCCCGTCGGCGCCCTCGGAGCCCATCGTCCGCAAGCTCTGGCTCACCGCGTCGGGCGGCCCGTTCTTCTTCCGCCCCGAGGTCGACTTCGCGAAGGTCACGCCCGCGCTCGCCCTGAAGCACCCGCGCTGGAGGATGGGGCCGAAGGTGACGATCGACTCGGCCACGATGATGAACAAGGGCCTCGAGATCCTCGAGGCGCGCTGGCTCTTCGAGGTCCCGGCCGACCGCATCGGCGTCCTCGTCCATCCCGAGAGCATCGTCCACTCGCTCGTCGAGTTCGAGGACGGCGCGCAGCTGGCGCAGCTCGGCGTGCCGGACATGCGCCTGCCGATCCAGTACGCGATGACGTGGCCCGACCGCGCGGCGAACGGAGCGCTGCCGCGCCTCTCGCTCGCCGAGGCGGGCGAGCTGCACTTCCGCGAGCCCGACCCGGAGCGCTTCCCCTGCCTGCGCATCGCGCGCGACGCCTGCGCCAAGGGCGGCACCGCGACGTGCGCGATGAACGCCGCCAACGAGGTCGCCGTCCAGTCGTTCCTCGCGGGGAAGGCGTCCTTCCCGGCGATCTGGGAAACGGTCGGCCGCGTCGCGGACGAAACGCCGCCCTGCGTCGGCGCGCCCGACCTCGGCGCGATCCTCGCCGCCGACGCCTGGGCGCGCGCCCGCGCCGCGGAGCTCCTCGCATGAGCGCGCCGGACCCCGCCACGGCGCCGCGCGTCTCGGTGCTCGTCCCGACGCTCAACTCCGCGCGCACGCTCGGCGAATGCCTCGCGGCCGTCCGCGCGCAGGACTGGCCCGCGGACGCGCTCGAGATTGTCGTCGCGGACGCCGGCTCGACCGACGGCACACCGGACATCGCACGCTCGTTCGGCGCGCGCGTCGTCGGGAACCCGCTCAAGACGGGCGAGGCCGGCAAGGCCGCCGCCGCGAAGGCCGCGACGGGCGAGATCCTCGCGCTCGTCGACAGCGACAACGTCCTGCCGGACCCCGGCTGGCTGCGGCGGATGTGCGAGCCCTTCGCCGACCCCGCCGTCGCCGCCTCCGAGCCGCTCGAATACACGGCCCGCCCGCAGGACCCGCCGCTCGTGCGCTACTTCGCGCGCCTCGGCATGAACGACCCGCTCTGCCTCTTCGTCGGCAACTACGACCGCCGCTGCGCCGTCACGGGCCGCTGGACGGAGCTCCCGGTCGAGGCGGAGGACCGCGGCGGCTGGCTCGCCGTGCGGCTCGTCCGCGGCCGCCCGTTCCCCACGATCGGCGCGAACGGCTTCCTCGTCCGCCGCGCCGCGCTCGCGTCCGCGCGCTGGGACCCCTACTGGTTCGACGTCGACATCCTCCAGGACCTCGCCGCCGCCGCGCCGGGCGGCGCCGTCACCGTCGCGAAGGTGAGGACGGGCGTCGTCCACCTCTACTGCGCCGAGCTCGCCGACTTCCGCCGCAAGCAGGAGCGGCGCGTGCGCGACTTCCTCTACTTCTCCGCGCGCCGCGCGGAGCCCCCGCGCCCCGGCGTCCCGCCGCCGGGACGCCCGCCGCTCCTGCGCGGCATCCTGCGCTTCTCGCTCGCGATCCTGCTCGGGTTCCCGCTCGCGCGCCAGGCGCGGCGCGGGAACGCCGCCTCGCCCGACCCGGAGGCCTGGGCGCTTCACGCGCGCGCGTGCCGCATCACCTTCCGCGTCTACGCCGCGGCGGCGCTTCGCCGCGCACTCGGCTTCCGCCGCGCGCCGGCCGACCGCACCGCGTGGCGGCAGTAGCGCGCGGTCACGCCCAGTCCGGGCGCGGGACGCGGATCGTCGTCTCCTTCCCCGTGAGCGGGTGGACGAACGTCGCGGAGAGCGCGTGCAGAAGGTGGCGGGGTGGAGACCCCGCCACGGCGCCGGGGAGCGGCGGGCCGCCGTAGGCCTCGTCGCCGAGAATCGGGTGGCCGATCGAGGCGAGCTGGCAGCGGATCTGGTGCGTGACGCCCGTGAGGATCGTCACCTCCAGGAGCGTCGTGGCGCCATCGCGCGAGAGCGGGCGGAAGAACGTCTCGGCGAACATCGCGCGCTCGCCGCGCGGGAGCGCCGCGCCGCTCACGCACCGCATGCGGCCGCGGAACGACGGCGCGTGCGCGAGGTGGCCCGAGACGCCTCCCGGACGCGCGACGGACCCCGCCACGCGGGCGAGGTAGACCTTGCGCGCCGTGTGCGCCGCGAACTGCGCGCGGACGCGCTCGAAGGCGTCCGCCGTGCGCGCGGCGAGGACGAGCCCGGACGTGCCGGAGTCGATGCGGTGCAGGATGCCCGGCTGGAGCGGATCGAGCCCGACGCCGGCCATCTCCGGGTAGCGCGCGAGGAGCGCGCCGGCGAGCGTCCCGCTCTCGCCGGGCCCGAGCGGGTGGCAGGGCTGGCCGGCGGGCTTGTCGACCGCGACGAGCGCCGCGTCCTCCCATGCGACCGCGAGCGGGCCGGGCTCGGGCGCGACGGCGCGGTCGGACGCCTCCGCCAGCCCCGCGACGCGGACCTCCGCGCCGGGCGCGGGGCGGTCGGACTTCGCCGCGGGGCGGCCGTCCCGCGTCACGCCGCCGCGCGCGAAGCACGCCGCGACGAGCGCGCGCGTCGCGCCGGGCGCGCGGGCGAGCACGGCACGGTCGAGGCGGCCGGCGGCGGCATCCTCCTCGGTGCAGCGGAACGCGAAGTCGAGCATGGATGCGGGCGAGGATAGCAGATGCGCCTCGCGCCCGCAAGCGCGGTAACATGACAGAGTAAACGCCGCCCCCGGCTCGGCCGGGGGCGCGTTTACTCTGTCAGTAAGAGGGGGCGCGCTTACTCTGGCAAGCGGCGTTTACTTTGGCGAGTCACCCGCCCGCAGGGCGCATCTCCAGATCCGGCCTTTGCCCGAACGAGACTTGGCGTAGCCGGGGCAAGCCGCGTCGTGCTCCGCGTTGAAAAGGAACACAGAGCGCGGCCGGAACACAGAGCCGCTCCTGCTTGCTTCGCGGCATCCAGCGGCACTCGGCCGCACGTTGTCTGGTTTGTCTGGCGGGGCTCCGCCCCGCACCCCGCCACACGCCGCCCGACGCCGCGAAGAAACCTCACGCAAAGTCCGCAAAGTCCGCAACGGAATACCGGAAACCAACCTTCGCGGACTTCGCGAACTTGGCGTGAGGAAAACGACCCGCGCAAGTCCCGCGCCGCCCCGGAGCAGGGAAACCCAAAACCTATCCTGTTCTCGTGCGGCGAACGGACCGACCTCGACGCGGAGCGGTCTTCTCGGTCTCTGTGTTCGCCGCCGCCTCTGTGTTTGCAAACTCCGGCTCCGGTCCGGCATGTGGAAGAGGATGGCCGGAATCGGAGATGCGCCCCCGCCCGCAAGCGCGGTGGACTTCCCGCGGGCTTTCTGCTAGCATTCCGGCCCGAACGACCGAACGGCCAGGACCGTTCGACCGAAAGACCGCCAGACCGAAAGACCCGCCATGCACACCGTCGTCTAGCATCCGCTCCTGCAGCACCGCCTCGCCATCCTCCGCGCCACCAAGACCGACCCGAAGCTCTTCCGCGAGCTCGTCCACGAGATGACGCGCCTCATCGCGTTCGAGGCGCTGCGCGACCTGCCGACCGTCCCGGTCTCCGTCCGCACGCCGATGGGCGACGCGGCGGGCGTCAAGATCGAGGGGCACGTCGTCGTCGCGCCGATCCTGCGTGCCGGCATGGGCATGCTCGACCCGATGCTGGAGCTGCTGCCCTACGCGACGGCCGGCGTCATCGGCACGAAGCGCAACGAGGAGACGGCCGAGCCGATCCCCTACTACCTCAACCTCCCCAAGCCCTTCCCGGACAGCTACGTCGCGCTCGTCGACCCGATGCTCGCCACCGGCGGCAGCGCGTGCGACGCGATCGCGACGCTCAAGAAGAACGGCTTCCAGCGCATCGTCTTCCTCAACATCATCGCCTGCCCCGAGGGCATCGCCCGCGTCGAGAGGGAGCACCCGGACGTCCCGATCTTCACCGCCGCGATCGACGACCACCTCAACGACCGCCACTACATCGTCCCCGGCCTCGGCGACGCCGGCGACCGCCTCTTCGGCACGCTCTAGCGCGCAAGCTCCTCCGCCAGGACGCGTAGCTTCCTCGTGGCGCGGGCGCGGATCTGGTCGACGGCGTTGCGGTCGATCCCGTAGGACGCCGCGACGGCCTCGGGCCTCTCGCCGCCCAGCGCGACGCGCAGGAAGACCTGCTTCGTGCGCTCCTGCACCGACGGGTCCGAGAGATACTGCTCCAGCGCGACCTCGTAGGCCGCGTGTCGCCATTCGCGAAGCTCCTCCTCCGTCGGGTCCGCCGCCGCGGACGCACGCTCCGCGGCGCCCGCGAGCGCGCCCTCCTCGCGGAGGCGCCGGCGGATCTCGTCCGCCGCCTTGAACCGCAGGATTCCCGCGAGGTAGCTGCGGAAGTGCCCCTTCTCGTCCGGCGCGTGGCGGTAGTCCGGCAGACGCTTCGCGAGCGCGAGGAACGTCTCCTGCACGAGGTCGTCCGCCGCGTCGGCGAGCGTCGGGAACTTTGCCGCGAGGAACGAGAGCAGCGCGGGACGATAGCGCGCGACGAGCTCCGCCCACCGCGGCGACTGCGCGTCCGCGCCGAGGTCGCGGAGCAGCGTGGTGGAAGTGGTGGGAGGAACGGGCATCGGGCGCCTCAGATCGCGGAACGGGGCAGATACCGCCGGACGAACGGATCGTGTGTGACCAGAAGGAGGTTTTCGATCCGGGACTGGGCCACCAGGATCCGGTCGAACGGATCGCGGTGGATCGGCGGCAGAAGCCGCAGCGCCCGGACGTGCTCCGCGCGGACGGGCAGCCACTTCACGCCGAACTCCTCCGTGCGTTCCATCCAGTCGTCGGGCGCGTCGAGCTTCCCGATGCCGCGCTTGATCTCGATCTCCCAGGCGGAGGCGACGCTGAGGAACAGCTCGTTGCCGGGGTCGCGGAGCGCGGCGCGCTCCTTCGCGGCCAGGCGCGACGGTTCCGTCCGGCTCCAGAGGTAGACGTGCGTGTCGAGGAGCAGTTTCACGAGGCGGTCCCTCCGCGCATTCCGAACGCCTCCGCGAGATCGTCGGGCCAGTCGTCGAAGTCCGGCGCGATGCGGACGAGCCCCTTCCAGTCGCCCAGTTCGCGCGGCATCGGCTTCGCGCCGTCCGCGGACAGGCCCGCGAGGAAGTCGCGGACCAGGCGGACGACGGACGTCCCGCGGGCGCGGGCGGCGGCCCGCGCCCGTTCGAGGACGACGGAGTCGACGACGAGGGAGAGATTGGGCGCTTCGCCCGCGAACGCGTCATAGACGGCTGCGGGCTCCCGGACGGAAGCCGCGCCCCCCAGTCCGTCTTCGCGCGCGGCGTTGCGCAGCGCGCGCTTGATGACCTGGTTGAGGCTCAAGTCTTCGTCCTCGGCCGCGCGGCGGATCGCGGCCCAGGTCGCTTCGTCCAGATCGTGGAGGGTGATGTCGGGCATATCGTTCTCCGTGGTTCAAAACGGTTCACAGTCTACCGCGCTCCGTGCCGGAAATCAAGTCGAAAACGCGCGAGAGAGGGCTATTCCGGGACGAGGCGGAGGCGGACGCCGACCTCGTGGCCGGGCGGCGCCCAAAGGTCGGAGCGGAAGCGGAAGGTGAGGATGAATCTCCCGAGATCCCCTCTTCCCGGATGTTCCTGCCAGCCATCGGACGGGCGACCGCTCCGCCCGTCGAACAAGACGGAGTTGCGGTTATGCTCGTCTCGGACCTGGAAAAGCCCCCCGCGGCCTCCGTGATCCGCACGGCCCGGATAGTTCTTCTCGAGAAACAACCGGAACTGCCCGAGGGACTCGAAAATGCCCTTGACATGGGCCTCGCCGATTCCGCCCTCGACCCGAAAAACGATCGTTCCGTTCCCGAGCGGATCCGGGCGGACGGGATTCGCCGAGCCCGTGGTCCAGACGGCGTTCGTACACCCCAGCGCCTCGCCGATTTCCGGGGCGGGGATCTCGCGGTCGGTCTCGGCGCGCGCCGCGGCCTCCGCGAGGCATTCGCGCTCCAGCGCCATCTGCCCGCCGAGCGATGTCTCGGCGGTCGAGAAGCGCAGCGCGCGGTCGCCGGCCTTCGGGTTCTCCGGGTCCGGCTCGTCGTAGGGCTCGGCGAAGTCGCCGGGGAAGACCGAAAGCACGTTCGGCAGCGAGACGAACGCGCCCGGCCCGAGCCGGAAGCGCGGGCTGCGCGCCGGATCGGGGTCCTCCGTCGCGTCGATCACCGCGGCGTCCCTCACCGTGACGAGCGTCTCCGGCGTGCCCGTGATCGCTGCGTCGAGACGTCCCGGCCCGACGATCTCCACGGTCTGCGGCTCCGCGAGGTCCAGCGGGCGCGCGAGCGCGACGTGCCGCCCTTCGAGTCGCACTCGCACGAGCGGCCGTCCGTCGTAGACCGAATACTCCGCCACCTCGCGCCATGCCGGCTCCGCCTCCGCCTCGAGCCGCTCCGCGAGCGTCCGCGCGGCGGAGAGGTCCGGTCGCTCTAGCGGCTCTAGCGATTCTAGCGGCCCTAGCGATTCTATCGGCGGAGACGCCTCCGGCCGCAAAGCCGCCCAGCCCGCGACCACGACTGCGGAGATCGCCACGGCGGCGGCTGCCAGCGACACCGCCGTCGGCGCACGCCGCCGGCGGATCGCGCGCGCCAGCGCCTCCGCGGTCGCGAAGCGTTCCGCGGGGAGCGCGCTCGTCGCGCGGCGCAGCAGCGCGCGCCAGCACCGCGGCGGCGCGTGCCCGAAGCAGGCGTCCGCGAGGACGCCGAGCGCGTAGGTGTCGCTCGCGGGCGTCACCTCGCCGCCGGCGAACTGCTCCGGCGCGGCGTAGCCCGGCGTGCCGACGCCCTTCGCACGCCCGTCGACGACCGACAGGGTCGAAACGCCCGGCGGCCCCGCGGCCGCAGCGCCGACGGGCGATTCCAGTCGTTTCGCGAGCCCCAGGTCGATCAGCACGGGCGATCCGTCCGCGCGGAAGAGGACGTTGGACGGCTTCACGTCGCGATGGACGAACCCGAGCGCATGCAGGTGCGCCACGCCGCCGCAGAGCGCGAGAAGAAAGCGCGCCACGTCGCGGTCGCGCCGCGGCAGCTCGCGCTTCTCCAGCTCCTCCACCGCCATCCACGGGCGGCCCTCCGCCGTTTCGCCCGAGCCGAAAAACTTCGGCAGCGCAGGATGCGGATGCTCGCGCAAAATCTCCGCCTCGCGGCGGAATCGCGCGATCGCCGCCGCTTCGGCGCGGTGGAGGACCTTCACGGCTACGGGCGGAGGCGTCGCCTCCCCCGAACCCCCTCCGGAGCGCGGCTCTGCGCTCTCTGCGTTCTCTGCGTGAGATACGCCCTCTGCGTTCTCTGCGTGATAGACCTCCCCGCTTCCTCCACGTCCGAGCAGCCCGCCGACGATCCACGGCCCCAGCTTCGCCCCCTCGGGCACGAGCCGCTCCGTCCGCGGCGCGCCTCCGCGTGCCGCGAGCCATTCGTCGAATCCGGTGGCGGGATCGTTCACGGGCGGACGTCCCTCCGCTCCCGCGCGCAGAAGCGCGGAAGGAAGCGCGCGGCGTAGAAGGGAAGAGACACGAGTTCGTGCGAGAAGTCGCGGCCGGCCTCGGAGAAGGAGACGGTCTGCCGACCCGGCGGATTGGCGTCGAGGCGGAAAGCCGTCCGGGGGCTCTTCGCAAGGACGAACTGCCGGAGCGAGCGGAGCGTTCCGCTCTTGCCGGCCTTCACCTCGACGGGGAAGATTTCGGGGCCGGAGGCGAGCAGGTAGTCGACCTCGGCGTTGGACTTGGCCCCCTCGCGCAGCCAGTAGGCCAGGCGGGGCTCCTCGAAGCCGCCGTCGGCGTAGAGAAGCTCCTGCCCGACGAACTGCTCGGCGATCGCGCCCTCGTTGACGAACCTCGTCCCGTCGAGCGCCTCGAGCATCCGCCAGTCGACGCCGCAGGCGTGGTTCGCGAGCCCGACGTCGAGGAAAAGGGGCTTCCAGACGTCCGGGTCGGCGCCGGCGAACAGCGGGACGCCCGAGGCGTCCGTGCTCTCGACGGCCTGGCAGACGCGGGCCTTGCGGAAGAGGGAGAGGATTCCCCGGACCTCGCGGGCCCTCGCCTCGCGCGAGAAGTTCACGTATTTGACCTTGCGGCAGACGACGGCCGGCAGACGGCGGAAAATCTCCTGCATGAGCGCCAGGTCGCGTCCGCCGGCGTATTTGGAGAAATCGTCCTCGTAGGTCTGGAGGATGTCGCGCTGGACCTCCGACGCCGCGGGCAGCAAACCGCCGTCCGCGTAGGCGGCGACGGCCTCCGGCATCCCTCCGACGAAGCAGAACTGGCGCGCGCGGCGAAGCAGCTTCCCGTGGGCCGTCGCGGGCAGCTCGCCCGTGTCGGCGAACCGCTCCAGCCATGCCCGAAGGTCCGGCTCGACGGCGCCGAGGAACTCCGGGAACGAAAGCGGGCCGAGGAACAGGTAGGTGATTCGCCCGACGGGCATCGACAGCCGGGCCTTGTCGAGCGCGAACTCGAGCAGCGAGCCCGCCGCGACGACGGGAAGGGACGGCCGGTCCTGCCGCAGGTATCGCAGCGCCTCAATCGCCTCGGGAACCGCTTGGATCTCGTCGAGGAAGAGCAGCGTCCCCGGTGCATCGACGGCCCGTCCGGCCAGAACCGAGAGCTCCTCGCAGATGCGGTCGGCGTCCAGCGTGGCGAACACCCCCTTCAGCCCGCGGTGCCGCTCCAGATCGATTTCGCACAGGGATAGACCGCGCGCGGTCGCGAACCTCTCCACGAGCGTCGACTTGCCGACCTGACGGGCGCCACGGATGACAAGCGGCTTTCGCCGCGGCTGATTCAGCCATCGGTCGAGAAAAACGAGAGCGTCGCGCTTGATTTCCATCGATTTTGAACCTTTCATGCACGAAATTGGGGTCAATTATGACCATTATTTGGCGATTGTCAAGGGAAATCAACGCCATCCGGTCGCGCGGCGCGCATCCGCGCGCGACGCGACCGGGAGGACTTGCGCGTCCGCGTAAGATTTCCGCCCTTTGGACGGGTAAGGGGTAAAGCGTCGGCATCCCGCCGGCGCCCGGTCCGGAAACCCTTTGGAGATCACCCCGAGAGAGAAGCGCGAAACGGAGTTGAATCCGCGGCGCGAGTCTGATAGACTATGCGCCAATCGATTTGCTCCGCTGCAAACCGTCGATCGTCCGAAACCTGGAAAACTTCGAGATCAAGACGGCAGGCAGGCAGGGTGCGTGCGCAAGCACGTCCTTCCTTCGCGCTTCTTGATCGGGCTTTCCAGGGCCTCGGACGAAACGCGAAGGAAGGGCCTTTTGAATCCGTCGGATCCACAGCTTTTGCGAGGACGTCTCGCCTGGCGAGGGCGCCTGGCGCGGCGTCCGCCGCGCCGGCGCCCGTCGGAGCTCGCTCCGCTCGGCCCCTTCGATCCTTCGGCGGGACTAGAACGCGGCCAGCGGCGGGCGGCCCGGCACGAGGGCCCGGAGGAAGTCCTCCACGGGCAGGACGAGGATGCCGTCGCTCAGGAAGCGCTCCTCCCCGCGGTAGAGCAGGACCGGACGCGCCTCGGGGTAGTCCTCCCGGAAGGACTTGAGCCCGGCGAAGTCGTCGGGCCGGAGCACGGCGGCGTTCTTCACCTCGATGGCGGCGAAGTCGTGCTCGCCGTAGAGGACGAAGTCGACCTCGACACCCGCCCGGGTGCGCCAGTATCCGAGCGTGTCCGGCGCGCCGGAGCAGTCGTTCCAGGCGCGCAGGTGCTGGAAGACGAGCCCCTCGAGGGCGGCGCCGTCGATCTCCGACGGCCGGTCGAGCGGCCCCTTCGGACGGAGGGCGCGGAAGACGCCGCAGTCGAAGAAGTAGAACTTCTCGTGCGCGACGAGCGCCCGCTTCGCGCACTTGGAGAAGACGGGAAGCCGGACGCCGATCATCAGGTCCTCGAGGATCTTCAGGTAGCCGTCGACCGTGGTGCGGCCGACCTGGCAGTCGCGGGCGATGTCCGTGGAGACGAGCTGCGAGCCGTGCGAGAAGGTCGCGGCCTCGAGGAAGCGCGCGAACGGGTCGAGCGAGCGGACGAGCCCCTCCTGCACGACCTCCTCCCGGATGTAGAGGTCGAGATAGGCCGCCAGCGTCGCCGTGGCGGACTTCGCCCCGGCCACGACGGGAAGGAGTCCGTTCCGCAGCGCCCGGTCGAGGGAGAAGGCGTCCCCCAGTTCCGCCGCCAGGAAGGGATGCATGGAAAGCTTGAGCGCGCGGCCGGCGAGAAGGTCGACGCCCGCCTTCTTGAGCTTCCGCGCGCTGGAGCCCGTCAGGACGAAGCGGACCTTCCGATGCTCCTCGATCAGCGAGTGGACCACGTCGAGGATGGCGGGGACGCGCTGGACTTCGTCCACCACGAACGTCCTGGCCTTGGGGTGCGCGTCGACGAACTCGCGGAACCGTTCCGGATGCGGCTGGAACGTCCGGAGCGTGGCGGGCTTGAGGAAGTCGAGGAACACGGCCTCGGGCAGCGTCTGCTTGAGCCAGGTCGACTTGCCCGTGCCGCGCGGGCCGAACAGGAAGAAGTGGTCCCTGGGTGCGGAAAGAAAACGGCGGATGGCTTTCATGAGGTCGGCATTCTCCCACGGAATCCGTTCGTTGTCAACGAAAATCCGCCATCGCAAATGGCGGATTTGCTTCGATTCCGCCAATTGGAATGGCGGATTCCCGGCCACGCTCCCCGCGAGGACGCCTCGCCAGGCGAGGGCGCCTGGCACGGCATCCGCCGCGCCGGTGCCCGTCGGAGCTCGCTCCGCTCGGCCCCTCGTTCCTTCGGCGACCGGGGCGCGACCTTTTGTCCTGTTGTCGTTTCGTCCTGTCGTCGACCGGCCGCGGAAGGGGGAAGGCCTTCCCCCGGCAACCCGGCATCTCGACCGACTCGACCGAGCGACCGACTCGACCGAGACGGCCCCTCTCTGCTTCGCGTCCTCCGGGCAACTGGATATTCGGTCGTTTCGTCGTCCGGCCGAAGAAGGGGGGACTGCTTCCCCCGCGTTCCGGCGACCGCAGCCCCTTCCGTTCCTTTCTCCGCACGAAATACCTTCGCGTGGATGATCCCCGTCAACCCGTAACCGTCTTCCCATGAAACGCACCCTCCTCCTCACCGCCCTTGCGGCGCTTCTCCTTCCCCTCTCCTCCTTCGCCGCCACGCAAGT
>Ga0256407_10003499_pt1 | contig 27824 bp, 20 predicted proteins | sample RumenRJG_04DNA_FD_193489 | JGI IMG/M metagenome (GOLD analysis project Ga0256407, IMG submission 193489) | Bovine rumen microbial communities from Lethbridge, Alberta, Canada - RJG_04 | ecosystem: Host-associated > Mammals > Digestive system > Stomach > Rumen | place: Canada: Alberta...
AAGTAGGATTTGACATAGTCAATTTTTTTAAAGCTCACTATGCTGAGTTCTTTTTAGAACACTCTAATTTTCTAGGAAACAAACTTTTGTAAAAATTCTTATTGTTTTTTAATAGTTAGTCTTCTTTTGATATTTTATCATCTAAATCCGCTAATGAATTGCCAGATGATGATTCATCCACTTTCTTTTCTAGGAATAATAAATAATTATCTATTAGACGTCTCTGGCTTTGAGGAGCTGCAGAAACGTGAGGAACATTTTCAATGACATCATTAAGGGATACATTAAATCTAGCAACTAGCTTAATTCTCATATAAATATCAGCGCCACCAATTGAACTAGAAGATTTGTAATATTTTCTATCTTCATTGATGTCGATCTGACTTAATGGAACGTTTGATCTAGTAACAACACACTTATATCTATAAGCACTGATTGGAGCGGCCACATAAATGTATAAGTAGTCTCCAGCAGAAATATCATTAACTCTTTGTGAGTACCATAGGCCACTAGTTAATTCATTTAAAGCTGCGTCTAAATCATAATAATTTGGATTAGATGGAATTATCCATGATTGATGGACTAATTGTAAATACTCTGAGCTTTTTGTTTCATTGTATTTAATGACGTTCTCCACTATCTTTCTGCATATATCAGCATTCCTACTATAAAGTGGATAGAAAAACAGCTGACGATAAAACAATTGAACATCTTTAGGAAGATTTAACGGTAATCGTTTATCGACTTCGATTATAACGGCGTCTTCTATTTTACATCTCAAGTTATATTGAATATCCTTATCAATGGTTTCGTTGTGAGCATATTGCCTTGTTCGGAAAACATCAGCGTCTTTATAATATCCAACAATATAAAATTTCATATCAGCAGGATTTCTAGCAAAAAAGATTACTAATATCCCACTAGCATAATCAGAATCTTTAAATTCTTCTCCAAAATTGCTTAGGATAAACTTCTTATAGGTAGTTTCTAAATCAACAGTGCCATTTGGATGCTTTGTTTCAACAAAACCATATTGATAACCATCATCATAACTTAAAAAGTTATATTTTTCGTAAGCATCATTATAGTCTGAAACATACTTTGCACCACTATATGGTTTATCATCACGAGTTATTCCTGAATAGTTTTTCATCCAGGCGATGTTACAAAATAGTGTTTTTCTTAAGTCAACCATAGTCTATCCCTCATCAAACAAATATTATCTTTGACCATGTTAAGTTTAGTAATCTTCTCATTGGGGAATATTATATCACTACGAATATTGTTATAATTCCCTATTTCTATATCTAACCATATGCGAAATGGGGTTTAGGCTATTGTGAAACCATATGTTTTAAATTAATGTTGGATTATCAATTTGATTATCTAAACCAAATATCACTTACTTTACCGTGCCCTTGATTAATTCTTAATTTTGGATAGTTAAGGTCTGGATTATCCATATAAAACGTTTTAGCAGCCATAAGTATTTCTTTGCATAAACCTTTACAACTGATGTATAGATAATTGATTTCAGGACATGTGTTTGTCTCTGGATCATATTTATCAAATTCATAATCTCTGCCGGCACAATTGCCTCTAACGAAGTCTTCGTCGGTAAACGATAAAACAAATTCATTTATCCTGATTCTTGTTTTAACCTTTATGTCATTGACGCCTTCGTGGAAAAGCTTACATCTTAGTGCATAACAAACTTCGCCACACATTTTTGGTCCATCGTCGTTGATACACAACGGATTCTCTGAAAGTAGGTGCCCAAAAATAATATCTCTTACGTTTTCATCAAACCATTTTATATATTTATTTCCATTAAATTTTGGATACGCGATTTTACCTAGCATGTCAGGAATGCTTAATGCCATATGTAAAGCAGCCAAATATGACTTAGCGACAATAGCTTTTTCAATCTCTTTCATCAATAATTCTAAAGAATTTGTATCTTGGTAATTGTGGTATCTCTTCATATTTATTTTATTCCTAATACAAGAATGGCAATTCCGGACATTCTTCAATGATTTTCTTCATCTCACCAATAACATTCATGTTTGGCTTCGCCCACATATTTTTCCCGGACAGGACATTTATCTTTATAAATCCATCTTGCATTTCTTGAATACCTTCTCTTACTGTAAGTCCGGCATTCATAATAACTGCATAATCATCTGGGTTATCAATTTTCTTTATGTCTTCGGTGTCATAGAAAACTTTTCTTGGTACACCATTTTTCAATTCTTCTTCGCTTGGCTTAATACCATAGCCAGGATATTGAGCTTTTAATAATTCCTTTTCTTTTTTTGGATCGATTTTATTTAAAAACCTATATAGATCTCGGTCATAATCAATGAAATCTAAAGTCACAACTTCTGGCAAAGCGTTTTTACATAAGCTAAAGCAATGAGTTAATCTTTCTTTAAGAATATCTGCTATTTCTGTTAATGATTCGTGGTCTGGTTGGATATAAGAATCATCTTTGTGAGCATAATTCTTATCACGCTCCATACATGTCTGCCTATAAATTTTATCAGTCTCTTTTAAGGATTTCTTTTGAGAATCAGTAAGACTTTTGTCGTATACGACTTTAACGTTGATATAAAACTTTCTTTGTCTATCTTCAACAATATCCCTTAATGAAAGATTTCTTAATTCTTTGACGTTTTCCGCAATAAAAAGAATGTTGTCTACGCATTTTTTAGCATCAATCAAATACCTGGTAAGTTCCCACTTAGTCATATTCTTTACCAAAGTGACGGATCTTTAAAACAATCTATAGCAGCTCTAACATCCTTATAACTATTGAAATCTTTTCTACTTGCTCTTGTAGAGTTATCCATTTCATCAGTTGGGCAGAACAAAGGTTGATGCCATAAGTTACCATTAATATCTTCCATATAAATAGCTGCAACCGCACTTATTGGAGATATCATTACTTGATCCTTTATGTAACAAATTTTAATCGAAACAGTTTCACCTGGTTTAATAAATCTTTTCTTTGCCCATGCATCATAGCAAAGTAAGCCATTCTTAATAAAGAAGCTTCTTTCGTTGAGTTCAAAAATGGAAGTTGTTCTTGGCAGATTAGAAATAACGTAAATAGAATCTATTTCAGTTTTGCCTGTGTTGATGAATTGATATTCAACACAACATAAATTTCTCAAATCTAATGCCTTGTTGTCATAAACAAAGAACAGCGATTCGTCATCACGCTTAATGTCTTTTATATTTAAAAGCAGACATTCAAAATCACTTTTGGATTCTATTTTTCCATGATCTAAATCTTTAAATTTCTTAAGTTCAAGACGTGGTCTTAGTTCGTATTCTTTTTGGAGCTCAGCTTTTCTATCTTTCAAATCGTCATGTCTTTGTTTCCTTTTTTCAGCAAGCAAAGTAAAATATCCACCAATCAATGCACCGATGATTGCTGTGCCTAAAGATATAAGTAAAGTGCCCCACCATTCCATAATATTAAACTTCTAATCATTGACTCCGTTTTCTTCAAAATTTTCTACTTGTTCCATGACTTTATTGAATACCTCAGGACTATATTGAGGAGGATAACCATTTTCAACTAAACAAATTTTAATATCAAATTTCAGTTGCTCGCGAACATTAGAATTGTTCAACCAGTCGGCAAACGAAGACTTTGTATCAATAATCTCTTTTACCTTCTTAGCCAAATTCTTACACTTTTCGTTCACTATAATTCCGTCATTTTCTTTGTCTTCACCGTAAACGAAATTATATTGATCTCTAAGGGCAATCAAAATATCGTAGAATGCTTTTTCTTCAAAAGTTAAACCAAGTTTTCTAAAGCTATCTCTGCTCTCCTGCATACCTTTTAATATTTCTAAAGCTTGCTCTGTGGCCTCTTTGATAATATTTTCAGAAGCTTCTTCCTGTGCTGCACCAGCTTCTTCTTCAGTTAAATGTTTGCGACGTTCATGATATTGCTCTAAAGTTTTTTCTAACATTTCTTGGAATTTCTTTGCAGCCACTTGATTTGTTCTGCTATATTCTCTAATTTGCTTTTTAAGCAATTTAATTAATAGCTCAAGTTTAGTAGCTGGCATTTTAATATTAGATAGTTTTTCAAAATATTCTGGACTAAAGATATCTTCCTGGTCTCCATCTTCAAGAATGCTTTCAACCTTGCTATATTTAATGGCTTCTTCGACCATTTTAGCCACGTTGCGGTTCATTGTGTCTGCATCAATATCGCCAGTTCCACCCATTTTTCTAACAAAACCAGCAATAGCCATAAAACATTGAGCTAGAGCAGATTCTTCTTCGCCAAGTTCGCCTGATGGCTGACAGATTTCATATGCAGAACGCATTCTTTTGGTAACTCTAAGGAAATATGTTTTAAATGAAACCTTTTTCGTAGCCTTGCCATCCGGTGTACTTTGGTTTAATTCTTCAGTAGAAATAAAAACATATTCAGCAGCGCTTGATAATAATTGATATCTTTTTACTGGATCGCAATTTGGATCTAAGAATGGAGACAAATCATAGTCTTTAAATATTAATTTAAGCGTTTCTAACTCTTCTCTGAACACAGTTGTTGCTTGTTCAACATCGTCTGCTGAAGGAGCAACTGAATTGTTTCCACCATAAACTTTCATAGCTTCACGCATGCTATTTCTGATTCCGATATAGTCAATTATTAAGCCATACTCTTTTCCAGGATACTTTCTATTGACACGACTAATTGTTTGAATGAGTTGATGTTTTTGAAGAGGCTTATCGTTATAAAGATACGTAAGTGGTTCAACATCAAAGCCAGTTATCCACATATCAACAACAATAACAATTTGGAAGTTGGACTTAGGCTCTTTGAACATCGCATCAAGATTATCTGAACGAGTATCGTTAGATGCTCCACCTAAATAGTTATACATATCAGCAGGATCGTTTTTGCCAACGCTCGCAACCATTGCTATAAATGGCATTGGTTTCAATTTACTCAACTCTTCTTTTGTTACAGATACACCATCCAGTGCTTTCTTTTCTTCAAACCATTCTGGATAGCTGTCTCTAAATTTTCCTAACAACTTATATGCAATTGGTCTGCTTGAACAAACAATCATAGCTTTTTGAATCCTATCCGGATCTTCAGCACAAGCTGCCACATAATGATCATGAATATCTTTAGCAAGCCTTTCTAGTCTTGCAGGTTCACCCAAAATAACTTCCATTGAGCTCATAGCTTTTTTAGAAGCTTCTATGTCTTCTTCTGTTGCGCCTTCATCAGCACATTTCTTGTAATAATCTTCGATTAATTTTATTTTCTTTTGATCTAAAAGAGCTTTCGCGATACGAGGGTGATATTTAATTGAAACAGTTAAGCCATCAGCGACAGCCTGATCCATTGTGTATCTATCAATTTCGTCACCAAAAGTTTGATATGTCTCTGCGATTGGCGTACCAGTAAATCCTACAAACGTCGCATTAGGGAAAGCTTCTTTCAAAACCTTAGCATATGGTTTGGATAAAATAGCCCTCATATTTTCATCAATATCTTTGCTAAATTGAATTTTCTTGGAACGCTCAATTTGTGTTCTATGGGCTTCATCAGAAAAGCAAATTATATTTCTGCGAGAATTAATTAAACCGATTTTGTCATCTTCTCTATCACAAAATTTCTGAATAGTACAAATATAAAAGCCACCACTTTTTCTAGCGCCCAATTCTTCTCTCAATTTCTTTCTGGTCGGAACAACGGAAACATCACCTAAGTTTAAGAATTCTTTACTCTTTGTGAATAATTTAGCTCCTTGTTTTTGGAGCTCATCTCTATCGACAATAACAACGATTGTCGGGGAACCAACTTCTGGAATATCTGTGCAACGTAACGCTAGCTGACGTGCAAGGAAAGCCATTGTGTATGTTTTTCCACAACCGGTTGCTCCAAAATATGTACCGCCTTTACCAGTATGTTCTTTTACTGATTTGACAATGCTGTTCTTCAGTAATCTTGCAGCAAAGAATTGTGGATAGCGGCACACAATTTCAACTTCGTTGTTATCGTAAATCGTGTCTTGGAAATATATATAATCTCTAAATAATTCTAAAAATCTAGCAGGTGAATAAACACCTTTAATCATAGTTTCGGTTTCTTTAAATGGGAGAGTTGATATCTGATCATCATCATTAACACGTCTCCAAGCATAAAAATGTTCATAAGGAGTCTTAACAGTTCCTAATCTTGTTTTAACTCCGTCAGAGATACAGGCTAAAGGACAATAATGCAGTAAATGAGGAATGTCTCTCCAATATCTGTAATAAATCTGCTCCCAAGCGTCATGAATAGTAGCGTTTGCGTCAGCTGGATTCTTCAATTCAACAACACAAAGAGGCATACCATTGATATACAGAACAACATCAGGTCTTCTTATTTCGTTTTTTCCATTATTTGTATATTCAACCACTAACTGGTTAACAACCTTAAAAATATTCTTTCCGGGCTCTTCAAAATTAATTAAAGGCACCATTTTTGGCAATCCGTTTTCAGGAATAAATTGTACACCGTTAACCATCCAGCCATAGACTTTATGCAGTGTTGCAAAATCACTTTCTGCACCAACTAAGCGTACAGTATCAGCAATTTGTTGTACTTCTTTTTGCTTTAAATCAGGATTGGTGTCTTTTAGAAAGTCGATTAAATCAGAAACGATTAAAACATCTCTTTTGGTAACTCTATCAATGTCGTTTCCGGAACAATATGTCCAGCCTTCATTTTCCAAAAAACCAATAAAGGCATGTTCATACTCAGACTCACAATAATGACCATTATATTCTAATAATTTTGCCATATTTGTTACCTCACTTCCTCAATTGATCCTTTAATCAAAATTGGACATAAGTCTTTGATTTGTTTTTTTAGCATTTCGTTGATTTCCTGTCGCTCAATAAAGCATTGATAAATATTAACAATAGATTCTTGAATTTTTAAATCAGGAATGGGTATCTCAACTTCTTTCATTTCATCAAAAATAAAATTTTCTCTAGCTGAACCCCAAGAGTTATATCTGGCATACCTATCAAATTCTTTTCTTTTTAGCCACATAGCTAAATAATCTGGATTAATAACTTTTCTATCGACAGAAAAAACCTCATAAATAGGAGAAACAACAACATCTCTTCCAAAATGATTAACTGCGAAAGCTAATACTTTCCAAGTATCGGTTGTCGGAACATATGCAAAGTCAAGCGGATGGACGATTTTATACCCACCAAGCTCACTCTTGTTAACTCTGCTCTGCGCTTCTCTAAAAGACTTAGATGTGCTAAGACCAACAACCTCATCTATTCGTTTATCTTTGTTTTTTTCAGAATACTCATTTATAAATCTTCCGATTTTAACAGAAGGGTTTGTCCTCCTTAAGTTTTCTATAAAACCATCACAAACCATTTTTAGGTCTTCGAGTCCTCTCTCATATGACTTTTGGTTTTCAATCATGGCTAAATATACTGCAACAAATTTGCGTTGAGTCTCTATGTCTGGCAGTTCAATTTCAACATCACACATGTTGCCAAATCTAAAATATTCACGAGCAGATCCCCATGAATCTGTTCTTGCGTACCTATCAAATTCGCTTCGATTAAAGAAAATATATAAATAGCGTTCGTCTAACAGTTGTTTTCCATAGTCGTTCAAATAAAAGACATCATATAAAGATGAAACAATGATAGTTTCGCTTGAGTCGTTAAAAGCAATCGAAATCTTTTCACCATTTCTTGATGTAGCCGTATTGAAAGCGAAATAATTTGGCTTAACAATTTTAAAGCACTTTAAATCAATGTTTTCAGCATCGGCTTTTGTTGGGGCAAAGCATTTATTAATAGAAATTCCTCTTACGCTAGAATCATCAAAAAGCTCATCGCTATTCTTTAATTCAGATTTTTCTATTAATTCCCCTAGCTTAATTTTTCTTAATGCCATATCCAATACCTTCAAACGCGTCCTCAAGCTTCTTTTGTGATTTCTTTTCCTTGTCAACAACATCAATCATTTCTTGTTGAATACGTTTCATTTCGCTTTTGAAATCAATCTCTAAATCTTTATCAACGAACTCGATATATTTGCTCGGTATGAGTGTCCATCCCTTTTGCTCAATTTCTTTAATAGAAACACTTCTAAACAACTCAGGGACGGCATAATTGTTTCCATCGACATGCTCAGACTGCCATTCGTGATAAATCTTTGCAGCTTTTTCTATTTGTTCAGTGCTAAGTTTAATTTTCTTTTTGTTCTCATTCTTAACGGGGTTTTCATTCCAGGTTCTTAAGTCCATGAAAAGAATTTGATTCTCACGATTTCTTAGATTTCTGTCATGATATTTCCCACCTTTTTTGTTTTGATTTAAAATCCACAACGTCACACTTATATCTGTTGTTATAAATAATTCTCTCGGTAAAACAATAATTGCTTCAACTTTGTCGTTTTGGATTAATTTCTTCCTAATCTCCAATGTATCACTGTCATTTAAGGCGCCATTAGCAAGTAAGAAGCCGGCAACACCTGTTTCGTGTTTCAAATGATAAAGCATGTGCAAAATCCATGCATAGTTAGCGTTACTGTCTGGAGGGGTAACATAATCAGCCCAACGAGCGTCATTTTTTAAATTATCATCATACCAACCTTTGAGATTAAATGGAGGATTAGCCATTATGTAATCAAAGAACAATCCTTTATGCAAATCGTTAGTAAAGGAAGAGTCATTTGTTTCACCAAGATTGTGACTAATACCACGTAAAGCTAAATTCATCTTAGCTAAACGATATGTGGCGGCATCCTTTTCTTGGCCATAAACATTAATGCCGTTTAGATTTCCTTGCTTTGATTTAACAAGATCGGCAGATTGAATAAACATACCGCCTGATCCACATGCTGGATCGTACAGTGTTCCATCAAAAGGCTCCACCATTGCTGCTATTAATTGAACAACATCGTGAGGTGTATAGAATTCACCCTCTTCTTTGGTTGCATTTACAGCAAATTCTTTAAGGAAATATTCATAAACTCGGCCAATCAAATCTTTTTCTTCACCGAATTGTTTGTGGCTGATTTTATTAACTTCATCAACGAGCTTTTTAATATCATTAGCTCCCAGATTCCTCGTTGTGAATGTGCCTTCAACAAAGCAACCTTTCAATTGTTTGGATGTCGTAGCAATGCTATGTAAAGCTGTATCTAAAGCAACATTAAGATTTGGTGCTGAAGTATTAATGATGGTAGACCATCTGGCTTCTTTTGGCAGGTTGTAAGTTCCATCAGTAAATGTGGCATCATCAAAGAATGCTGCTTGAATGTTCTCATCGTCAGGATTTAAACCTTTTGCTTTTAATGTTTCGCGAAGCTTAACGATGCCATCTTCGTATTTTTCACCGATAAAGCGTAAAAACACTAATGTAAGCATCATATCTCTTTTTTCAAAGAAAGAACCTGAGTTGCGTGCTGCTCTCAGAATATCTCGGCAATTAAACAAAATATTATCTAAGTTAATTGCTTTTTCAGCTGCTTTTTTTGCCATACCAATCCCAACCTTATATCCAATAGGCTTTTTGTTAATAAAAGCCATTAATCATATACGATGATATCACAATTACTCTTTCTTTACTATTTGAATAGTGAAGAACTCATTATCACTATTTGTATTTTCAAAATTCTTTATTTTCCAAAATTTTCAGGCCGCATATTTTTGAGGTGCCACCACCGATCATATATCTTCTTTTAATATTTCATCACCTTGGGTGAGTATAGCTAAGCTATAAAGATAAAAAGGTTAGGTGTGTTAGACCTATAATCACTACTGCTAATAAATGAATAAGTGCCAAATTAGTTGCTATGTGATTATATGTTTTAAGATCTAACCGACTTAACCCTAGGAAAGGTATTCTTCTATTAACCCCATGCTTTTATTACCGGTTAGTTAATAATCTCAAACCTTGCAACCCCATATTCCCTAACTTGTTCAGGAGAATAGAACTTATTACATTCATTAATTAAATCATTAAGATTATCAAATAATCCTTCAAAGTCTTTTTTCCAATAATCCTTTAAAGCATCAATCCAGTTAGGATAAATTGATATATTTGTTATTGTTACCACTAATGCATCATTAGGATCTTCATTAGACACTAGAGTTATTTGATCTCCATTAGAAAGACTCCTTCTATCAGGAGTATTTAATCTATATTCATGTTTCTTTTTGCCTGCTTTTATTAGTTCAAGAAAACAGGGTTTTATTTTCATTGTTACTTGTTTCATTTTTTCTCACTCATATCCGTATTTATCTAACAAAGTTTCTATCAAATTATTAATTGAATATGCCACATTATAGTCTATATCATCATCATTAAATGACCAGTCATCATTTACAGCATCCATCATTTCCAATAATCGATTAAAATCGATGAGATATTTCTCATTAATCTCGAGTGGTTCATATTTTTTGAATAATTCTGTCATTGAGAGAACATTGCTTTTTTCAACAAGTAATTCGTCACTACTTTTAATTAAAACATTAGCAATAATTAATTTTGCAAGTCTCATATAAGATTGCGAAAGCAAATACTTTTCCCTTTGATCTTCGTGAAAATTTAATAAATGAGATACAGCAACAAATATTTTATTTAAATCATTTACGTTGTATTCACTTAAATCATTTTTATAAATTGATTGATAAAAAATGTCCTCCGCTAGTCTAGTTCTAATGTCAAACACCAAACACTCAATCATGTTAAATCTTTCATTATTTTCTTTGCTGACAACACATTCACCGAATTCTGTAGTAACAGTTTCTAATAATTTGTAAAACAATTGAAACAAATCAAGATGCAAGTCATTTATAAAAATACGATCTACACCATTTCTTCTTCTATAAAACTGGTGAATGCTCCTTTGGCCATGAGCAAAACCATGAAGAAATTCTGTTGTCATATCGTAAATTTTCGATGTACTTGCTTTTTCACAAATAGACTTTAAATTCATAGATTTACATCCCAAAATAACGCAGAATCCATAATCAAAGAAATTATGAATGTTTAATTTGTCGCTCAAACTATATTTTTGACGAATTTGAAATTCTTCTTTGTTTTTGCCTTCTTTATCCGCAACTAAATATGGAATCATGTCTTTCTTAATTTGCAAGAATCTGGTCTTGGCATCAGGATTTTTTGATAGCAAATAAGAAATTGATACTTGCTCCAATATAATTCTTAAGATTGCACATGCAGATGAGATAAGACCCTCTTTAACAAGCAAGCAGAATGATTGGATTGAAAAAAATGATTCGGCTATTAAATCATAGTATGGTGCTTCATCAGAGTGTGGTTTTCGTTCCTTCAAGATCTTATCAATATCAGCAATAATGCTTTTTGAATATTCATATATTAAATTTCTTGCGTCATTAATCTTTTCAGGCAAACTTATTTCACTAAATTTCATAATTGTTCTATATTTCTTTCTTAAAATGTTCTTTTTGCCACTTCACGTACTCATTATGTGTCATAACAGGATTATCTCTAAAATTATTTAATCTTCTAACAATATAGTCGTATTCACTTTGATCCATTACTTGATATTCATGTTTCAAGATATACTCTTTTAATTCACTAGATAAAATAACATCCTTACTTTCTATGGATTCTAATTTATAGTCTACGAACACTACAACTGGGGTAATTTCACAACTATGGTGGATAACTCTTTCAAAGAACTTAACATGCCTTTCGTTTTGAATAAATGGGTTTTCTTTAGTGTGCACTATATCTCCATCGCCTAAAATAATCTCCCATCTTTTATCATCTTTAGTACCTTCAATAATTCCTGACCAAGCTTTAGTCTCTATGATGAATATGCCACACAAAGAAACATAAATATTATCTATTTCAGTATAATTATTGTATTTATCTTTAAGGATTATATCTTTGTATACTTCTCCATCCGCTTCTTCTTGCACTTCTTGTAATATTTGATCAACTTCATTTTCACCAAGCATTTCATAGTAATCATTAAGTGATGTTGTCTCTTCTTCTTTATGAAGGATGTGTCTATATCTTATCCAATCATCATTTTGATTAGTTTTATTGTCATTACTGTTATTTTTGCCTCTAGATACAAGCCACAAGATGAACGCAACAAGCAAAATGACTCCAATAATAACTGGAATTAAAATATAGAATAAAACATCTGTTGAATTCATAACCGTATTGATTATATCAAAATAAAGAAAGACCAGCGCCCGATTTTACGCTGGCCAAGAGATTTTTTATGTAACTTCCTATATATTCCAGTCGCGAAAGCTCTGCGAATTATTTTAATTACTTATTAATTATTATCAATATCTTCTTTTTTAGATACTGCGGTATAACTCTTAGAATAATCAAAATCAATATCAACTTCTAATCTAAACTTCACTTGTTTTTCAGTTGGCTTATGGATATAAAAGCCTTTGAAATCCATCTCTATATTTGAAATTAAGTTATTCTCATTAACTGTGTATTTCACTAACGCTTTTTTGCCATTAAAATCACTTTTAATATCAAAGACATCAAATACTGTGACTTCGTTATAATCAATACGGATATGTTTGTTATAGAACTTAAGAACATTTTTCACTGCGTCAGTTGTTAAGGCGAATTGATATGTTGTTAAATTATTCTCACTTGTGGTTTTCACTGCTTTGATATTATCAAAGGACAATAAATCTAAACTTGGTAACATATAATAGTTATCCACTGAATCATTATTGTACCCCTCTAACAAAGTGTATTTATTAAATCCCACTGTTGGATCTAAAACATTATAGACATCGCCATTAGACAATCTAGCTCTATAAGAATTATAATCTTCAACCAAATCGCCTAATTGGTCTTTATTCTTATAATCACTATCAACTTCTAAACGGTTATTAAAATAAACGGTATCATTAACAATCTGTCTTTTGGCATAACCTTTAGTTTTTGAATTAACTGCTAAGCCTAATGGATTAGATAAGGAGATACCATGATCTACAGCGGTCTTCACATTATAGTCATAATATGATGTAGTTCTAGCTTTAGAACTATTAAGTGCTGTTTTAACTTTGTTAATCTCTTGAGTGACTCCACTTTCAGTGGTTACCGTGTTAGCAAATGTAGGAAGAGTAATAGAAACTCCACTGCCATACTTAGTGAATCTTTGTTCTAATTCAAAGCCGATTTCAAACGTATTTTTAATAGATACAGCAGCATCAAAGTGGAATGTAGATAACTGCTTATCACTATTGAGTTTAGCCCATGCATTAATTACTAAACCAACACTCCACTGAGATTTAGTGTATGAATTTAGTGTCTTTAAGAGTAATGAACTATCAATGTAATTAAGAACTCCTAATAAAGATGTTTGAGAGAAATCAGTGTGTAAAGTTAACACATATTTATCTCCAGACTTTGTAGCTTTTAAAACATGGTTATCATCTAATGATTTTAAGATATGGCCAAAGTTAAACTTATCGAAATCATAAATAGATGACACTGTTTCGTGATTAACTACTGAAAAATCTTTATTCTCATCAGCGGATATCTTAATTAAATCGGTTCCAACGTTATAAACATAATTTGTACTATCGAAGACTAACGCTCCAGATAATGTTCTTTTTTGTAAGAATTGAGTGTCTGGGTTATTAGTTTTTACATACGTAGTGCCACTATAGTTAGCAGGAGAGAATGATACTGCACCTGCAAATTTAATCTTTGCCTTAACATCAAAATCATATTGATAGGCAGTTGATTGACTAGTGTTTCTTCTAGCTTCATTAAATTCGGCTTTGTAATCCACTGGTGGTTCACTAGAACCTCCACAAGACGATATTAAAATTCCAAATAATACTGGAACTAATAATGCTTTCTTTTTCATTTTATTAACCCCTCCTTAAAATGAATCAGCGTAATTTGTGTGATTGTTATGAATTAAGATAAATGGGAAAGAAACTGCAGCAAATGCTCCAGAAATGGCAATTGCTAAACCTAGTACTGCTACTCCTAACATAAAGCCTAATATAGCAAGACCTATTTTCATCGCTATCGCCCATGCTATACCTTCTATATCCCAAGAGAATATCACTCCTGGCATTTTAATAGACCAACCAGCGACAGCCTCAAATATCTCACCAACATATGAACCAGAGATAATGCAGTAAAGATCCGCAAAGATTAAATAACTAAGTCCAAGTGATAAGAAGATAGAACCCACTATTCCTAAGGCGTTTCTACAAGCTTCCACTCCTAAGAAAACTCCTAAACATATTCCTAGAGCCACTACTCCACCAAATATGCCCCATCCGAAGCATAACTTCTTGGAATGGCTTGTTTTTCTACGCCTTGCCATTCTTTCGCGTTCTACTTTTTCAATATGTAACGCTTTTAAACATTCTTTATGATAATAAGCTTGTCTATAAGTAGCGCCATGTCCTCTTCCAGCAGGGCGAACCACAACTTCTTCCATCTCTAAATCATTTTCTGGGATGTCTTTCTTACATCTTTCACAGACATGTAATTCTTTTTGATGGATGACTATTGTTTCTCTTATTTCTTTTACAGGTTCCACTGCTGGTGGAGCAGCTACTAGTTCAGGCTCTGGTTCTACTTCAATAACCTTTTCATCTTCTGATAATAAATAATCTAAAGAACAATCAAATAACTTCGCTAATTCTCTTAATGTAGCGACATCTGGTTCATTTTCATCATTTTCCCATTTGCTAACAGTTTGGAAAGTAACATATAAACGATCCGCTAAATCTTTTTGTGTTAAGTTTTTCTCAGTCCTTAACTTTTTAATCTTTTGACCAAGTGTCATATACGGATACCTCCTTCCCAAATATACTCACTAAAAACGCGAATTTTATAAATAACTGATAAGGCGAATTACTCGCGTAAAAGTAGAATTCGCAGTTTCAGACCTACTATTAAATACCGCTTTCTTCAAATTCTTTTAATCTGACAACATCCTCAGTAGAGACAGATGATTTAATCTCTTTTTCAATTTTATGAACATCATCCATGCCAATAGTTTGTTCTTCACCTTTTTCTAAAGAGCTATTAATCGCGGACATCTTAAGTTTTTCACAAACCTCTTTAATATCCGCTCCATTAAAGCCATCGGTAATCTTAGTTAGATAATCAAAATCTAAATCTTCAGAAATTGGTAATTTACTAAGTTGAAGCTCAAACAATTTCTTTCTAGCTCCATAGTCCGGCAATGGTACATAAATCTTGCTATCAAATCTTCCAGGTCGCATGAAAGCAGAATCGATAGACCATGGCTTATTTGTCGCAGCAATAACAACGATTGTGGATTTATTTGATGAAGATCCCACTCCTTGCATTTCTGCTAAGATTTGAGGTACTAAATCATTATTTGCATTATCACTACTTTCAGTTCGTTTTGCACCAATAGCTTCAAATTCATCAAAGAAAATAATAGATTTAGGAGATTTTCGCGCTTTAGCAAAAATAGCTTTAACATTCTTTTCTGATTCACCATACCATTTAGATTTAATATCAGAACACTTTACTGGAATAAATAAAGCATCTACTTCATTAGCGGCAGCTTCTGCAAACATTGTTTTTCCAGTGCCTGGTAGTCCATAAAGTAAAATGCCACCACCAGCTTTTTTGCCGAATTTTTCGAATAACTCAGGATGTTCAAAAGGCATTATAACTTTTTCTTTAAATGTTTTCTTAACTTCATCTAGGCCAGCAATATCATCAAACTTAATTTTCTTTGCTTTAGAAGATATTTTGTTCTTTGAATCTTTTATTGTCGTATTGTCTTCAGCTGATACACCAGACATTATTAATGCAACAAGTTCGCTTTTAGACATTTTCGAATATCCTTTAAGCCCATTATCTCTACAATATTCTCTTAATTGATTGGTGCTGAATTGATATAAAGCTTCTCCATCTTGTAAATAATCTTCAACCTCTTCATCATACGGGTTAAAGTAGATATCTCTAGTTTTCTTAGATGGAACATAACCATCTGAACCACCAAGTGAAACTTCTTCAATGATGAATCTAATAAGGTGGATAATTAATCCACAGACAATTACTGACATTATTCCACCACCGATAATTAAAGGCGGAACCCAACTCCAAGCTCCAGAACTAAATGAAGAAATTAAATATGGAATAAAAGGAATAACAATAATTAAGAGAGACCAAAGGTGATCTCCTATTATTTCGAAAATATCTAAAAGTTCAATATCTTCTATAAATACAAATATTCCATATCCAATAATAACTAATGCTGCAATAACAATTGTTACTATAAACCATACAATGTATGTATCCCATAAGCTTGCAAATTTAGCGGTCCATGAATTGAGTTCAACTCTAGTGACACTTCCTGAAACGGTAAAGTTACGTAATCCACTATCGAATTTTCCGTGATTAATTTTAATAGTGTATCTACAGAAGTCGGTTGTTCTTATAAATGTGTCACCTTGGAACAAATCGAATTTGAAATGTTCCTCAGTCATATCGTAAATGCTGTCATTAGTCAAAATAGAAGACCAGACAACTTCGGTTGTATCTTCTTTAGAATTGTATACACAGCTGACACAATTAAAATATGTACTTGTTCCTTTTTCTTCTGCAGAAGCACAAGATGTTAATCCAATTGTGCCAACCCCTAATGTCAGACCTAAAAATAATGTCTTAAAAAGCAATCTTAACTTCTTCATAACCCAAAACCATCATTTAATTTATTTCAGTACTCTATTTTATATTAAAATACATCGTTTTAGAAATATGAAATGGTTATTGCCATTAATTAGCTTTATTTAATTCTCTTCTTAAAAACACTTTTTCTTCAATAAAAGACACTACCAAGTGAACAATATTACCAACACCAAACATGATAATAATCATATCCATGCTCATAGTGACATTACCTGTTTGATAGATAATAAACCAAATACCGTAATAGACAATATTACAGATTAAAGAGTTAATCGCATTATATTTAGTCTTACCCATTCCTACAAATATTGCGTCTGGAATTTGAGAGAATGCATAAGCTACATAGAATCCTAAATTCTTCACTACTATTTCAAATATTCTAGTTGGATTATCTAATCCTTCCACTGTTCCAAAAAACCAATTATATGTAGGGATTAAACTAAACCAAATAATAAGTGTGAATAAAGTAATTGAGTAATAGTTTATCTGTTTAAGTTTATATCCAGATTCTCCAGCGTCTTTCCTAATAATTTCAGATAAACAGCTAATTGGTATTAATAACCATCCCCATATAAAATTATTCGCTACCCAGTAGTTACCAGATTCACTAACAGCATTCACCATTCTGACAATCATTAATGCATAAATGATGTTATCTAAGAATTGTTGTCCACCTGCAAATAAACCTATTCTTCCCCAATCTTTGAAGAAAGGTAAGTCTTCCTTACTATATTTGCCTGGTTTAAGTTGCTTGATATAAATCAATAATCCAATAGCGACTCCACCCATAACAGAGTTAGCAATGATATTACTAGTAGCGATTCCATCAATACCCATATTAGGAATAAGAGCGAAATCCGCGAGTAATGCTAAAGATACCTTAGCGACTAGGAATGCATACATATATCTAGATTTATCAATAACTAGAAAGACAACATTTGCGTAGCTAAAGATAATACCAATCATAAAGGCTACTGTCTCTAAAGATAGATATCTATAGGCTGCTGATATATCAATCTCACTAGGATTCATATATCTAACTAGGTGGATACCATAAAAGAAAGTGCCTAATGAGAAAAAGGCGTATAATCCTACCACTATGATTCCTAATTTAAAGACTATCTGATTAAAGTTATCTTTTTTATGCGCCTTAGATAATACTGAATACATTGGAATTATAAGGAATGCACATATCGTCTCGTTTATGAGATCAAACCATTCCATCTGTCCGACTATATCTAATGCACCTGGACTAGTATGAGATGTAATTAGCTTTGTAACTACTGTTTGATATATCGCCGGCACCAAAGCTAATAAACAAAGTGCGAGATACATTTTCCAGTCGAATTGTTTGAAGTTCGACCACCACTTCTTTACTTTTTCTTTCATTAAAAAAGTCTCCTATTCTGCTCAAGAAATTAATAACACCAATCAAGGCCGAACCAACAATAATGAGGAGAACATTAAAGTTAAATTCGTCTGTTACAATTTCTGAACAATATTATTTTATATCATTATTATAGCTCTTGCAAAAACCATAACTGCACAAAAGCAAATAAGTGATTAGTTATTATGAATGTCTTCCAAGTAACCCCAATCAGGTGAAATCTCTTCTGGGTCATTCTCATTAATATCCCAAGGCAAATATATTTTAGGAAATCGAGACCCATTGTAATAAGCATTGACTGAGTTAGAACCGCCTGCATTTAAAATGAATTTTTGTGGAAGTTCATCTTCGTTTTCGTCATATTCATCAACGAATTTTTTCACTTTTAAATGATTGGCATTAACCTCGTCGATAGTTAACTTTTTAAGTTTGTATTTTACTAGTTCAGGTGAATAGTTTAAGTATTCTATAAGAATGAAGCATATCATCGCTTCTTCTGAAAAATATTCGCTAAGGATGTCGATAAAATCTCTTGAACAACAACCATGCAATATAATCGTATCTATAATGGCTTTAGAGTCGAAATTATCAGAGATATTAAGTGAAAAATATTTTATTTTGCGATGGTTGTCTTCTATAGTGAGTTTATCAATATCGCCTAAATATACTGAAATAAAGTTAGTACTCTGTTGAAAATATTCTATTAACACATAACAAAGAATTTCATCATCATCAAAATTCTCTCTCCATTTTTCCAAGGTTTCTTGAGAATAAATTTCTGATTTCGCGTAACGATCTAAAATAGGTCTCTTCATTTTATAATCCTAATACTTTTATCAATCTATTATCGAATTCATGGAAAGATTTAATTTTTTGTTTGTTACTTTTTGTTCCCTCTTTTTCAACAAATAGATAATAATCCAAATCACTCTTTAATATGTTCATATTCTTTAAAATTGCATCTAATTGTTCTTTCGCATCTTCGGTGTTGATTGTCTTACTAATTCTTTGAATATAAGTAAGTTGAATTGCGAGATATAATGCATTTTTTTCTGGAGATAGTTCTTTAAATTCTTTTTTAACTTTCTCTATGTTATATAGTTTCATACCTGCGTATGTCGCTCCCGTTAGAGCGGCCCCAAGTAACATCGCTTCCATTGTGATAACACCTAGACCAATTTGCATGTCTCCAAAACCATGCGCTGCTAAAGCCGCAGTTGTTGCTGCAGCAGAAGCGCCTGCGCCTGCACCTAATATAACCGGCAAACAAATAACACCAGCTAAAGATACCGCAGCTGCTCCAATAAGAACACCTTTTTGAACGCTACTTAAAGAAGTAGGCGATACTGCGTTAAAATTTTCTTCTAATTGTTTTTTGATGTTGCCTAATTCAAATGGATTACCAAACAATAATTTTGAAGCTTCTTCAAGACCTTCTTTTTCATATTTGTAGTCATATTCAGAATCAAGCACCACAGTACAAGCAAACACTAATTTAGATAAACCGTGTGAATTATCCTGAAACAAAGAATAAACCAAATTAGCCGCATCTAATCTTGAAATCAATCTATTTCCTTTTGCATTAAAAGAAGAAATAGAAATATCAATTGAAGTTTCTTTGCCACTATAGTTATGAGTGGTTCTTTTAATAGCCTTCCCAATATTTTTAAAAGTACCTGAAAATGTTCTTTTTTCTTCTTTGATTGATTTTATATCTTCTACATTATGATCATTCAAATCCTTAGCGGTTTTTAGTCGCAAATATTGTAAATATACAAACAAGTCTCTCTCGTTATATAAATTAGTTAGCTCCGCCATTATTGATTTCCTCCTCAATGATTTTTCTTAGTTTTATAAAATCTATTTTTTCTTTGTTTTCTTTTATGAACTTTACGAAATTATTTACTTCTTCATCTTTATCAATATTTATAAAGTTAGCATTGCAATAGTTCACTACATCAATTCTTCTGATATTTGGTCTTTCCATTAAGTTGAATAGTTGGATAAAGGAATATGGCACAGAATCTAAATCACCTGAATCATAAGCATTAATATACTTATATAAGGTTGGCCTAGTTTTCCCAGTTAAATTTGATAACTCTGTTATCGTAAATACTGAATTATCTCTGATCATCTAATTATCCTCCTTAAATCTATTTATATTTTCATGCTCATTTTAATATTAATGTAAAAAGTTCGTCAATATTTTTTTACACTTTTTTACACGATTATAAAACTATACTTTGTATAAAAAAAGACTAATGCCAGTTAACTCATTAGCCTTTTCCTAATCGTGTAGGAAGCTTCTAATAGAATCTTGGAGGAATCCAGTTAAGTAAGCTTCCGTGTAGTATTAGAAAACAATGACTGCAACTATTTATTTATACCGGTCAAACGATGTCCTCACAAACCCTATTGACAGCAATTTATACTATAAGCACATTGGAACCCAGTGAAGTCATCCTGCTGATGGCTGGGGCCCAGCCAAAAAAGGAAAATGATATGGGATACTGTATCACTAGTACAAGACCAGCAATGGTTTCCGGAAGTAAAATACCGCTTTGGTTGGTGGCGCATTACGCTCTTCGATGTAAACAACTATTAGGTTAGGCACGACAAGAGGCTCCGTAGTAATACGTCCCACGATATGATGTTAGTGTGAGAAGCTAATGTCTACGTTCTCAAAGGAAGTGCACGCTTTGACGGGTGGTAACATCCTATAACTGACTTAGTAGGTACAAGTAGGAGAACAGCGAATCTGTAGTCTTTACTACGAAGATGGTGATCAATAGCTGAAGCTCTTCGAACGTTGGAGGACTATTTGATTCCTCCCTAGGAACGGTTAGCAATAACCCATTCCGGAAGTATAGGGGTCGCTACCTTATGCTCAGCCCGGCGTGCTAGTGTGTGAATAACAAATTAGAGTAAGTATTGTATGACGAAGGTCGCCGATGTCTTTTTTTATAATTTATTGCCACGATTATGTGGTTGATAGTTTGATAACTATAAACATTATCAAGAAACAAAATAGACTTGTTGTCTTTTTGTTTAAATGATTTACATAATAAATATATATATAAGGAGAGAGTCTATATGCATAAAAGATTATTCTTATCTATCACTCTTACCGCTTTAGTGTTATCTAGCTGTGGATCAGGGGATAAAACCTATAACGGTATTTATAATTTAAAAGATGGATATACATCTATAAGTGTTCAAGGTGGACCAACCTGGATGAACACTAATATTTTAGGGGATATGAAAAAGGTAGAAAGACCTAAACTAGAAGATGATTTTTATGCATATGTGAATTATCAAGATTTAATAGATAACAATCCTGGCTTTTTTGATGGTGCGCAAAATAATGTAACCGCGAACTTAAAAGAATTAGCGGCCTCTAGTGACGCAAAAAGTAATGCCTTAATAGCCAAAGCCGCCGAAAAAGCCTATGAAGGAGAAAAAGAACTAGTTCATCAAAAAATCAGTAATCTGATGTCTAGTGGCATTGATGATTTCTTACTTTCAAAAGAAGCGATGGAAATGAATTCTGGAGCATTCTATATCACTTATGATGGAAGTGATGAAGATTCCATCAATTTTAGACTAGGACATCAAATGGATGGGTGGTCAATTCAATATCGTGGTGTTTCTTTTTATACGTTCTATATCAACTACTATAACTGGATGTATGACTATTATGGAGAAAGTGCAAGAGACTATAAAGACGCCGCGGATGAATATGAAGGCGTTTTAAAAGGTGCTTTAAAAGAATTATATATAGGTGCCGGATTTGATGAACAAACATATACCTCATATATTGATTTAGGCTTAAAAGGTGAAGCTTATTTATTTGACGCTTTAAAAAGCACGATTGTAGGAGATGGGTATTATACCTATAACCTATCGGAATTAAGTGAAGTAAGTGCCTATCTAGACACCTTCTTCTCTAATCATAGTGACATCTATAACGCTTTTAACGATTTAGGGAATGTGGAATTTAAAACATATGACTATGAAGTTGAGGCTATTAAATTTATTTATACCAATAGAAATGATGACAGATTAAAAGCTTTAATGATCAATAGAGTGTTATTTGAACACCGCTTTATGTTAGGCTATGAAGGCTATAAAAAGGCTGGCGCTATTTTAGCGGATCAACAATTCACTAATGATTATCACTTTAGAGATGATTCTAAAAAGGACAATATTACGATGCTACAAATGTATGGCTTACTTCATGATGCGGTTGACAATAGCTATATTGATAAATATTGTGACGAAGAAAAAAGAAATAGAATCTTTGATTTAATCGCTGATATCCGTGCTGGATATAAAGAATTACTTCAAAATAATGAATGGCTATCAAGTAAGACCAAATCTAAGGCTATTGAGAAACTAGACGCCATGAAATCATATGTCGGCTATCCAGAATCATTTAAGTATAATTATCCAGAAATCACTAAAGATAGCTTTAATTCTTTGTTAGATGTTTATGATGCTTATCTAGATAATAAGCTTAATATCGCTCTTAATAAGACTAATGTCGGTAATGACGATGCTTTCTATTCTTGTACGATGCTAACAGTGAACGCCTATAACGACATTGGTAGTAACTCTATGGTCATCTTACAAGGCTTAATTGAAGGTGATGTCTTTGGTAAGGAAGAATCTAAAGAAGGTGAACTTGCTGTCTTAGGAATGATTGTGGGTCATGAAATCAGTCACGCGTTTGATGTCACTGGAGCAAACTATGATAAAAATGGAGAATATAAAAACTGGTGGACCGCAGAAGATAAAACAGCGTTCCAAAATAAAACTAACAAAATTACTGAATATTTCAATTCTATTGAAGTATTAAGAGGTGTTCACTGTAATGGGGCGAGAAATAACGGAGAAGCCTCTAGTGATATGGGTGGTATTAGAGTGGCTTTACATCTAGCAAAAAAGATTGATAACTTTAACTATGATAAATTCTTCACGGAATTCGCAAAATCGTGGTTAAGAACTATATCTTTAGATGACATGATGGATTATGTTGAAGATACACATCCATTATCTTATTTAAGAGTGAATGTCACTTTATCTCAATTTGATGAATTCATTGATACATATAACATCAAACCACGAGATGGGATGTATATCGCTCCTAGCGATAGAATCGCTATTTGGTAAAAGTTATAAAAGATGGTCCTAATTGACCATCTTATTTTTTATAATTTTTCTTCCTAATTAAAAGACATCCCCGTTAAGGATGTCTAATGCAGAAACCTCGAAGGTCGCTGCGAAGGTATTGACAACGTCAATACTCATGGTTCCATCGTTTTCGATACGACGTAAGTTCCTTACACTATATCCAACGATGTCGGCAAGTTGGTCTTGAGTCAAGTTCCTACTTACCCTGAGGTGTTTAATGGTTTGACCCACTAAACGCGAGTTGATTAGTTTTCTCATAGTTCGTCCTCCAATTAATCAATAGCTTCGATTCTTAGATCTTTTAGTTTTTATCAAACTCGCTACGAACTAATGAGCGTTATCATTCTACTTAATAAAGTATAAATAGACAATATGATTGTCATTAAAGCTTAAAAGCGGACAAAATCTGTCCGCCTCTAATTACAAGTCTTATTTATATAAATGCTATAATAATGTCGATTATGGCAAATGAAAACAATGATATCTTCTATTACGCGTTATTGATGAAGAATTATTTTGCCAAATAGGCACAAAGTCGTTAGGAATAATAATTCTTTATTTGCTCAAATATTAAATTATATTTCCTAGTCATTCTATTATATGTACGATCATTCATGATTATATTATATGCATTAATGACCGCATCTACATGGTTGCTATTACCAAATCCAGAGACCACTACTAGATGATTAATAAATAAGGTCATTAATAAAGGATATGTCGTATCTTGCATCATTTCATTAACGATATTATTCACCATCTTATAGCAACGGTCTTGATCAATTTCTTTCATTATCAATACATAATACATTAAGCCAAAATAAGCATCATAAAATAATGTTGGATTATCTTCCACATTTCTTGTTACATATGGGAGATATTTTTCAAATTGAGAAAAGATATAAGAAGCCCGATCAAAATTATCTCCGTTATGGATTGAGAATAATTCCCAACCTAAAGCTTCAAGATATTTAGAATATTCCACTTCTGTATTTAATATAGTCGCAGCTAGTGCCTCGGATTCTTCATATCGACGATAGGCGCTTAAGAATTCTTTGCTACCTAAATCTAATGTGCCAATTAATGATTTAAGAGAGGTATTTAAACCAAAATACGTTCTCATATTAGAGTGTTTAACACCTGTATGAATAAAATCTAAAGCTTTAGAAGAATACCTGTAATCATTTAAATATGGATAGCAATACATCAATATCTCTGATAGATGGATATAGTCTTCATAAGACATCACTCTTATCACGTCATTAAGAGGATTAAGCTGTAAATAATTAAGCAGATATGTTGCAGCCTTAATGATTTGTGCGGAGCCAGTTTCGACATCGATATTGTTTTCAAGTAATAAGCGACCAGATTCAAATAAGGCATAGTTACGTATTAATTCATAATAATATTTTTCTAATGCTTCCATATTCTCGTTAGAAACTAGTCTAGCGATATCATTAGGGCTTAAATCCTCATTATCGTTACGGAATAAATCCTTAAACGGATTAGATAACACTTCATCACTCATCCCAAATAGATATGGATTATTCATTCCTACTTCATTAAATAATCTCATCCATTCCATATATATCATATATACGGATGAGTTAGAGTCTAATGTAAATGCGAGTAATAAGGCTGTTTTTAAAGTATTAATCACTCTTTCACGGTGATAATAATTAGATTCAAAGACTGCCTTCCTTAAGGAGATATAAGCGTACGTTAATCTTTGAGTTTTATTCAATGTTCCTTTTTCTTTATAAAATTCATCTAGTACTTCGAATAGATGCTCAATAGTCTTGACTTCTTCTTTACTAAGGAATCTCGCTGGAATCATTCTTACATAATAAGTCATATCGATATCACTACAGGTATCTAATATTTGTTTAAAGCACATCGCTCCTAGTTCATTTTCATTTAAAATCATCTTTACGATGTTTTTACTAATCATAGATTTTCTATAAGCGTGAATGTCATTATTTAATGCTTCTTTAGCGATTCTTCCACATAAGTCAAATCGATTACCATAATAGAAGACATTAAATCGGTTACTATATAAGGTTGGATAATCTTTCTCATTTATGGATAAAACAAAGTTGAGATATTCATCTTTGATTTGGTCTACTTGATCTTCTAAATAGCAAATAAGAGACCAGACATATAGATGGTTATCTTTTAATTTATAAATATCCTTATCTCTATTAACAGTGAACAAAGACTGTAAGCCTCTAATGATGAGGGTGAAATCTAATTCTGAGAACTTCACTCCTAAACCTTTAAAGATATCTTGGATTTCCGCTTTCGAAAAACTGCATCTAGAATAAGTAAGAACCGTTAATAAAGTAATCGCAAATTTACGATCCACTCTCTCACAAATGATTCTTAATAAGTCAGTGATAATCTTACCGATTTCCTTATATTCGTGATAAATAAGGTTCTCACAATATCTGATAAACCCAGCAGTACCCTCATTATTTTGGTTAATTAGTTGGAAATCTTTCGCATCTAAAAGAACGAGCCTATCTAATAAGGTATTGAGATATAAAGGATTATTCGCTTGTTTTTGAAGGGCGATAAATTTCACTAATTCATCTGGGATAACTTTACGATTAAATCGGGCAATGGATCTAATATAGTCATGAATAGAGTCTTGTGGGATTTTCTTTGGTAAAGAAATAATATTCCCATATTCTAAGCCCGGTAATATAGCGGGTTCTTCTGTTCCATTTTTACAAGCGAAATAAATATCTAATTTTTGATAACAGGGGATTTTAAGCAATAACCCCGCTGATTCAAAAGATTTGTAGATTTTAAATAACGTTACTAGACAATCTTCATCACATTCATCCGCGATAACGTAGACCGGCTTTTCGCATTCATCTAATAAATCGATAAATTTATCAACAAGAGAGTCAACATCTAACTCTTCTTCGCCTTGTTCGTGAGGAGAATAACCAAAATTTTCTCTTATTTTATAAAGCATCATCAATAAGAGGGACTTACTATCTTTAGTGAATGGGTCTAATTGATGGATATATGGGATAATAATCACATCATCTTGATGGTTCTTATATAAATTTTCATAGAAATGAGATAAATAGAATGTCTTTCCACTTTTCTCTTCTCCTTTGATAAGGAATACTTTTTGTTCCTCTAATAATGGTTTGGTGTATTCCGGTAACGCTAAAGGAGTGTAGAACTTAGCATTTTCTAAGTATCTTCTACTCGCATTATTAATCGCGAGTTGTTCTATATCTAAATGCCCTTTTTGTGAACCTAAATCTTTTTCAAATATATCGAGCAAGTCTTTTTCTACTTGTCTTTCAAAATCTTCTAGTCCAATGACACGGTGATTTTGAGCGTCCCACTTCGCTTTATATGTTCTCACATATTGAGGGTAGAGGGATTTGATTCTTTCTTTGAGATTAAAAATTCTTGTTTTATGTTCCGAAGATTCTGCTTCATATTTTTTCTTATCTTCTTCACTCATATTAGACTTATCTAATTCTCTAAAATAGAAGATAATTCTTCCTTCTAAATCCGGATTAAGTAACGCGCCATATTCGATTTCAAGTTCAGTGACTGACATCTCTTCATTTATCTCAATCCCTTTAAGTAAGGCAGCTTCTTTTAATAATTCTTTTTGAGGAATCCAGCCATATCTTTCACCGATAAAGACAATCATATATGGTTTACAACCATCAATCTCATCTAAACAAGAATTTAAGACTTTTTTCGAGGATTCTAATTCACTTAATTCCGAAGTATCCACTCCCCATCTTAAATCACCAAAATAGACACGCTCTCCATATTGTGATAAAGCATTATCTAAATAGGGTGAAATACGTGAATGCAAAAGATCTCTTTCTTGTTGCATATCAACAAATGTTGAAGAAGCAAATACGAGTCTCATTTAAATATTATTTTACATTTACAATAATTATTTAAAAAGCAAATGTAGCGAAACAAGTAATTTGATTTCGTACATCAGTTGCACGTTTTTTTAATTTAGATTCAACGCAACGTTCTATTCGATTTTTTACTTTTTAGTAAATTTTATCGACTCAACCGTCATGGTATATTGATGTTAATAAGACACGACAAACTTCCACCACTTATGGAATCAGGGATTTCTTTGCTTATCTAGATTCCGTTCAATTAATTGTTCAAGTTATTTTCTTTTCGTTCTTTTACACCTTTTTGCAATATTTTGTTGTTACCAATTTACACCTTTTTGCAGCAGTATGAACCGATAATAAAGACATATCGACGCAATGATTAATTATTTCCTCTCATTTGGTGATGTAGAGGATGCAAATAAATATCAAACTGCAGCGTACAAATATTTAAAATCTGCTGGATTAACTGATTCTCAGTATGCCTAAAAGATATCCATCTTGACAATGTGCGAATATTCGGACAAGGTGTTCGAAAGTTCGTACACTCTAATTTATATACTGTTTTATAGATAGTTCCTTAGGAAGCTTCTCTGACCACGGCA
>Ga0256407_10003501_pt1 | contig 27820 bp, 16 predicted proteins | sample RumenRJG_04DNA_FD_193489 | JGI IMG/M metagenome (GOLD analysis project Ga0256407, IMG submission 193489) | Bovine rumen microbial communities from Lethbridge, Alberta, Canada - RJG_04 | ecosystem: Host-associated > Mammals > Digestive system > Stomach > Rumen | place: Canada: Alberta...
AACCACGCAGAACTCTTCTCGTTTCAGACAGCCCTGACCCGCAGCCTTTGCTCTGAATTTCTATATTTTTTCGAGTTTTGCGCGGAAAGTGATCTGTCTGTCCGTGTCCAGGTCATCGAACCGGATAATATAGGCGGACTTGTCGGGGTCCACTCCCCGGATGGTTCCCGGTCCGAAAATGCGGTGGCGGATCCGGTCGCCCTCCTGCAGGAGGCCCTCCCTCTTGCCTGTTTTCAGCCTGCGGTCGCTCAGGCGTATACTGGCCTTTGCCTCGCGGATCAGGTTTTCGTCCATATCGGGCACAAAGGACAAAAGGGCCGGATCAATATCCAGGATGAACCTGGAAGGGTAGCGGGGCGACCCGTCAAAATTGCGGCCCTGGGCCTCGCTCAGATACAGGCCTTTCTGCGCCCTGGTGAGGGCGACAAAGGCCAGGCGGCGCTCCTCTTCCATCCCCTCCAGAGTCCGGGTCTTGCGGGAGGGGAATATTCCCTCATTCATGCCGCACAGAAAAACATAGGGAAATTCCAGGCCCTTGGCGGTGTGGACAGTCATGAGCCGGACCTTGTCCCCGCTTCCGCTGTCGGCGTCGGAGTTGGAGAAAAGAGCCGCGTGGCGCAGGTAATCCTCCAGGCCGGTCTCCTCCCCGCAGGTGGTCTCAAAAATGTAGACAGACTGCTTGAGCTCGGCCAGGTTGTCCAGGCGTTCCTGGCTCCCCTCGGTCCGCAGAGCAGTCTCATACCCGCTCTCGTCCAGAATCGCGGACAGGATCTCCGAAACGGGACGGGCACCTGATTCCGCGGAAAATCTCTCGATCAAATCCACAAACTGCCGGGCTTTGGTCCCCTTGAAAATCTCGTTGTCCAGATATCGGACCAGAGTGTCATAGAGGGACATTTTTGTTGCTTCCGCCATTTCCTGCAGGAAAGCCATCCTGCGCTTTCCCATGTTGCGGCGGGGGCGGTTGACGATGCGGGAAAAGGACAGATCGTCCTTGTAGGCGATCATCCTCAGATAGCAGAGGGCATCCTTGATCTCCATCCTTCCGAAAAACTGTACCCCGCTGTAGATCGTGTAGGGAATCTCTTTTTTCAAAAGAGCTTCTTCAACGCTCCGGGTCACATGGTGGGCCCGGTAAAGGATGGTGATATCCCTGTATGGGATATCTTTCTGCGTGTGAAGGTCCGTGATCTTGGCAGCGATCCACTCCGCCTCTTCCGCAGTTGTCTTCGCGTGATGACAGACCGGGACGAAGCCTCCGTCCAAGGTAGGAACCAGATTTTTTTTGATCCGGATCGTATTTTTGTCGATCAGGGAATTGGCCGCCGCCAGGATGGGAGGCGTCGACCTGTAATTGTCCATCATCATGACGGTCCTGGTCCCGGGATAATGATTATCGAAATCCAGCAGATATTTGACGTTGGCTCCGCGCCAGGTGTAAATGGTCTGGTCCGGGTCGCCGACAATGAAGAGGTTTTTATGAAGGCCGCAGAGCACGGTCATGAGTTCATACTGCAGGTCATCGATGTCCTGAAATTCATCGATCATGATATATTCCAGCCGGCTCTGCCACTTTTGGCGGATCTCCTCATTCTGTGAAAAAATATAGAGAGTGAATTTGATCAGGTCATTGTAATCCAGGCCGAAGCATTTTTTCTCCTGATAGAGATATCCGTAAAAAATAATGTCCCCGGGATCGACGGACCTGAGGTATTTGTCCCGGATTGTGTCCAGGGACATGGTGATCATGTCCAGATAGTACTGAGGCTCTTTGAAGATCTTGCGGATCTCAATCATGTCACGAGCCTGACCGAAGGTCATGTCGCGGAGTGTGAGCCCCCGCTCCTCATAGATGGTGCCCAGCATGGCGTCGATGTCGGCGTTGTCCAGGACCAGAAAACTCTTGGGATACTGGACGGCATTGCTGTCCTCCTGCAGGACGGACACGCAGAAGCCGTGGAAGGTGTTGATATAGCCGGTGTCGTTATCGCCGGTGAGAAGGTGGATGCGCTGACGCATCTCATTAGCGGATTTGTTGGTGAAAGTCACACACAGGATATTGCCGGGCAGAATTCCGATTTCGTTGACCAGATAGGCAAAGCGGCGGGACAGGGCGCGGGTCTTTCCGGAACCTGCCCCAGCGATTACCCTGACAAATCCTTCCGTCGCGGTGACCGCCTCCAGCTGGGCAGGATTCAGCCCCTGGAGTTCCTGAATGTCATCATAATCCTGAGAGTCTGTATACTCTTCATAATACTGAGAGTCTGAATACTCTTCGTAATCCTGAGAGTCTGTATACTCTTCATAATCCTGAAAGTCGTCATACATGAAATTCGGTTTCCTTTTTACTCTGAAAAATCCCCTGTGAAAAATCTTTCGCCTTTAGTTTATTGGATCTGCTCCTGTTCTTCAGAACCGGACAGCCGGCTTTCTGCGTCAAATGCTTCTGCCTTTACTCCTGTTCGGCAGCTGTCAGCTGATTCCGCGGGCAGCTGTCTCTCCAACCGATTTCCTCTGTCAATTGCTTCTGCCTTTATTCCGGTTGGACAGCTGTTCCCGCAAGGAAGTCGATAAACTGCTGGGCGGCGCGTCCGGAGGCTCCCCCGCTCCTGAGTTCCCACTGGTTTGCCTTCAGTGTGAGTTCCTCTTCGGAGAGGGAAATCTGAGGATATCGTTTGGCCAGCTCGCTTACGATGTGCAGATATTCTTTGTGAGAAGGCTTCATGTAGCCTATTGAAATGCCGAAGCGGGCCACAAGAGAGAGTTTTTCCTGCAGGGTGTCGGAGCGGTGCAGCTCATCATCCGAGCGGTCAGACCGGTCGGACCATGTCTCACGGATCAGGTGTCTGCGGTTGGATGTCGCGTAGATCAGCACATTTTCAGGCCTGGTCTCAAGTCCGCCCTCTATGACCGCCTTGAGATATTTGTACTCAATCTCAAATTCTTCAAACGAGAGATCATCCATGTAAATGATAAAGCGGTAATTGCGGTTTTTGACTTCCGCCAGTATCCGCTGCAGATAGCGGAACTCGTGCTTGTAGACTTCTATCATCCGAAGACCACGGTCATAATACTGGTTCAGTATGGCTTTGATACTGGTGGACTTGCCTGTGCCGGCGTCTCCGTAGAGCAGGACATTGTTGGCTGCCCGGCCGCTGACGAAGGCCTCGGTGTTGGCGATCAGCTTCTCTTTCTGCAGCTCATACCCGATCAGGTCGTCCAGAACCACATCGCTGGTTGCTGTAATCGGGATCAGGAAATCGTCCTCACCCGCCGCAGCATAGTCCACCGAAGGGCCTGCTGACGGGGAAACTCCCGCGCGCTGTCCTCCTCCGGCAATTCCACGGCTGTCGGAAGAGGCACTCTCCGGGGAGTTGCTCCACCGCTCATTGATCCGGAAGGCCTTGTTCAGTCCGAACATGCCTACCCCGTAGTTGCGGTAAAAATCTGTGATGATCCGGTACATATCTTCTTCGTCCGAAGCCTGCTCCAGGCTGCTGCTGAGAGCCCTTACCTTTTCACTGACACTCCGGTTATAGACCCTCTCCTTTTTGCCCACGGCATGATAATTTTCTATGATGGAAAAAACATCTGTCTCCAGCGCCTTCTCGATAGGTGAAAAATCATAGTCAAACAACTGACGGAATACCCGCAGGTCATTTTTGACAAAGTGATTGACCGAGCCCTCGTTGGCGCCCACTTTTTCGGAAACAAGTGTAAAAGGAGTCTCGGTCATGGCGAGCAGAAAGGCCAGATAATTGTGCCACAGATTCCGGTCGAACCCATAGCGGGTCGCCAGGTCCAGCAGACGGTGAATCTGATCCAGCACCATAGCCGTGAGCGCTTCTTTGTCATAGTCTCCCCGGTCAAACTGTCTGCAGACATCCGACAGTCTCATCAGGATACTGTCTTCGCCGATTTCCCTGTAAATAATCAGTTTTGAAGTCAGTCTGTACATAATCTGTTGCCTCCATACTCCTGTGTAGGTCTCATGTGTGGGCACATTTGTGAGCAAGCTCGGCATTTGCGGCCGCTTTCCTCGCTGCTTCTTTTTTTATGATTAAAGCACGCGCTGTTTCGCGCGTCCCGCGCTCTCACATCGCTCCACACATTCGCACCCCGCCCCGCTGCAGGCGCGTCCCGCGCCTTTGCGTTGCTCTGTGCTCATGTGTGGGCGCTCGGAAAATGTCCGCAAATGTCCGAGCAAGCTCGGCATTTGCGGCCGCTTTCCTCGCTGCTTTAATCATAGTACCACAAAAACAGCTGTTCGACACCTGTCTGAAATCATTAGTCAAAAAAAGTGCGGCAGGGAGTTTTTTCTCCCTGTCACACTTTTCGGTCATGATGTTTGTCAGAGCGGTTTTGCTCAGAAGCAATCCGTTTTTTGGCGCTTTATGCGGCAGTCTGTCAAAGCAGGTGCGCGCGAAGATCTTCGGGGGCGGCTGCGCTCAGGTATGCGGGCGCAATATCAAAAACAGTGACACAGCCGGTGCGTCCTTCTTTGCTGAGGCGGACAACCGCCCGGGCATAAGCTGCCAGAACGGAGCCCGTGAACTCGGGGTTAGAATCCAGCTTGAGGCTGTACTCGATCACATGCTTATGCTCTTTATTAATGCCGGTCACGCCGCTGCGGATGACACTGCCTCCATGGGGAAGACCGGAGTGGCTGGCTTTCATCTCTTCCGCGCTGATGAAGTGCACTGTGGTGTCATATTCATCAAAGTAGTTGGGCATGGTCTTGATCTCGTTTTCGATGCGGGCAAGGTCCGCGCCCTCCTCTGCCACGACGAAGCACTCTCTGGTGTGCTTCTGGCGGGTCGTCAGTTCGGGGTTCTCACCCTTCCGGACACTCTCGACAGCCGCATCTACGGGGATGGTGTACTGGCGCGCGTCAAGGACGCCTTCGATCCGCCGCACTGCATCGGAGTGGCCCTGGCTGACGCCTTTGCCCCAGAAAGTGTAATCCCGGCCCTCGGGCAGGATGCAGTTCATATAGAGGCGGTTGAGGGAGAACATGCCGGGATCCCAGCCGCAGGAAATAAGGCCGGCATTGCCGCCCTTCTTGGCGGCCGCGTCAACATTGGCGAAATGGGTCGGAATCTTGGCGTGAGTGTCAAAGCTGTCGACAACATTAAACATCTCCGCATATTTGGGAGTCTGGACAGGGAGGTCTGTAGCGCTGCCGCCGCAGATCACGAGAACATCGATTTTACCCTTCATATCAGACAGTGACTCCTGCGCGAGGACAGGAACACCGGCGGTACGGATCTTGACGGAAGCGGGGTCGCGGCGGGTAAAAACCGCTGTCAGCTCCAGATCTTCGTTCTGCATGATCGCGCTCTCCACGCCCTTTGCGAGGTTGCCGTATCCAAGAATACCGATTTTAATGCTCATATCCGTTTATCTCCTTTTTTCTGACGGGTGCAGACAGTGGTTCAGCGATCAGGCATGTTCTTTTTCAAGGCACAGGAAACAGGCTGATGCTGCAGTCTCCGCGCCGCCTTTTAACGCTGTATCACATAAACGCGTTAAAGTGTTTTAAACAAGAAAATAGTATAGCACTCCTCTTATGCCATGACAACAGACAGAAAAAGATTTCTACAGCTTATTTTTAATCTTATTTTTTATCGGGATTAAGTTAAGACATTGCCGTTTATTTATCCAGTCAAACCCAACCGGCTGCTGAACCGGACCGGCTTCTGAATCAGGCCGGCTTCTGAACCGGAACGGTTGATGCATCAGGCCGGCTGGTGATCAGGATCGGTTACTGATGAGGACCGGTTGCTGATGAGTATGGCTCCCAGTATCAGGAGAATGCCGCAGATCTCATCCGCATGCAGGATCTCATGAAATACCAGCGTCCCCAGGATGGTCGCCACGACCGGTTCTACGGAAGCCAGAATGGAGGCCTTCCCGTTCTCGACGCCCTCCAGCCCTTTTGTATATAAGAGATAGGGAAGTACTGTGGTGACGATGCCGAACAGCAGAATAAAAGCCGTCTGCCCGACAGAGGTTGTGACCGCACGCAGGACCCTGTTCATGGAGACAAAAGGGATCGTACCGAAGACCGCAAAAAAGAATGTGTAAAAAGAGATGGTCAGGCTGCTGTATCCCCTTTCGAGAGCGAAACGGCTAAAAATAGAGTAGAGAGCGTATCCGACGCCCGCTCCGATTCCGATGAGAAAGCCTTTTAATGTCATGGAGGCTCCGCCGCGGATGAGTCCGCTCACGCACACACAGCCCACAAAAGTCAGGATCAGAGCGATCACCTTTCTTTTTGTGATCTGTTCTTTGAAAAGAATGGCGGAGAGCACGATGACAAAAGCCGGTGCCGTATACAGCAGGACAGCCGCCACAGAAAGGGAAGTCAGTTCGATGGTTGTAAAATAGCACAGATTAAAAAAGACGATGCTCAGAACTCCGGTGCCGATAAAACACCAGATGTCGCGCAGACGGATCCGCAGAAGATCCCTTTCTTTTATGATCAGGAACAGAAAAAGGATTACTGCCGTCACCAGGCTTCGCAGCTGGGCGATCTCGGCGGAATTACAGCCGGCATCTCCCAGACGGCGCACAAAAAGCCCCATGCTTCCCCAGAGCGCTCCGGCGATTATGATGTAAAGCGGCGACAATCTGTCTGCCGCATTTTTCTGCTGCATGTCTCTTTCCTCCCGGGGCCGCAGGCCCTGCTTCTGATACTTCGCCCTTTTGCTAAACAGGATTCAAAGCAGCCCTGCTTTTGACTGTAGTCCCGCATTCACAAACATGTATGAATAAACCATGTATTGCCACGTATCGTCCTGTCTTTTCTTTTTCCCTGGTTATCGTTCTGCTTATTTGGTCCTGCTTATTTTTCCGGTTATTTTTCCGCAGCGCCCTTGCTTATCCTGTCAGTTCGCAGAGCCCTCTCTCTCCCGCTCAGCCAGGAGGCTTCTGTAAGCCATGATACCCGCCACAGTTTTGGCGTCCTGAATCTCCCCGGCGAATATTTTGCGGCAAAGTTCCTCAAGGGTAAATGTGCAGAGCTCAATCTCCTCGGCTTCGTCCAGGTGCTGTCCGCTGACCTTTTCCAGGCCTTCAGCCAGATAAATATCCGTGGCTTCATTGCACCAGGCAACGGCAGTAAGGATGTGGGCAAGTTTTGTCATGGAAGCGGGCCGGTATCCAGTCTCCTCCTCCAGCTCGCGGGCCGCTGTCACCGCCGGATCCTCTCCCGAGGAATCTCTGGCTCCCGCAGGAAGCTCCAGCGTCACCCGGTCGACGGCCGGCCGGAACTGGCGGATCAGCAGGATACGTCCGTCAGACAGGACCGGAACCGAACAGGCGCCCCCTCCCTTTTTGTGGTGTACGTAGTCCCAGGTCTGCTCTGCTCCGTCCGGAAGGATCATGCTGTCTCTGTAGAATTCCAGGACAGCTCCCTGGCAGGCAAGTCTGCGGTCTGTTCTGCGGAGTTTGTGTTCCATTATTTTTCCTCCTGAGCCTCCGCCTTTTTGCGGCTCACTGCCGCAAGACGGTCCAATGCCATAGAGTGCGAAGCTTTAAAAAGGATGACCGTTCCGGGCTGTGTGATCTCCTCGACAGCTTTTTCAGCGGATTCTCTGTCGTGGAAAACCCGGACGTCTTTCAGCCCGTCCCTCAGAGCTTCGTCCGCCATATCTACAGACAGGGAGCCGACCGTGATCAGAGTGTCTATGCCGGCTTTGGCTGCCGCTGCCCCGACTTCCCGGTGCAGTCGCCCTGCGAATTCCCCCTGCTCCAGCATATCTCCCAGAACAGCTGCTTTTTTCCTGACAGAAAGGCAGGAAATCAGGTCCAGGGAGGATTTCATAGACTCCGGACTGGCGTTATATGTGTCGTCAAAGAGAAGGATGTCACCGTATTTTTCACAGCGCAGGCGCTGCCCGGAAAAATTCTCCATCCCCTTCAGGATCTCCTCTCCGGTCATTCCAAGAAGATCCGCGACAGCAACAGCGATTGTAGCCGGCCAGACCAGATGGAGTCCCGCAGCTGCGATCCTGAGTTCCACTTCTCTCAGTCTGCCATCCCTGACTTCGCCTTCAGCAGCTTCCTGACCAGCTTCCATGGCTTTTTGACCGTTTTCCCCGGCTTTCGGGACGTCTTCGGGGACTTTCGAACCGCCTTCAACTGCTTCCTGACCAGCTTCAGCAGCTTTCTCCGAAAGATCTCCGGAGATTTCGGCGGAGATCTCTGATCCGCCGATGACAGCGGGGCGGACATCCGGCAGAGAAATCCTGCAGGTCGTCTTGATCAAAGCCCGATGTGAACCAGTCACCATATCGCCGATTTCGATACGTGTGTCCAGTCCCCTGTAGCTGCACAGACTGCCTTTTCCCGCGTAGAAGATCCGGAATTTTCCGGAAAGCGCGGGGTCTTCCGCGATTTTGGGCAGAAAATCATCGTCTCCGCACAGGATGGCCGCGGAGCCCTCACTCATGCCTTCGAAAATTTCTTTTTTTGCCAGAAAAATGTTTTCCCTGCTTCCCAGAAGTCCGATGTGGGCTGTTCCGATATTGGTGATGACCGCGATATCGGGGGAGGCGATCCTCGTGAGACGGCTGATCTCTCCGGGATGGTTCATCCCCATCTCAAGTACCATGACCTCATGTTCATGTGAGAGATTGAAGATTGTCATGGGAAGGCCAATCTCGTTGTTGAAATTGCCTTCGGTGTGGTGAACCAGGAAACGGCCGGAAAGCACAGCGCTGACCATCTCACGACAGGTTGTCTTTCCGACGCTGCCGGTGATCCCGATGACCGTGACGTCAAATTTCATACGGTAATAATGAGCCAGTCTCCCCAGGGCTCTGAGCGTATCTTCGACCAGAACATAAAATTTCCCGGGAACCAGATTTTCCGGCTCTTTACTGATCACGCAGCCGGCCGCCCCGCTCTTCACGGCGCTGTCCACAAAAGCGTGCCCGTCGAAGCGCTCTCCGCACAGGGCAAAAAAGACACAGCCCGGCTCAATCTTCCGGCTGTCTGTCACTACTGACAGGATCTCTGTGGACATCATGTCTTCTGCATCCGGGCAGACATCTCTTTCCTCCGCGCTCATTTCCGGCGAAGCCGTACAGCCTTTATCTGCCGCCGTCAGGAGCTTTCCCCCGACAGCCTCAAGCAGTTCATGAAGCAGTATTTTTTCCATTTTTCCTCCATGTCCCGGCATTTTGCGCCGGAACACATTTTGTTCAGGTCCCCTGGTCCAAGGGCTGTCTTACTCCTGAAGATACAGGTGATCCCTGTACCTGCTCCGGTCCGCAAATCCTGCGGCACTCTTATCGGCATCTCTTATTGGCGTCTCTTATTGGCGTCCCTTATTGGCGTCCCTTATTGGCGTCCCTTTTTGGCGTCTCTTATTGGCGTCCCTTTTTGGCGTCCCTTATTTACGTCTCTTATTGGCGTCCCTTTTTGGCGACCCTTATTTACGTCTCTTATTCCCGCTTTCCGGAAAGAGCATCCTGTACGATCATTTCACAAAGATCTTCATATCCGATCCCGATTTTGGCGGCCTCCTGGGGCACCAGGCTGGTCGCTGTCATGCCGGGAAGGGTATTGACCTCGATAAACCAGACCTTTCCCTCTTCGTCCAGGATGACGTCACTGCGGGAATAAGTCCGCAGTCCCATGATCTCATGGACGCTGAGAGCTATTCTGCCTATCTCCTTTTCGATCTCCTCGCTGACGCGTCCGGGGCAGATTTCCTCAGTTGCGCCCGCCACATATTTGTTGGAGTAATCATAAAAACGGACTTTGGGAACGATTTCCACGGAAGGAAGGGCCCTGCCGCAGAGGACTCCGCACGTGAGCTCTTTCCCTTCGATAAACTGCTCGACCATGAAGGAATATCCATATTCGAGGCAGGAGCGCACCGCGGGTGCCAGTTCCTCTTTTTTGTGCACGATATACACGCCCACGGAAGAACCTCCGTCAGGTGTTTTGACCACACAGGGGATCCCGGTCTGCCTGCAGACAGAGTGTACAAACCTGTCTGTTTCCTTTTTCAGTGTTTCAGGATTGCCGGCAGCGTCCCGGGAAGGCATGAAATCCCATCTCCTGAAAGCAGGGGTTCTCACACCGCGCGAACTGACGATCATTTTGGTGATCATCTTGTCCATAGCCATGGCCGCCCCCTGGTATCCGGAACCGGTATAGGGGATTCCCATCATATCAAAGGCCGCCTGAACACGTCCGTCCTCACCGTTTTTTCCGTGCAGGGCGACAAAGACAATATCCGCTGCCCTGCATGCTTCAAGAACATGATTGCCGAAGAGTGAGGGGTTCTTCCATTTCCTGGATTGCCTGACAGCCTCCAGGTCCGGCGCCTGCCCGTCAAATGAGAAGGCGGGTATGGGCGGCAGATCGGAAAAAAGCACATCGGCATCAAGTTTTCCGCCCTTCACTGCCTTTTTGTATTGTTCTCCCCCCAGTTCTTCAAATCCAAGATACAGATCCGTCAGAACTGCTCTGTGTCCGCGGCTTCTGAGAGCGGCGCAGACGCGTGAACCGGTCAGAAAAGAGATATTTCTCTCCGTACTCAGTCCCCCGCATAAGACAATAATTTTTAAAGGTTCCAATCGATTTCCTCCAGATACAGGTTGACAATAGGGTAGAGGCTGCCACACCGCCCTCTGCCCTCCCGCGGGCAGCCGTTCGCCGTCAGGCGAAAAATACCTTACGGCTGCCCTGCGATAAACAGGGTAGAGGCGGCCGTGCCGCCCTCTACCCCCCGACCGGCCCGCGTCCGCCGCAGGGCGGAAAATACATTACGCGGGCAGTGTCATAAGAAAAGCCGCAGATTCGGCAATGTCCTGCCGGACCTGCGGCCCACATATTCACCTGAAAGATCTGTACCTCAAAAGCACAGACTCTTTCAGGTAATTATTATTTTGTTCCTGTAATTATTATTCTGTTGTTGTAGTAGTCTTTTTTCTCCTGCGCTTTGCGGGAAGTTTGACTTTGTCGAGGTGCCAGATATCTTTGACATACTCTTCGATGGTTCTGTCGGAAGAGAACTTGCCGACGTGTGCCACGTTGAGGATGGCCATCTGAGCCCAGCGCTTCTGGTCTTTGTAAGCCTCACAGATATCATGCTGCGCCTTGATGTAGGAGCGGAAATCCTTGAGGATGAAGTAGCGGTCCGCGGGATCCATGCCGTTTCTCTGCAGCAGGCTGTTGTAGAGGGGACGGAAGAGCTCGGGGTTCTCGGGAGAGAATGTACCGTTGACCAGCTGGACCAGCACCTGGCGGATCTCTTCGTCGGTGTTGAAGATTTCCATGGGGTCATAACCGCCGTTCTTCTCATAGTTCATGACCTCATCAGAGGAAAGACCGAAGATAAAGGCATTCTCTTTGCCGACTTCTTCTACGATCTCGACATTGGCGCCGTCCATGGTTCCCAGAGTCACCGCGCCGTTGAGCATGAACTTCATGTTGCCTGTGCCCGATGCTTCTTTACTGGCTGTGGAAATCTGCTCAGAGATATCTGCTGCAGCGATGATGATCTCGGCGTTGGATACTTTGTAATCCTCGATGAAGACAACCTTGATCTTATCGTCGATGGACTCATCATTGTTGATGACATCGGCAACCGAGTTGATCAGCTTGATGGTCAGCTTGGCAGTCTCATAGCCTGCGGCCGCCTTGGCACCGAAGATGAATGTATGCTTGGGAATATCCAGTGTGGGATCCTGCTTGATCTTGTTATACAGATACATGACATGCAGGATGTTCAGGAACTGACGTTTGTATTCGTGGAGACGTTTTACCTGAACGTCGAAGATGGATCTGGGATCGACTTCAATACCGTTGTGCTCCAGGATATATTCCGCAAGGCGGACTTTGTTCTTGTACTTGATGTTGAGGAATTCCTTTCTGGATCTCTTGTCATCCGCATAGACCCTGAGCTCTCTCATGCGGGACAGGTCAGTGATCCACTCGTCGCCGATATGATCGGTGATCCAGTCCGCGAGCAGGGGGTTGCCGTGAAGGAGGAAACGCCTCTGCGTGATGCCGTTGGTCTTGTTGTTGAACTTGTCCGGGAACATCTCGTAGAAGTCCTTGAGCTCACGATTCTTGAGGATCTCAGTATGGAGTCTGGCAACACCGTTGACGCTGTAGCCTGCCACGATCGCCATATTGGCCATGCGGACCTGCTGGTCGTAGACAATGCCCATGCTGCGGATCTTGTCGTTGACATTCACGCCGGTATTGTCATAGGCCTTGTGGATCTCGCGCTCAAATCTGCGGTTGATCTCCTCAACGATCTGATAGATTCTGGGCAGCAGCTGTGAGAAGAGGTCGATGGGCCATTTCTCAAGTGCTTCCGCCATGATCGTGTGATTGGTGTAAGCTGTGCAGTGTGTCGTCACTTCCCATGCTTCATCCCATGTCAGTTCATGCTCGTCCATCAGCAGACGCATGAGCTCGGGAACGACCAGAGTGGGATGTGTGTCATTCATCTGGAAGACGATCTTCTCAGGCAGCTTCTTGATATCATCATGAGTCTGCAGGTATTTCTGGATCATGGACTGCAGGGAAGCAGAGACGAAGAAATACTGCTGTTTCAGACGAAGCTCTTTGCCCTGGTAGTTGTTGTCATTGGGATAGAGAACGTCGCAGATTGTCCTTGCAAGGTATTCCTGCTCAACCGCTTTCTGATAGTCGCCCTTGTCGAAGGAATCGAGCTTGAAGCTCTCGACGGGCTGTGCGTCCCAGATTCTCAGGGTGTCGACAAATCCGTTGCCGTAGCCGATGACAGGCATATCGTAAGGGACAGCCTTGACTTCGCTGTATCCCTCGAGGCGATACATATTGCGGCCCAACTTCTCATCGTAGTAGCTGACGGGATGACCGCCGAAACGGACGATCTGGGTATACTCGGGGCGGCGCAGCTCAAGGGGATTTCCGTTCTCAAGCCAGTTGTCCGGCACTTCCTTCTGGAATCCGTCCACGATCTTCTGCTTGAACATGCCGTAGTGGTAGCGGATTCCGCAGCCGTAGGCAGCATAGTTCAGAGTCGCGAGGGAATCCAGGAAGCAGGCTGCGAGACGTCCGAGACCGCCGTTTCCGAGGGCTGCGTCCGGTTCCTGATCCTCGATGGCGTTCATCTTGAAACCAAGTTCCTTGAGCGCATCGGCAATAGGCTGATAGGCCATCAGGTTGATCGCGTCATTTCCGAAAGCGCGTCCCATCAGGAACTCCATCGAAAGATAAACCAGTTTTTTGGGATCCTGATCATCAAAAGCCTTCTGCGTGCGCATCCAGCAGTCAATGATCTGGTCTTTCAGTGCAAGCGCGGATGCCTGGAAGACCTGCTGGTCTGTAGCTTCCTTCATGGTGCGACGGTACATTGTACGAACATTATATTCAACACTTCTCTTAAAAAGGTCTTTGTCGAATTCGATAGCCGGTCTTTTAATCATTAAAAACTCTCCGTTCCGAAGCATCCCCTTTCAGCGGGCCTTTATATAGAAAATGCCCGCAGGCACAGCACCCGGGACGCTCCAGGCAGGTGTCGTGCCTTCAGTATTCCTGTTTTCTGCTGCCGGCCTGTCCGAAGCAGACGGCAGATCACAGATTACAGTGTACTTTTATTATCTTTCAGGGCAGTGCCCGGCAAGGACTCCGCGCACTGCTCACAGATGTTTTTTTCATGGCAGTGCCCGGTGTCCGGTACAGACTCCGCTCACTGCTCACAGATGTTTTTTTCACTGCACAGCAGATCAGGCTTTCTCCACAGAGATTACAGCCTTCTCGCCGTTAATCCTTCGATGATCAGGCTTTCTCCACAGAGATCACGGCCTTTTCGCCGTTGATATCCGATGATCAGGCCTTCTCCACAGAGATCATGGCCTTTTCGCCGTTGATATCCCATTCCTTTGCGTTGGCAAGAGTCTGGTTGTCGAGCACTTCGACGGCCAGGACCTTGTCGGCAATGGCTTTTTCATTGCTGCGCAGGACCTTTGTCAGCTTGTCGTTGCCCGAAAGAGCGACGCGGATGCGGTCTGTGACCTCGAATCCGGAATCCTTGCGCATGGTCTGGATCTTGCTGATCAGCTCGTACACAAAGCCCTCTTCGATGAGTTCGGGAGTCAGGTTTGTGTCGAGAACAACGGTGTAACCGCCGTCTTCCTGAGAGATGTAACCCTCTTTCTGAGTCATCTCGATCAGGAGATCCTCTTTTGTCAGCTCGACTGTCGTTCCGCCGACATCGAAGGAGATCGCTCCCTTCTCGTTGAGCTCATCCATGGCGGCGTTGCCGTCCAGATTTGCAAGATAATTGCGGATGCCGCCCAGCTGCTTGCCGTACTTGGGTCCGACAGTGCGGAGCTGGGGCTTGAAGGTGTAGCTGGTAAATTCGCGTACATCGTCCGTGAAGTCCACAGTCTTGACATTGAGCTCGTTCTCAATGATCTCGACGAAGTAGTCCTCCAGCTTTCCGCCATCTTTTTCGGGAGCCTTGACGAACATCTTGGCGATGGGCTGGCGGTTCTTGATGCCGGAAAGGTTGCGGCAGGCGCGGCCCATGACGACGACTTTGAGGACCTCGGCCATGGATTTCTCCAGGGCGGTGTCGATCATGGTCTCATCCGCTGCGGGGAAATCGCAGAGGTGGATGCTCTCGGGAGCGGTGCTGTCGACGCTGCGGACGATATTCTGGTAAATCTCCTCGGTCATGAAGGGGATCATAGGCGCGGCGGCTTTGCAGACACCCACGAGGGCTGTATACAGAGTCATATATGCGTTGATCTTGTCCTGCTCCATGCCCTTTGCCCAGAAGCGGTCGCGGCAGCGGCGGACGTACCAGTTGGACATCTCGTCGACAAAGTCGGACAGAGCGTTGGCCGCCTCGGGGATCCTGTAGCGGTCCAGGTTGTCGTCCGTCTTCTTGATCATGGTGTTCATTCTGGACAGAAGCCATTTATCCATGACGGGAAGATTGGCGTAGTCCAGGGTGTACTTTGTGGGATCGAACTGGTCGATCTCGGCGTACAGGGTGTAGAAAGCGTAGGTGTTCCAGAGGGTTCCAAGGAACTTTCTCTGACCCTCCTGCACTGCCTTGTCGTGGAACTTGTTGGGCAGCCAGGGAGCGCTGTTGGAGTAGAAATACCAGCGGATGGCGTCCGCGCCATGCTTCTCCAGTGCTTCGAAGGGATCTACGGCATTGCCCTTGGACTTGGACATCTTCTCGCCGTCCTTGTCCAGGACAAGGCCCAGAACGATAACGTTCTTGTAGGCGGGCTTATTGAAAAGAAGCGTGGAGATCGCGTGCAGGGAATAGAACCAGCCGCGGGTCTGGTCCACCGCCTCACTGATGAAGGAGGCAGGGAAGTTCTTTTCAAAGAGCTCTTTATTTTCAAATGGATAATGGTACTGGGCAAAAGGCATGGCGCCGGAGTCAAACCAGCAGTCGATGACCTCGGGAACGCGCTTCATCTGACCGCCGCACTCGGAGCACTTGATGAAATAGTTGTCCACGTAAGGCCTGTGGAGCTCAGTCTGCTCAGCAGAAGGGTCGCCTGTCAGCTCAGCCAGCTCTTTGCGGCTGCCCACGCTGATCTGCTTTCCGCAGTCAGGGCACTCCCAGATATTGAGAGGCGTACCCCAGTAACGGTTTCTGGAAATACCCCAGTCCTGGATGTTCTCCAGCCAGTTGCCAAAACGGCCCTCGCCGATGTTGGCGGGGATCCAGTTGATCTCCTTGTTGTTGCGGACCAGGTCGTCGCGGACCTTGGTCATCTCGATGAACCAGGACTCACGCGCATAATAGAGGAGCGGTGTGTTGCAGCGCCAGCAGTGAGGATAGTCGTGCTCAAATTTGGGTGCCGCGAACAGCATGCCTCTGGCATCGAGTTCCTTGAGGACCTCGGGATCGGCGCTGACCGCGCCCTCGTCCATCTCATCCTGTGTGGGCTTGCAGCGCATGCCGGCAAAGGGAGTCTCGGGCTTCATGACGCCCTTGTCGTCAACCATCTGGACGAAGGGAGCGTCATATTTGCGGCCGATGCGAGCGTCGTCTTCACCGAACGCGGGAGCGATGTGGACGATGCCGGTACCGTCTGTCATGGTTACATAGTCGTCGCAGTAGACGAAGAAGGCCTTCTTGTGCTGCTTTTTGACAGAATCCGCGGCGCACTGATAGAGGGGCTCGTATTCCCTGTACTCCAGGTCCTTACCGGTCATCTCCTCCAGGATCTCATAGGGAGGAAGCTTCTTTGCCTCTTCAGCTTTTGCGGCTTCCGCCTCTGCTGCGGCAGCTTCAGCGCCCTGCTTCTTATTCTTTTTCTTCTTGCCCTTTTTGCCCTCGGCATTCTCCTCAGCGGGAGCGGCGGGAGCAAAGACGGCATCCAGAAGCGCCTTGGCCATATAATAGATATTTCCGTCAGCGGCCTTGACTTTGGCGTAGGTCTCCTCGGGGTTCACGCACAGGCCGATATTGGAAGCCAGGGTCCAGGGAGTCGTGGTCCATGCCAGGAAGTAAGCGTCCTCGCCCTTGACCTTGAAGCGGACGATGGCAGAGCGCTCTTTCAGGGTCTTGTAACCCTGAGCCACTTCGTGGGAAGACAGGGGTGTGCCGCAGTGAGGGCAGTAGGGAACGACTTTGAATCCCTTGTAGAGCAGACCCTTTTTCCAGATCTCCTGCAGGGCCCACCACTCAGATTCAATGTACTCGTCATAATATGTGACATAGGGATTGTCCATGTCCGCCCAGAAACCGACGATACCGGAGAAATCCTCCCACATGCCTTTGTACTGCCAGACGCTCTCTTTGCACTTCTTGATAAAGGGCTCGATGCCGTAGGCTTCGATCTCGTCCTTGCCCTCGATGCCGATGGCCTTCTCGACCTCAAGCTCTACGGGCAGTCCATGAGTGTCCCAGCCTGCCTTGCGGGGGACCTGATATCCCTTCATGGTGCGGTAACGAGGAACCATATCCTTGATGACACGTGTCAGGACATGTCCGATATGGGGCTTGCCGTTGGCAGTCGGAGGTCCGTCATAAAACATATAGAGCGGACGTCCCTCGCGCTCCTCGATGCTCTTTTCAAAAATATTGTTGTCCTTCCAGAATTTCACGGTCGCGTGTTCACGGTCCACAAAATTCAGGTCAGGGTTTACCTTTTTGTACATCCTGTTTCGCTTCCTTCCTCTTTCTTTCTGTCGGAACGCTGCTGTCAATGCCCTGATCAGGCTGCAGCATCTGTGCCCCCACCCCCAGGCAGTTATAACCGGCATTTACCGGCTTTATCCGCTCCTTCGCCGCGCACATTCGCTGTGACACGCCTGTCTGAGAGGCATAACAGCTTTTTATACAGCATAACACAGAGACCTGCCGTATTTTCTTTCCCTAATCATATGCCCTTCATATAAATTCTTAAAGAATAATTCTTGCTTATAAATTAAATCTTACAAACTTATAAATCTTACAAACTTATAAAAGAAGGCATGACTGTTCTAAAGAAATAACACAGCGCAGGACTCTGTCAGCGTCAAAAAAAGCCATGGAGTTATATTGCCATAGCCAATATACAATGTCAAGGAAAAACATTGTATGCATTTTATCATTATCAGCCGCTCTCTGAACGGATTTCTGCCGGGAAAAGGCGCTTTCTGACCGGATTGCGGCTGGAAAAAGCCATATTATCTGAAGACCTTGAACATCATTCCGATCATTATTATCTAAACTTCGTAAAAAAATCGTTTAAATTTTCAACACTTCAGAAAAAACCAATTGCAATTACGAAAATCAGATGATAGACTACTGTAAACCGTTGAAGAAGAGTGAGTAGGCTGTATGGTTTCCGCACAGAGAGCTGTGGATGGTGAGAGCACAGCGGGTAAATATACAGTTGAATGGACTTCCGAGGGCGAGCAGAAAAGTTTATATGTTCCAGGGCAGAGGATTTTTATGATTTTTTTGATCTTTCAGATCCGGGAATCAGTGCCATGGATAAACCCAGTATGTGAGACGGAGATGGCGCTCCGTAAACAAAGGCCGGCGTATGTCAGTACGCACTGAGTGGGTATATTTTTGTACCAAGCCGGGTGGCACCGCAGGATATTTAACCTGTCCCAGCAAACTTTTGCAGGGGCAGGTTTTTTTGTGTCTACGAAGGTCTGCGCCGCATTTATACGTTACGGATTCGCTCAAAAGGTATGCATAAAGGATTTTCATAAAGGGTTGCGTAAAAGGCGAATTATATTACGCCATTTACAGGAAAGGAGCAGATATGGAAGGCTACAGCATGTATTTTCCCTGTTACACCATCGGACATGGTGTCTACGAAAAAATCGGGAAGGTCTGCCGGGACTACGGAACGAGTGCTGTGATCATCGGCGGTCACAAGGCACTTGCAGCCGCGCAGGAAAAGGTGGAGAAGGCCTGCCGCGACAGCGATATCAAGGTCACAGGCGTCCTCTGGTACGGGGGAGAATGTTCCTATGAAAATATTGAAATGCTCAAGGCAGAACCGGCGGTACAGGAGGCGACGCTCCTGTTCGCGGTCGGAGGCGGAAAGGTCACCGACACCGTCAAGGCCCTGGGCGAAGTGATCAACAAGGCGGTCTTTTCCTTCCCGACGATCACTTCAAACTGCGCGGGCTGCACCAGCGTCAGTATCATGTATCATCCGGACGGAAGTTTCCTCAAACCTTTTTTCATCACACGTCCTCCGCTCCATACTTTCCTGGACCTGGACATCATAGCCGCCGCCCCTTCCCGTTACATGTGGGCGGGCATGGGTGACACCTATGCCAAGTATTTCGAGGCGGACATGTCCTCCCGCGGTGAGGAACTGAGCCACTATGTCGGTCTGGGCGTGACGATCAGCCGCATGTGCCTGGATCCCATCCTCAAATACGGTGTGCAGGCCCTGGAAGACAACAAGGCAGGCATTGCTTCCGAGGCGCTGGAAAACGTCGTTCTGGCCATCAATGTGACGACAGCCCTGACTTCCATCCTGGTCACCAAAGACAAGATCATCGATTACAACACAGGTCTCGCCCATGCGATCAACTACGGCCTGACCTCCTATCCCGAGGTGGAGCACAATCATCTGCACGGCGAAATCGTCTCCTTCGGAGTTCTGAACCTGCTGCTGATCGAGTCCCAGATCGATCCTTCCTATAAGGAAATCTTCCGGAAAATGCTGGATTTCAGCCGCGCCGTAAAGCTCCCTGTCCGCCTGGAAGACCTGGGACTGACTGAGGCCGACACGGACACCGTCATTGACAAAGCACTGGCCATGCCCGATATCGATCACAATCCTTATCCCATTACACGCCCCATGCTGGTCAAAGCATTTGCGGAGCTCAGATCCTGCAGTGAAGCTGAATAAATATCTATTAATGGAGGTATATCATGCCAAATAAAAAAAATACACCGTTCCCGATCATCATGGGAGTAGCATTTGTCTGGTTCACGACGCACTTCGGCGGCGGTTTCGCCTCCGGCGCCCAGCTCTACTCCTATTATCTCCGCTTCGGGATCTGGTGCCTGATCATGCCGATCCTGGCCATGGCCTACAATGCCTTCTTTTTCTACTACTGTCTGCGCTATGCCAGAAAACATGAGGTCTATGACTATCGTTCCTACAACAACAGCTTCTACGGGAAGTACGCCCCGGTTTTTTCAAACCTTTTTGAGTTCCTGTACATTGTCGTCATGTGTGTCGCGCCGGCAGTGGCCTTCGCGACAGGCGGCGCCACACTGAACTCGGTCACGGGACTTCCCTACCTGCTCTGCACCCTGCTCATCGGCATCTTTATTTTCATCGTGGCCATCTTCGGGACCGATCTGGTGCGCCGGGTCTCCTCCGTTTTGTCCATCGTAATCATCATCGGTCTGGTAGCAGTGTATATTCCCAACATCATAACCAACTCGGCAGGCATCGGCCAGTCGATTGCCGCCATGAAGGCTGCGCCGGTTCCTTTTGGAAAAGCCCTGTATTCGGCCTTTTTGTACGGCACCTTCCAGCTCTGCAATGTCGCTGTCTTCGTACAGCACGGCAGGGTCTTTGAGAAACCGGATGATTCTGGAAAGAGCATGCTGATCGGATGGATCATCAACTCCGCCCTTATGCTGGTGGTCGTCCTGGGACTTCTGACCGTCTATGCCAACCCCGATATGTCATCCGCATCTGTCCCGACCCTGTTCATGGTCCAGCAGGGCGTGGGCGCGGCTGTCCTGACACCCGTTATTTCCATCCTGATCATTCTGGGTGCAGTGACAACAGCCGTCAACATGGTGGCCGCCATGGTCAGGCGAATCGGAAACGCCATAGAGACTCCCGAGGAAAAAGCCCTGACAGACCAGGGCAAACCGATCATGAAGACCGTTTTGATCGCCCTCTGCTGCTGCCTGGTCGACTTCGGCATCGCCCAGTTCGGCCTGCTGACCCTGATTGCCAAGGCCTACAGCACCATCGCCTATCTGGCGATTCCGGTCATCCTGATTCCCTACATCATCCATATGATCGTCACCAGATTTGACACCAGACAGTGAGTTATTTATTCACGAAGTATACTCTTCACGATTACATTATTCACGCCGCCTTTGGGCGGCGTTTTTTTTGCTTTTAAGTCGACAGGAAGGCGGTCCTTTTGCCCGGGGAAATAAACAGCCGGCCAACACCTGACTGAAGACAGGAGTTGGCCGGCTGTATTTTCAATCATCTCGTCAGGAGACTGCTTTCGCAGAGGGGACAGGGAGGGGACAGGGGACAGTTCTCTGTCTCCTTGAGAACCGTCCCTCGTCTCCCTGTTGTCAGTCCATGGGAAGAAACTTTTCATAGAGAAATTTCGCAAACTCACAGCTTGTATACGCCGCAAATTTCTGATATTCATCAGACTTTTCGCTGTTGGCGAAATCACATACGCTTTTTACAATGATAGGAACCGGTCTGGGTTTAGGGGCGTGATAAGCTGCATAAACCACTGCATAGGATTCCATATCCAGTCCCACAGTGCTGCTCAGCTGTGAGTGGATCTGCTTCTCCAGAACTTTCCGATTCGCGACCACCGTACTGCCGCAGGCCATGGGACCGATATGCACGTGACATTCGTTTTCTTCGGAATCCACCGCCTTTTTGATAAAGGGCATGATTTCCTCCGGAATAGAGACATAGGTGGATTTGGGCTGAAAACCCACATCCCCGAAGGTAATTCCGGATTTATCCGGGCTCACAAATTTTCCGGCGGAGTAATTCCAGACTATATTGGGCACCACTACGTCGCCGTACATCTGTTCCGCCACTACATTGTCCAAAGCAATGCCCGCCGCGATTCCTACCATAATGAGATATCGGGGGCGGAACTCATAGATTACCTTCATGGCTGTGGCGGCAGCGGCGGTCATGCCCATCTCGTCCAGCTTGGCGTGTACCAGCGTACGGGTCTTGCCTTCCCTCTCAAAGGTCGCCACATCATAGATCTGGTCATCACCGCTAAGGGTTTTGGCTTTCCAGTTGTGAAAATAGGTCACGGCGGCAAATTCGAGATTGGTCACGCTGAGCAGCGCCACATCTGTATGGTAGTTAGTATCTTTCATCTCAGTGAATCATCCTTTCAGTGAGCCTGCACACTACTTTTACAAAATGAACAAAATTGGCCGGAATAAATGACCGGCGGGCGCTGGCCGGTCGGGGGGAGGGCGGCGCGGCCGTCTCTTCCCTGTTTTCCCGATCACTTCACATGCAGATCAAGTCAGCGTCCATGGTGCTTTCATTTTAATTTGAATGAAACCGTACTAGGATGAGAAGATCATTTGGATGAGAACATCATTTGATCTTTACCTTGTCAGAAAGCTGTTTTAAAGGAGATCTGTCAAGGTTGGGATTGTCGGAAATCTCCAGCCAGTACAGCTTCGGGTAATATAATCAGTCAAACGTGACTATAGCGATGAAAGCTCTAATGATTTGAACAACTTCTGTGTTTCCGTTTCTACAGCATCAAGAGCCGATACAAGACTTCTCTTCCTTTTGGGCGGTATGCAGAAGGGTTTCTGATCCGGCAGTCCGGAAATGACCAGAGCATACTTGTTCCTATTTAACAGTCTTCCGGTTTTCAGAAGAAGGACCTGCTTATCGCCATAGCCGGATTTATGCATATCCTTCTCGTAAATACGCCCTATATCAGAAGCACGTTTCCCATCTTTGCCGATCCCATAGATCGGATAATACCGGATATCCCGATCCATGGGGACACCCTTCATCACAAGGATTTCTTCACATCCTGTCTTCTCCTGTATCTCCTGCAGCTGTGGATGCAGCCTTCCCGCAATCCTCATAGTTTTTGACCGTATAGCTATCAGTTCTTCTTTCATCCTCTCCCTGATCTGCTGCATCTCGGTCAGATTTGTCTCAGAGAAAAGCAGACTCGGTTCGCTTTTCTTACAAGTAATTGTTTGGTTACGGGTGCTGAGTACTTCCAGCAATCCCTCTCTGATCAAATAGTCTATGAAGCACCAGGTCATGTATTCTTTTCCGAGGGGTGATATTTTCTCCAGATAGCCTCCCGCATCTTCCTCCGGATTATCCGAATAACCTGTGCGTTCCCTCGTATAATAAAGCCGGACATGAGAATTGAGCTTTGCTTCACAATCATCTACAAAGACCCTTGCACCCGGGGTCAGCAGATTATAGTAATTTGAAAAATCGCGGTCAAGCGCTCCGTCAGCATCAATTACAAGCATCGTAATCGGGCATTCCCTGATCAATTCCCAGTCTTCATGTCCCGCCACCATGATCGTGACCTTTTCTCCACAATCAAAAGCAGCCAGGTTGTTCCTAAGGTCCTCTATATTTTCTTCAATATTGTCGAATGATTTTATTGACCTTGAATTCTGAAATGAATCAATAGTGATAATATGTTCAATGTCGGAGTTCTGCCTGGCAGCAAGGCCCAGGACGATTGTTCCTGCTCCCCTTGCCGGTCCGATTTCAACTATCGTGCCTTTACCGATCTTTATCGCTTCATGATAAAGCTCGCGATAGTCTTCTTCTGACATCAGTCCCTTTGCTTCGCGTATTATCTTCTTAAAATCCGGTTCCATTGTAGGTAACCCTCTCTGCCTGAACGTGGACGAAAAGAAAAGACACACCGGGAAATGGTGTGCCTTTTGGGATTTCGAGATGTGAGCAATGACTTCCGTCTTTTGCTCTGAAACAGCTGCCGCCTTTTGCTCTGAAATGACAGCCGTCTTCACTTTCTGATAAACCAGAGCACATCGGTGGAAAATATCTTATTCCTCAATGTCCTTCTCAGATATATATTCTTCCAGTACATCCTCATCATCTGCATTTCGGGCAAACATCTGCTTGAGCACGTCCTGTGTGGATGAACCTTCTATCAGTTCTCTTTCCTTAGGTGTCTCTTCAGCTGCCTTCACAGCAGATTCTGCCGTCCCTGCCTCTGTGCCTTCTTTAATCTCTTCAGCGCCCTCTTCCGGCTCATCCTTAACCATGAAGTATTTCTGGTCGTACCACCATCCGATCGCTACGCCGATCGCGCAGAACACAAATGCAAGGTCGCTGTTGTTTATCTCCATGAGCCCGCTGAGATTGACAACGCCGCGCACTATATACCCAAGCGCAATACCTATTACAAAGCCATAGAACTCCGAAGCAGGAATCCTGCCATAAATGGTCCTCTGCGTGCTATGATAACCATTTTTTGCACTTTTTATTTTCATTGACCATTCCCCCTTTAAATATCTTCTTTCTGTTCAGGGTCCAAACCAGTCTTCCTTGAACGGCAGGTGACAGGAGCGGCTGTCTTTGTCTTCTTTGAACGGAAGATGACAGGAGCAGCTGTCTTTGTCTTCTTCATATTAGCAGAAGCCGGCCTGCCTCCCTCTGCTGTCCATATGAGTAAACGCAGGCTCATAGTACCATCGTAAAGATTCTTAGTCAACCCGTTGAAGCCATATCCGATTCCTGCAGACAGTCTGCCAAAGACATTTTTTGCAAAGTATCTCAAGGGGGTATCTCCGCTCACTGCCTGGACATAATCTTTTTTTGCAAAATGTCTCAAGGGGGTATCACTGCTCACTGCCTGGACAAAATCTTTTTTTGCAAAATGTCTCAAGGGGGGGTCACTGCTCCCTGCCTGTCTATACATCTTTAAAAATCAGTCTTTACCTCCCTCCGGACTCAAAGCGGTCGAACTGCAGAATAAAAGGTTCGTAGCCCGGAAGACCGATGATTGCCTGGCCGATCCCAAGGTTTGTCACATCCCAGTCTTCCACAACACTGGCTTCGCGCTGTTCTTCAACCATTCCGCGGTTCTGGACAATGGGAACATATGCTTCCAGTTTTCTGTTTTTGCCAAACAAATCCTTTATATATTCCCTTGACCTCGTATCATTCACCCTGAAATTAAATGATGAAAGGAATCCGGAAAGAATACTGCGCGCCCTGTATTCTCCATAGTTTTCAAAAATCTGCTCTACATTCTGGATGCCAATCATGAATTTAATGCCAAGACTTCTTCCGAAGTTTACGGCGTCATCAATATGCACAAGGTTAGGCAGGAGGCGGAATTCATCTGTGATGAAATAAACGTTGCCTTCACTTCTGGAACGGCCCAGTGCCTGCTTGATCGCCATATCAAACATGAGGCTGTAAATGGGAGTCAGCATTTCTCCCAGGCTGAGATCATATTCGATAAAAATCTTTTTACCGCCCTTGGCGCGTACCAGTCTGCTCAGACCCAGATTGCCCGTTTTGGCAAAATTTCCGACAAAAATATTGCGGATAACCTGCTGCAGTTCAGAAAGAACACCCTGTGTCTGGGCGGAATCATCCTTGGAAATATAACTGACCATTGCGCGCAGGTCCGGATACGATTGGATCATTTTCCGAAGGTCTGCTGATGTGCTGGAATTAATATAGGCAGCAAGGTTTTTATTGGTCCTCTCCTTTGGGGGAACAGACCGGAGAAAATGCAGAAAACAGGCCATGAAGATATCCCTGGCCGCATTAGGGAAGAAAATCTGTGTTGTCCGTTTGCATTCCTCCGCAAAAAGACTCTTGGAAATCTCAAGAACACTTTCGTACTGGTAGTCATTGTTGACCTCATTGAAAATGTTCCAGTAATTGCGGCGTCCATTGGGCCCGACGGATGTCTTGTCATTACTGATCACTACATCTCCGGGGCTGAAAAACTCCTGATAAAAGTCACCCTTGGTATCAAAAATGACCATAATGTCATCATCTGTGAGTGAATGCTGCAGCTGATCAATCATCTGGAAAAAAGCATTGGTCTTACCTGTACCGATTCCTCCCAGAAGCATGATATGACGGCTGAGCAGGTCATTTGTGAAAGGAACACTCACCTTCCTGTTTTCACCGTCTGTACCCCGAAGATATAATGACGGAGTCCCTTGAATCATCGGTACTTCAGTGCGAAGGGCATCCCCGTAGATCACTTCACTTTGTCTTTTTCTGGCTGCTGCGGAAATATCCGCCTCCCGCATTGAGAGATCGGAAGGAATCCGCCTGTCACGTACGCGGGAATCGCCTGAAGCCGTGCTTCTGTTCCGATCCCTGCTAAAAGGCGTGTTTGGCATAGCACTCCTCTGTCTGCCGGAAGCAGGGATATTTGCTGCCGGATTTGTCTGTCGGCTGCCTGCCGGCGAAGCCTGCGCTGTTCCACCCTGACTATTAAAGAAAGCATTCTGACCATTTGAAAACTGCTGACCTGCATATGCACTGTGGTTGTTGGCCGTCTGATTTGTCTGCGGGTTCTGTCCACTCTGAGTCTGCTGCCCTGCATACCCGGACTGGTTTCCGCCAAACTGCTGCCAGGCATATCCCTTTGCTGCGGCAGCAGGCTGCGCTCCGAATCCATTCGTACTGCCCGCTGTCTGCTGCGCTCCGAATCCATTCGTACTGCCCGCTGTCTGCTGCGCTCCGAACCCACTCGTACTGCCCACTGTCTGTTGCGCTCCGAATCCATTTGTACTGCCCGCTGTCTGCTGCGCTCCGAATCCATTCGTACTGCCGCCGGGAGATACAAATGATCCCTGAGGATTGCCGGCAGGTGATGTACTTGTATATTGGCTGCCATAAGAAGTGGCGGCAGATGTTTGGTATTGCATATGGGAGGCATTTGATTGATTCACTTGCCCCCCTCGCGACAAAGATGACATAGATTCCAAGGTATCATTCAATGACCGCCTGATTCTCCCGGGACGTTCCCGATATTCATTCTCTCTTGTACTCGACTCTCCCGCGAACGCCCCGCTCCCGAACTGTTCATTCCTATCGTACTGACCCATAGCTTTCCTCTTCCTTCTTTAATCATCTATACAAAATCATCTGTACAAAAACGGATTACATCTGCATACCGGAATCATCTGACAAGTCTGGACCGTCGTTTGAAGGGTCTGGACCGTCGCTTGAAGGGTCTGGACCGGAAGGACCTGTATCCCCGCCAGACATACCGTCATCAGATATTCCGGCTTCATCACCGGACCTGCCGTCAATCGAAGCATCTTCTCTATCTCCGATACCTTCATCTCCGGGTTCCTCACCTGCAACCTGGTCATTGTTCATGGACTCAGCATTATTTTCTGATTCGTCCGGTTCGCTTCCGGATTCTTCATCCTGGTCCCTAAAATCAGAGTTTTCTTCCTGGTCACTAAAACCAGAGTTTTCTTCCTGGTCCGGCTCTTCTCCGGAATCTTCCTCATTTCCCATGGAATCTGTATTATCCTGGTCCAAATCCGGTTCGGAGCCTGACTCCATGTCTTCTTGCTGTGAAGTTCCATTTCCCCGGGCATCTTCCTGATCTTCAGATTCTTCTGAGGGTTCTTCTCCGGAATCTTCGCTTTGTTCGGATTCCTGTCTTTCGTCAGCTTCCTCTCCTGCTTCTTCGCCTTCGCCAGCTTCCTTGCCGGATTCCACGCCTTCGTCAGCTTCCTCTCCGGACTCTTCGCCGGATTCTTCGCCTTCTCCGGTTTCCTCACCTTCGTCGGCTTCTTCTCCGGACTCTTCGCCGGTTTCTTCGCCTTCGCCGGTTTCTTCGCCTTCATCGGATTCTTCGCCTTCATCGGCTTCTTCTCCGGACTCTTCGCCGGATTCTTCGCCTTCATCGGTTTCCTCGCCTTCGTCGGCTTCTTCTCCGGACTCTTCGCCGGATTCTTCGCCTTCGCCGGTTTCTTCGCCTTCGTCGGCTTCTTCTCCGGACTCTTCTCCCTCGCCAGATTCTTCGCCTTCACCGGCTTCCTCGCCTTCGTCGGCTTCTTCTCCGGACTCTTCGCCGGATTCTTCGCCTTCATCGGTTTCCTCGCCTTCCTCGGCTTCTTCTCCAGACTCTTCTCCAGGTTCTACGCCTTCGCCAGCTTCCTCGCCTTCATCGGATTCCTCTCCGGATTCTTCGCCTTCGTCGGCTTCCTCTCCGGACTCTTCGCCGGATTCCTCGCCTTCGCCGGTTTCCTCTCCTTCGTCGGCTTCTTCTCCGTCCTCTTCTCCGGATTCCTCTCCGGGTTCTTCGCCTTCGCCAGCTTCCTCGCCTCCGTCGGCTTCTTCTCCGGACTCTTCTCCGGATTCCTCTCCGGGTTCTTCGCCTTCGCCAGCTTCCTCGCCTTCGTCGGCTTCTTCTCCGTCCTCTTCTCCAGATTCCTCTTCGGGTTCTTCGCCTTCGCCAGCTTCCTCGCCGGATTCTTCTCCGGGTCCTTCTCCTTCGTCGGATTCTTCTCCGGATCCTTCTCCTTCACCCGATTCTTCGCCTTCATCGGCTTCTTCTCCGGACTCTTCTCCTTCGCCGGATTCCTCGCCTTCGTCGGCTTCTTCTCCGG
>Ga0256407_10003502_pt1 | contig 27800 bp, 22 predicted proteins | sample RumenRJG_04DNA_FD_193489 | JGI IMG/M metagenome (GOLD analysis project Ga0256407, IMG submission 193489) | Bovine rumen microbial communities from Lethbridge, Alberta, Canada - RJG_04 | ecosystem: Host-associated > Mammals > Digestive system > Stomach > Rumen | place: Canada: Alberta...
CGGACAGCAGCAGGCATGAAATGAGAATGGAACGGGCATTGAATGAGCGTGGGACGGGCATGGAATGAGCATGGAACGGGCATGAGATGAGCATGGAGCAGGCATTGAATGAGCATGGGACGGGCACGGAATGTGCCCAAATCCGGACAGACAGGGATAAAGACGGAATTCTGTGAAGATTGATGGCGATCGATCAATCGTACTAATAATAATACAGTAAATGTATACAAAAAAGTCGCGCCAAATATTGAAGTTATTGTGAAAAAAATTATATAATTTGTATATATTTTACTCGTTCGTATCGGCAGGTTTTTGAATCTTCACAGAGTGAAGGCAGGAGGCGGCCAAAAACGGCCGTCCTGTTCAAAATATAAGACAGCGGCAGGGAAGGTAAAACCGGATTTACGGACCGCGCGCCTGCGGAGCGAAACAGCAAAACAAGGTAATACAAAGGGACATCAATGGCGCACGAAACCCGCATCAGCAGGGGATAGATAGCATCGGGTTTCAGCAAAAAAGAGAAAGGAGTGAGCTGTATGAGTACAACAGATGCGCTGTATGAACGTTTCAAGACGAATCTGGCAGCCGTCAACGGGGAATGTTCATTGGCAGTCAAAGCAGATGCCGCCAAGGTTGTGGCAGATCTCTTCCGCGAGAAGGGATTGAAGACGACCTGCGTGGCAGAGACGGACTTCCTTCGTGAACTTGGAATTGTTCCCGCACTGAAAGAGGCAGGAATCGAGGTCTTCACCGACCACATCCGTCTGCATGCGGAGACCGCTCAGGGAGGCATTTCCGAGGCGCAGTACGGCATCGCCGATCTTGGCAGCATTCTCCAGGTCGGAGATGAAGTGGATGCCAGAATCGTGGCGACTATGGCGGAGGACTATGTCGGAATCGTAAAGGAATCCACGATCGTCGACGACTATGACGCTATGTTTGACCTGCTCTGCGGATTGCCGGAACTTCCGAATTTCGTCGGATTCATCACCGGACCCAGCAGAACTGCAGATATCGAGTGCGTGAGCACAGTAGGTGTGCACGGACCTCTCAGACTCAATATCGTGGTGGTACAGGACGCCTGACCCGCGGACCGGACCGGTTCATTCCCGACCCGAGGCCTGAACCACTCTGATCCGTTCCGGAAAATCTGTATACATCTCGAACGCCGATGCGTCAGCAACGGCTTTTGGAAAGGAGAAAATTAAAACATGGCTAGTCTGGAGCTTAAGCGGGAAATACAGGAAGCCTTAAAGAATACGACCCTCAGCAGAACGCTGGGAACATTCTGCGCTACCTATCCTGCAAAGAGAGAAAAATCTTATGCCGGCGTCGATTTTGAGTCGACCCGCGACAGTATCAAAGAAGTAAAGAGCTACGCTGCAGAGCATGTCGATGAGATGATCGAAGAGTTCACCAAGAACTGCACTGCAAGAGGCGGCAATGTCTTCCACGCCCACAGCACGGAAGAGGCAATGGAGTATATCCGCAACCTTGTCAAGGAAAAAGGCGTCAAGACCATCGTCAAGTCCAAATCCATGGCATCTGAAGAACTTCATATGAACCAAGTACTGGGCGATGACGGCGTCCTGGTCCAGGAGACCGACCTGGGTGAGTTCATCATCGCCCTGGAAGGCAACACACCTGTCCACATGGTCATGCCGGCCCTCCACCTCAACAAGGAGCAGGTCGCTGATTACTTTACTGAATATACAAAAGTGAAAAATGAGCCCATCATCGCGGAGGAGGTCAAGACAGCCCGCCGCGTCATGCGCGATAAGTTCACACATGCTGAAATGGGCGTTTCCGGCGCCAACGTCGCTGTGGCCGAGACCGGAACGGTCTTCACCATGACCAACGAAGGCAACGGCCGTATGGTCGGCACGCTGCCCAATATTCATCTGTATGTATTCGGTATCGAGAAGTTCGTCAAGAGCCTCTCCGACGCCCGCTATATTTTCAAGGCACTTCCCCGTAACGGCACGGGCCAGCGCATCACATCCTATATCTGCATGTACAGCGGTGCTACCGAGGTCACAACGGACAAAGAAGCCGACACCAAGGAAAAGAAAGAATTCTACGCGGTCATCCTCGATGATCCCGGACGCCGCGCCATCCTTGCGGATCCCGACTTCCGCGAGGTCTACAACTGCATCCGCTGCGGCGCATGTCTTGACGTATGTCCGGCCTTTGCTCTTCTGGGCGGCCACGTCTACGGCTCCAAAGTCTACACCGGCGGTATCGGAACCATCCTGACCCACTTCCTGGTCTCCGAGGAGCGCGCGGATGAGATCCAGAACATCTGCCTGCAGTGCGGACGCTGCAAAGAGGTCTGCGGCGGCGGCCTCCACATCCCTGAGATGATCATGAAACTGCGTGAGCGCAGCTACGAAGCGAACCCCAATCCTGTTTACAAGTTCGCTCTGGACGCGGTCAGCGACAGAAAGCTCTTCCACTCCATGCTGAGGATCGCCTCTGTGGCACAGGAGCCTTTCACCAAGGGCACCAACTTCATCCGCCATCTGCCCATGTTCCTGTCCGGCATGACCGAGGGCAGAAGCCTGATGAGCATTGCCCCCGTGCCTTTCCGCGACATCTTCCCGACCATTCAGCAGAAGGTCGACAATCCCAAGGGCAAGATCGCTATGTTCACCGGCTGCATGCTCGATTTCGCCTATGTCGATATCGCCAAGGCTGTCATCGCCGACCTGAACTCGATCGGCTATGTGGTCGACATGCCTATGGGCCAGTCCTGCTGCGGCGCTCCCGCCACTTACATGGGCGACAGAGAGAACGCGAAGAAGACCGCGGAGCTCAATGTCGAGGCCATGCATGCAGAGGACTACGATTATGTCGTATCCGCATGTCCTACCTGCACGCACCAGCTGCGTGAATACAGGACCTTCTTTGAGGAAGGCTCCGACATGTACAAGAAGGCTGCAGAGCTGGGTGACAAGACCTTCGATTTCTGCAAACTCTTCTATGATCTTGGAGGACTTGAGGAATCCGGCGACGCATCGCCCATCACCATCACCTATCATGATTCCTGCCACCTCAGGAGAGAGCTGGGTGTCTGGAAAGAGCAGAGAGAGCTGCTCACAAAGACCAACGGCATCACCCTGGTCGAGATGGTCGATTCCGACGTCTGCTGCGGTTTCGGCGGAACCTACAGCATCAAGCTGCCTGAGGTCGCGACACCGATCCTGGCCAATAAACTCGCCCACATCAAAGACACAGGCGCAAGCCTTGTCGCGGTCGACTGCCCCGGCTGCCTGATGCAGATCCGCGGCGGTATGGACGCTCACGATATTCCGATCGAAGTCAAGCACACCGCTGTGATCCTTGCGGAAAAACGAGGCCTGATGTGACCGGAGGAGCGGGCTTTAGAGATAACCGCTTTCTATAAAACGAAATGACAAACACTATTAACAGCAAAGGCTCTGCCGCTCCCGGGATTCCGGAGATTCCCTATGAGCGCATGACTGCGGCGGCGGCCATCCGCCTGGCTGCAGTCCACACATGGCCCGCAGCGGTCTGCCCTGCACTGTTCGGCATTTTCTGGTGCCTGCAGCGGGGGATTTACCTGTCACCGGCACAGGCCATACTCCTTGCGGCCGCATGTGTGCTTTCACAGTCTTCGGTGAACACCCTCAATGACTATGTTGACTTTGTCAGCGGCACAGACAGCGAGAAAGACAATGTGGAAGCCAATGACGCAGTGCTGATCTACTATCGGGTGAATCCCAAACATGCCCTGGCGCTGGGAATTATATATCTGATTTCCGCCGCGCTCTGCGGAGTGGCGGCTTCCTGGCATTCGGGGCCGGCACCTTTTATCATCGGAATCCTGGGAGGACTCACGGTCCTGGGCTACAGCGTGGCCCCTGTTTCGGCCGCTTCCCTTCCGGTGGGAGAAGCGCTGTCGGGATTCGTCATGGGAGCCCTGATCCCTCTGGGGACCGCGGCTGTGGCCGACGGGAATTTCCATCCTGAAATACTCCCCGAGTGCCTGCCCCTGATCCTGGGGATCGCGCTGATCATGCTCAGCAACAACGGGAGCGACATCGAAAAAGATATACCGGCTCATCGCACCACCCTGCCGATCCTGCTGGGGCGCGAAAAGGCCCTGATCCTCTACCGTGTAATGCTTGCGGTCTGGATCGCGCTGCTTTGCATCCAGCCGCTTACACGCCTGGGGAAGATTGGTTTTATGAGCATTGCGCTCACACTGATCCTGGGCCGCCGGCCTTTCGGCTTTCTGATCCGGGCCCGCCTCCTTCCGGGGGACAGGATTCGTCAGATGAAAAGCGTCACAGCTGCAAATCTGATTGGCAACGGACTGCTGGGACTGGCCTATGCGGCCGCCTGGTTTCTGAAGATTCCGGGCTGAGTCCGGGCTGAGGATTGAATTATCAGGCCCGGGAGGATCCCGAAAGGGCAATGTGCCTGCGGCAGCCGGCAAGGCAGCTGCAGAACAGAACCGGAAAAAATGACAGTTTAACCTGTAATATGAAAAATAAAAAAACGCCGGCGGACGTGTACGAGATTTTTCAGACACTGGCGCCGCGCTATGACAGGGCAAATGCCCGGATCAGCCTTGGCCTTGAGCGGGGCTGGAAAAATATGCTGGTGAAGCGACTGCCGGCCGGGATCGGGGCCGGAGAGCAGGTGCTGGACGTCTGCTGCGGCACCGGCGACATAGCGATCGCCCTCGCGGGAGAAAATCCGGATCTGGCAATCACCGGACTTGATTTTTCACCTGCCATGCTGGAGGTCGCAAGGGAAAAGGGAAAAGGGCTCTCCAACCTGACCTGGGTAGAGGGAGACGCCATGGAACTTCCCTTTCCCGACGGGACTTTCGCGGCTGCCTGCATTTCGTTCGGCCTCAGGAACACACCGGATTACGCACGTGTTCTGCGGGAGATGAAACGAGTCGTGCGGCCCGGAGGAAAGGTCTTCTGCCTGGACTCCTTTGTCCCGGACAATCCGATCATTCTGCCTGCCTACCGCCTATATTTCCGGCACATCATGCCGCTGCTGGGCGGAGGAAGGAAGTATCATGAACAATATACCTGGCTTTATCAGTCGACGGAGCAGTTTCCCCGGAGGAAAAAACTGATGCGTCAGTTTGCCCGGACAGGGCTTGCGCAGGTACAGAGCCGAAGCAGAATGCTGGGCGCCTGTGTCCTGGTCGAAGGAACAAAGCCGGAACAGATTACAACAGGAGAAAACTATGAGCGAAGAAAAATTTGACGCCATAATCGTAGGAGGAGGACTGGCCGGCGCAACGGCGGCATATGTTCTTGCAAATGCCGGGCTGGAAGTTCTGCTGGCAGACCGCGGCGATTTCTGCGGCTCCAAGAACGTGACCGGCGGACGTCTCTATGGGCACAGCATGGAGAAAGTCATCCCCGGTTTTGCCGAGGAAGCTCCTATCGAGCGAAAAGTCACTCATGAAAAGATTTCGCTGATGACTCCGAAGAGCTCTCTGGACATCGGATTCAGCTCCTCGAAGCTTGCGGAGGAGGCCGAGAGTACATCTTACACGATCCTGCATTCCAAATTTGACAAATGGCTTGCCGACAAGTGCGAGGAAGCGGGCGTCATGCTGGTTCCCGGTATCCGCGTCGACAGCTGTGTCGTCGAAGACGGAAAAGTCGTGGGAATCGACGCCGGCGGCGAAGTCATGTATTCAGACGTCGTCATTCTGGCGGACGGTGTCAACTCTCTTCTGGCCCAGCGCCTGGGAATGAAGAAAGAACTCACCCCCCACGAAGTGGCTGTCGGTGTCAAGGAAGTCATCAAACTGGATGAAGAAGTCATCAACCAGCGTTTCGGTGTCCGTGGAGACGAGGGTGTCGCCTGGCTTTCCGCCGGTGACGCGACTGCCGGAGCTTTCGGCGGCGGCCTTCTCTACACCAACAAGGACACTATCTCCATCGGTATCGTGGCGACTCTGGCGGATATCGGCTACACCGATATTTCCATCCCGGATCTGCTGGACCGCTACAAAGAACACCCCGCGATCAAGCCCTATATTGAAGGCGGCGAGGTTATTGAGTACAGTGCCCACCTTGTTCCCGAGGCCGGCATTCACATGATCCCTGAACTTGTCCGTGACGGCGTTCTCGTGACCGGCGACGCGGCGGGATTTGTCGTGAACCTGGGCTTCACAGTCCGCGGCATGGACTTCGCGATCGAGTCCGGACGTCTTGCGGCAGAGGCTGTCATCGCAGCCAGAGAAGCAGGCGACTTCAGTAAGGAACAGCTTTCCTCCTATGTGAAAGCCCTCGACGAGAGCTTTATCATGAAGGACATGAAGGCACTCAAGGGATTCCCGACCATCCTCTCCCGCAGAGAGATCTTCAAAGACCTGCCCGAGATGGTGGACGACATGTGCACAAAGGCATTCACGGTCAGCGGAAAGCCCAGCATGGACTTCATTATGTATGTAATCAATTCTCTGGCATCCCACCTGAGCGTCGCGCAGCTGATGAGTCTGGTCGGGGATATCATGGACGCGTTCTGACCGGCATTCAGAGGCCAGAATGAGATGATCCGGCGATCAGAGGTCAGATTTTGATGATTCTGCGGTCAGACCGGAAAGCGATGATTGATTCTACGTATAAGAGGGAATAAAAATGGCTAAAATGAGTGTAGATGATAAGCTGGGACTGGATTTGTTCCACACAGATGAGCACAATCCCCATATCACTGTGAATGAGGATTATGACAACATGGAGGAGATCCAAAAGATCCTCCTCGCATGCCCCGCCGGCCTTTACCACTACGAAAACGGTAAAGTGACATTCAGCCATGAGGGCTGCCTGGAGTGCGGTACCTGCCGCGTACTCTCCATTGACAAGGTCGTCAAGACCTGGGATCACCCCATGGGAGGTGCTGGTGTACAGTTCCGTCAGGGCTGATCCATAATGATTCCGCCGCATCATTCGGGCGGCAGGAATTCCTATAAGACTGACACAGCTCTCCGCCGCGGCACACAAGGGCCGGGCGGAGAGCCTTTTAAGTAAGACTGTCAAAGACGATCAGATTGAAGCGATGCCTGGGGAGGAACGCAGGAAGCGGCCTGTGTCAGGGCGCCGCTTCTTAACTGTGACTATGAATCTGTGAGCTGTGCTTATGGCGGAGCACAGGATGAAAGAGGCTTTGGAGAAAAGGACATGACAGGGATTTTTATTATCACCGGAAAAGGCGGAGTCGGAAAGACCAGCGTGGCGGCCGCGCATGCGGTGCGCAGTGCCGCGGAGGGAAAAAACACCCTCTTGGTCAGCGCGGATATGGCCCACAACCTGGGCGACATTTTCCAGACAAGAGCCGGTGGACATGTCCAGGAAATAGGCCCCTGCCTGTCAGTCCTTGAACTGGATCCATACCTGCTGATGAGGGAGGAATATCCCCATATCAACAAATCGATTGCCAACCTCTCCGGCAGCATGGGAATGGCAGTCGGTCAGATCGGTGACAGTTATATGATTCCCGGTCTGGAAAACCTTTTTTCACTTCTTAAAATCCGCGACCTGTACCAGAGCGGTACATATGACCGGATCATCGTGGACTGCGCCCCCACCGGCGAGACTCTTTCTCTTCTCAAACTTCCGGAACTGCTGTCCTGGTATGTGGAAAAGTTTTCGCCAGTCGGCAGGACTTTGACAAGAGTCCTGACCCCTCTTGCAAAGATCCGCTATCAGATGGATCTGCCGGATGGCGCTGCCATGGATGAACTGGGACAGCTCTACCAGAAGCTGCTCAGACTCCAGGATCTGCTCAAGGATCCGGAGACCACCCGTGTGCGTCTTGTCTGCACTCCGGAGAGAATGGTCGTCGAAGAGACCAGGCGCAGCTATATGTACCTGAATCTCTACAGATACCCGGTGGACTGCGTCTTTATCAACAGGATCCTTCCAGGGAAAACAGGCAGTGATTTTATGGACAGCTGGCGGAAGATTCAGGCGGGATATATCTCGGAACTGGAGAGTGTTTTCAGTGAACTGACCATCACCAGAATCCCCTGGTATCCCCTGGAAATCAGGGGAGCGCAGGCAGTAGAGTATCTGAGCCGGGATGCCCTTGGAGATGAGAACCTCTTTGACCGTCCGGTCAGGACAGACAATGAGGTATATGCCCGGATTGAAGGAGGCTACAGCCTGACTATCCGCGTCCCCGGAGCAGCTCCCGAAGATGTCGAAGTCTTCCCACGGGAGATGGATGTGGATATCAGGATCCGCAATTTTATGCGCAGTATCCCCCTTCCCGGTGTTCTGCGCGGAGCGGAAATGACTTCCGCCCGGGTCGAGGACGGAAGCCTGACCATCTGCTACGCTGTGAAAACTCAGGACACATGAAACGGCGGGCGGCACATTTCGGACGGGTGAAACTTAAGCTGTGACCGCATCAACCATCACTGTAGAAAGAACAATTAAAATGAGAATTCTGATCTATACCGGAAAAGGCGGCGTGGGGAAAACAAGCATTGCAGCCGCGACGGCCGTGAGGCTGGCGAAAGAAGGGAAAAAGGTGCTGCTTATGAGCACGGACCAGGCACACAGTCTGGGCGACTCCCTCTGCATGAAACTGGATACCGAACCCCGCCAGGTATTCCCGGGACTGGAGGCGATAGAGATCGACCCCTCCAAAGAGAGCAGGCGGGCCTGGGGGACTCTTCAGGATTATCTGCGTCAGCTGATCGAGCAGAAGGCCAACGGAGGCATAGAAGCGGATGAAGTCCTGCTCTTTCCGGGGCTCGAGGAGCTGTGTTCCCTGATCCGGATTCTGGAAGCATATGAAGAGGGAAAACACGATGTGATCATCGTGGACTGTGCCCCTACCGGCGAGACACTGGCTCTTCTGCGCTATCCGGAGCGCCTGTCGGTACTGGCCGACCGCCTTCTCCCTATGGTTCGCGGTGTTACGAGTGTATTTGGAGGACTGATCTCCAGGAAGACCACCGTTCCCAAGCCCAGGGACCTGGTCTTCGCGGAATTTGACGCTCTGGTCAAACGTCTGAATGAGCTTCAGAAGATCCTGCGGGACCGGGCTGTGACCAGCATGAGGATTGTTACCACGCCCGAGAGAATCGTCCTTGAGGAGGCCAGAAGAAGCTTCACCTGGATCAATGAGTATGATTTCGGCGTGGACGCTGTATGTATGAACAGGGTTTATCCCGAGGAGGCCATGCAGGGTTACTTTGAGGGATGGCGACAGATGCAGCGGGAGAGCCTGAGGATCGCGTCCGAGAGCTTTCCCGGCAGGAAGCATTTCATCCTGCCTCTCCAGAAGACAGAAATCCGGGGGCTTGAAGTACTGGAAAGCATTGCGGGGAAACTGTACGGCAGCGACGATCCGGCAGAGATTTTCTGTAAAGAAGAAGCCTTCCGGATGGTCTATGATGAGCAGACCGGTGTCAGGAGTCTCATTATCTCACTTCCCTATGCGGAGGAGGACGAGATACGTGTCGAAAAAGAAGAAAACGACCTCCTCTTGTATGTGCGCAGCGAGGTGCGCCGCCTCCGTCTTCCCGACCTGCTCTGCAGACGCGACCTGGGTGTCTGGCGTTTTCAGAACGGAGAGCTGACTGTCCCATTCACATATTCCTGGCAGAAGTAGAATACTGGAAGAAACAGAATACTGGAAGAAAACATGTTTGGAAGCGTGAAAAATCCTGCCGATGCATTATTTTTCACTCCGGATGTATGTGCCGCGAGACGGCTCAAACATCCTGTGATCCTTCACCGTTTTCGCCTGCGCGAAAACGCCTCACACACATGCGGAGCATGTGTTGACGCCCTTGCGGGCGGCATGGCCGGAAAGAGAGATTAAAGCAGCGCAAAAAGAGCCGGAATGTGGTTTTCATTCCGGCTCTTTTTATATAGAAGATGGCATTAATCAGAAGACTATATACTCAGCCCTCTTCCAGGGAGTGGGACTTGTGGACCGTGACTGTCTGGTCATAGCAGGAGAAGACGTCATCCACGAAGTTTTTGTCAGGTGAAGGAGTGAGCAGGCTGACGATCGGGACGATGATGAGTCCGGCGATCATTGCAGCTGCACCAGCATTGATGGGGGACTTAATGAAGTGAAGGAACATGTTGGAAACAGTGATTCCGACACCTGCAATGTAGCTGACCCATACAGCGGCTGTAGAAACATTCTTGAAGTACAGACCGTACAGGAAAGGAGCCAGGAACGCGCCCGCCAATGCGCCCCAGGAAATACCCATCAGCTGTGCGATGAAGGTGGGAGGATTGAGCGCGATGACGACAGAGAGGATGATGAAGAAGGCAACCAGGGCACGCATGACGACCAGCTGTGTCTTTTCAGTCATATCCTTCACAACGGTTTCTTTGAGGAAGTCCAGAGTCAGGGTGGAGCTCGATGTGAGAACCAGCGAAGACAGAGTGGACATGGAAGCGGACAGAACAAGGACGATGACGATACCGATCAGGATATCCGGCAGGGTAGAGAGCATCTGAGGAACGATAGAGTCGTATGCGATGCTTCCGTCAGCCTTGTAGATCTCGGGGCAGTCGAAGAGGCGTCCGAAGCCGCCAAGGAAGTAGCAGCCGCCCGCGACGATCACTGCGAAGAAAGTGGAGACGATCGTGCCGGTCTGCACGGCCTTCTCATCGCGGATCGCGTAAAACTTGTGTACCATCTGGGGAAGACCCCAGGTACCCAGAGATGTCAGAATGATAACACCCAGAAGGTTCACGGGGTCAGGACCGAAAAAGCTGGCCAGCAGGCCCTGGCTGCCCTGGAGGGCGGGAACCGCCACATCATCCGCGGAGATCAGGGAGAGCTCGTGGATCGCGTTCTGAAAACCGCCGTGGCCGTTCAGGACCGCGAGAATAACTGCGGTGATGCCGAAGAGCATGATGATACCCTGGATGAAATCATTGAGCGCAGTTGCCATGTAACCGCCGACGATGACATAGATACCGGTCAGAATTGCCATCGCGAACAGGCATACACTGTAGGGGATATCAAACGCCATCCCGAACAGGCGGGACAGACCGTTGTAGATCGAAGCTGTGTAAGGAACAAGGAAAATGAAGGCAATCGCGCTTCCGGCAATCTGCAGCGGTTTGGACTGGAATCTCTTTCCGAAGAAATCGGGCATAGTCCTGGAATCCAGCTTCTGTGTCATGACGCGGGTGCGCCTGCCCAGGATAAGCCATGCCAGAAGGGAACCGATAAAAGCATTTCCCAGACCGATCCATGTTGAAGAGAGACCATATTTCCAACCGAACTGCCCCGCGTAGCCGACGAAAACGACTGAAGAAAAATAGGAGGTACCGTAAGCGAATGCTGTGATCCAGGGACCGACCTGACGTCCGCCCAGAACGTAATCAGTGACATTGCCGGCTTTGCTGCGGCTATAGAAGCCGACACCGACCATGACGCTGAAGAAAATCAGTAACAGTAGTATTTTCGCAAACATAAATAATACCTCCTAAAACAATTAATAAATCAATGCGGGGGTGAACAGTCCAGGCTTTAAAAGACTGCGCTTTAGCACTTAAACGCTTAGACGCTTTAAAGCTCTAAAGCGTATTATAGACAGGGGAGCCATCCATGTCAATAGAAAAATTTGTGTGAGCTGTTCAGTCTTTTCGGTCCAGAGGTTATAAAAATCAGAACTTTATTGAAAAAACAGAGAAAACATGTAAAAAAACCGATAATCAGGATCTTTTTTCTATCATTGGCGGTACTCGAGAGGACAAATATCGTTTCTCTTCACACCGGTCGGGAATGAAACAGGCCGGGATCCGTCCTCTTTTCTTCTATATTGTCTTTTCTCCAAACCGTCTTCCGCGAATCTGTGTTTTTTTATATATGCTTTATATGATAATCACCTGTATAATGTTACAATGTTGTAAGGAGCATTGCGGGAGCGCCAGAGCGCGGAGCAATGTGTGCAGTACTGTGAGAGCGCGGGACGCGCGAAACAGCTTGTGGCTTTGATCATATATGTCTGTGAAAGCAAGGTCATGGCCACATGTATATACTCTGTAATCTGAAAACAGTTCTGAAAAAAACATAAACCGGGTTGAGAAAAAACCATCAAATCGTTATAATCCTTTTCACTGAAACCGGTCCCCGGAAAAAAGTGCCCGGGGCCTGACATAGTATTGTGAACATCCTCCGGGGACTTCGTGCCCGGGAGGCGGGGCTGGAAGGCTCCGCCGGGAGTGTTAGCGCTAAAAGCGCCGCAGATCTGCGCAGACGGGATCATAGAATTCACTTCTGTGTTATTCTCCCCGCCTGTTTATGAGCGGAGCGCTTTTTCATGGAGGTAAAAATGGCAGGAAAAGATTCTGAATATCGTGATAGAAGCAGCAATTTTAACAGACGGGGTTCCGCTTACTCCCCGGAAGGGATGATCGAGGACGAAGAAGACTATGAAGAATTTGTCCGCTCGATGGAAAGGAAGAACAGAAGAGTCCCTTCTTCCGCAGGAAGACAGCCGGCGCCTGCCTCTTCAGGGGGAGGAAGACGAAGGCCGGAAAACGCCGGGGGACGTGATCACGACAGCTTTCGCGGAGACTTTCGCGCTGCCCGGGATCTGGACGATGAAGCGGAATATTATGATCCGGGGCAGAGAGAAACGAGAGGAGGACAGAGGCAGCACCCGGAGGACCGGGGCGGCATCCGGACAGATGGATCCGGAGAACAGGACAAAGGCTCCGGAAGGCGCAGAAAAAAGGGGATCGGAAGTCTCATTCTGAAAATATTTCTGATACTTCTGCTCCTGATCGTTATCGCCGGAGGCCTTCTTTTTTACAAAATGAAGGACGTTCTCAAGCTGCAGAGGGTCAATTCCATTGACCTCGAAGAACAGCTGAGTCCGGGGATTCCATATAAAGTCAGAGCAGACGAGTATATGAACGGATACAAGAATATAGCCCTTTTCGGTGTGGACTCCCGTTCCGGAGACCTGCTTGAGGGGGATAACCGCAGTGATACTATGATGATCTGCTCAATCAATGAGAAAACCGGTGAGATCAAGCTGGTCTCCCTCTATCGTGACACTCTCCTCGATGTGGGAGACGGCCAATACAGAAAAGCCAATACCGCCTACGCCCTTGGAGGACCTGCGCAGGCAATCGATATGATGAATAAGAATCTGGATCTCAATATCGTTGATTTTGTGACAGTTGGATTTGAGGGACTGGCGCACACGATCGATGCTCTCGGAGGAATCGAGATTGAAATCGATGAGGAGGAACGGGGATATCTCAACCAGTATGTGCATGATATGCATCTGGAGCTGGGCACAGAGGATACTCCGGTTGAATCAGCCGGCCTGGTCACCATGAACGGTATTCAGGCGACTGCTTACAGCAGGATCCGCTATACAGCAGGAGATGATTTCCGCCGCGCGGAGCGCCAGCGCACTGTTTTGTCAAAGACGCTTGAAAAGGTCAGGTCCGCGTCCCCTGCCACGCTCGTGAAAGTGGCGGACAATGTCATGGGAGACGTCGCGACCTCCCTCTCCTCATCTGAGCTGCTCGGTCTGATTATGAAAGCCGGCAAGGCAGACCTCTCGGCGACAGGCGGTGTTCCGCTGGAAGAATACAGGGGATTCCGGACTAATTATGATGAGGGAGATTATGTCCTCCCTATGGACCTGAGCGATAATGTAATCTGGCTTCATGAGTTTCTCTTTAATGAATCGGACTACACTCTTTCTGATGAAGCGAAGGCCAGAAACACTGCGATTCAGGAGTACGGAATGTACAACAGCTGGGAAACAGGTTATTGATGCTCTGCCCGTGTCTGCTTCTGTGTTCCGCAGCAGCAGACGTGAGCAATAAACCGGAACGGGAACCGCATATACAGGTCGGAATGAGTACAGCGAGGTTACAACATGACATTAAGAGAGTTTTACGATCGGACGGGCGGAGATTACGAGGGCGTTCTCAGCAGAGTGCTTGATGAGGGACGTATCCGAAAATATGTAAAAATGTTTAAGAATGATCCATGCTATGGGGAGCTGGAGATGTTTCTGGAAAAAGGGAATGTGGAGCAGGCTTTCCGGGCGTCACATACACTCAAGGGTGTGTGCCTGAATATCGGCTTCAACAGGCTTTACAGCTATACAAATACTGTTACAGAAGCCCTGCGAAGCAAAGATCTGGCTCTGGCATGTGAGAACATGCCGCATCTGAGGGCAAGCTATAAGGAGATTATAGAAGGAATTGATGCCGCCTGTGCAGAGGAGGCGTAAAGGCCTGTCTGCCGCTCCCTGCGAGATTCGGGAAGCGCAAGTGCCTGCGCCGCTTCAGTAAGGCCGGTGTGGAGGATGATTACGAACAGCTGCGTGAATCGCGCAGGCGCGGAATGCGCTGTGCAGCACGCAGCTTTTCTCATTTTCGGGCCTCGGCTCACAGCTATGGAATGAAAGTATAAAACGTTTGTGAAATATATAAAAATTATCTAACTATAAATACGGAAGTTTGGGGAATAATGTACAAAGCCCTGCCCTTTCTTAAAAAAACATAAACTTGATATTGTGGTTTTGAAAGAATCTGTTAAAATTGTACTTGTTGATGGACGGGCAGAAATCTACACCTGGAAAATAAAAAGGAAATCACATACCGGATATTGTGCCCGGAAATCATGTCGAGGTTACATGCAGAGGTGTGGATAATGCGGGAGGCAGAGGTCTGCTGCAGGTTACCGGTATTAGAAAAGAGGTAATAATCATGAAAGGCTTTATTGAAGAGTTTAAGGAATTTATCAGCCGTGGCAATGTCATGGACATGGCAGTCGGTATCATGATCGGCGGAGCTTTCCAGGCGATCGTCACTTCTCTGGTCGATGATATCATCAGCCCTATCCTGGGTGTTTTCGGAGGTCTGAATTTTGATCAGCTGAACGTGAGTCTCGGGGGTAAGGTTACTCTGATGTATGGTAAGTTTATCACCGCAGTGATCAACTTCCTGATCATGGCTTTTATTCTTTTCTCCATCATCAAAGCTCTCAATGCTGCATCTTCCAAGATCAAGAAGCCTGAAGAGGAAGAAGCTCCCACAACCAAGATGTGCCCTTACTGCATGTGTGATGATGTAGCGATCGGCGCTACAAAGTGCCCTCACTGCGCTTCTGTCCTTCCTGTTGAAGAGACTGCAGAGCAGGCTTGATCTCCGGATATCTGAAAAATGCCGCAAGTGTGCGGCGCGGGGACAGGCGGCCGGGAAAATGACCGGCGGCAGCAAAATGAAAAACAGCGGAGACGGTTGTCTCCGCTTTTTTCTATGACAAGACCAACAAACTGACAGGGCCGACAAACTGACAGGGACAATTTACCGACAGGAACATTTTGCTGATGGATGATACATATACTGGCAACACGCATATTCTACAGACGCAGTTGGAAAAATATGTCCGGCAGGGCCTTTATCCTCTGCATATGCCGGGCCATAAAAGGCTGATGCAGCCGGCACCTGGTCTCCCGTCTTCCTGGGATCTCACGGAGGTTGCGGGCACAGATGACCTGCATGATGCGGGCGGGATTCTGTCTGACGCCATGAGGCGGACTGCCCGCCTGTGGGGGGCGGAAAGGACCTGGTATCTGGTCAACGGCTCTACATGCGGACTGCTGGCAGCGATCCGGTCTCTGGCCGGGCACGGGGCGGAGGTGATCTGTGCCAGAAACTGTCATAAGGCAGTGTTCCACGCGATCGAACTCTCGGGATATCGGGTGCGCTGGCTCATGCCTGCCGTGAATGAAGAATGGGGGATCTGCGGCGGAATCAGTGCTCTTCAGGTACAGGCTGCTCTCAGCAGATACCCTGCTGCAAAAGCGGTGATACTGACAAGTCCCACTTATGAAGGGATTCTTTCGGATATAAAAGGAATCTGCCGCGTCTGCCATGAGAAAGGGATTCCGGTACTGGTGGATGAAGCGCACGGAGCGCACCTGATGCCCCTTTCCGCAGCCTCCGGTTTCCCTGCCGGCGCTCTTGCGGGGGGAGCGGATCTGGTGGTCCAAAGTCCCCACAAGACTCTTCCCAGTCTCACGCAGACGGCGCTTCTTCACTTACAGGGAAGGCTTGCGGATCCGGCACGGGTGGAAGAGGAACTTGACATATTCGAGACCAGTTCGCCTTCCTATCCCCTTATGGCTTCTCTGGACGGATGTACAGGTATCCTGCGGGAGCAGGGGGAAGAACTCTTTCAGAGATGGGCTGACAGAATAGGACGCTTCGATGTGACTGTCCGCAGCAGACTTCACAGGATCAGGATTCTGGGCCACACAGATTTGTCTCCTGCCTGCGGAGTCTGTGACCCCGGGAAAATACTGATCGATGCCGGGCCGGTCGGAATGGACGGCAGGAAGATGGCAGGAATACTCCGGGAGAAATACCAGATGGAGACGGAGATGACTCAGGGGGGGCTGGTCCTGGCCATGACCAGTATCTGCGACGAGGAGAAAGCCCTTGACAGGCTGGCACTTGCTCTGGAAGAGATAGAAAAGTCCTGTGCCTGCGGCAGCCTTTCAACTGCAGTGACCATGGGAAAAGATCCTGGCCGCAATAAGAAAAGGAGCACAGCCACTGTAAAAAAAGAAGAGTCGAAAGAAGATAAGAATGAGATTGCAAAGCAGGAAATGATCGCCGGGACGGTACAGAATAATACATATATCCGGAAACTTTCCGGCCTGAAGCCTGTCGTCTTCTGCACGATTGAACAGGCGGCTGCCCGGGAGTCTGAATATGTGTCTCTCGACCTGGTCACAGGCAGAATCTGTGCCGAATATCTCTATTTTTATCCTCCCGGAATCCCTGTCCTGGCTCCGGGGGAGATCATCACGAAGAAGCTGACTGAGTTTCTGAAAGAGGCAGACAGGGAAGGAGCAGCATTTTACAGACACGCCCCGGACATAAGGATGATCCGCTGTTTACGCGAGTAGGTGCCTCATCAGAAAAACCTTCTGAAAGTCCTCAGGAATTTTAAAAGGAGGCTTTATGTCTATAGAAACAAAACCCGGAGAACTCCGTGATCTGAATGCCCGCAAAGTTTTTATGATAGGAATAGGCGGATGCAGTATGTCCGGCCTCGCCCTGCTTCTCAAAAGCTATGGGTACGACGTCTCAGGCTCTACCAGTATTGATACAGAATATATTCCGGCTCTGACAAAACAGGGAATCCGCGTCTATGCCGAGGATAATCCGGAAGATATGGCAGGTTCGGATCTGGTCATTTATTCCCATGCCATAACAGCGGAAAACCCAATGGTCAAAGCTGCCCGAAAAAATGGGATCCCACTTAAGTCCAGATCCTGGCTGCTGGGCAAGCTGTCCGGGGAATTTGAGCGATCGATCTCTGTCTGCGGTACCCATGGGAAGACTACCGTCACATCAATGATTTCCCAGATCCTGATCGATACAGATCAGGATCCGACTGTTCATATCGGGGGTATTTATCCGCCGATCGGGGGAAACGTACGCAGTGGGAAAAGCAGTCTGTTCCTCACGGAAGCGTGTGAATACCAGAGAAGCTTTCTGAGCCTCCACCCCACGGGAATCGTTCTGCTCAATATTGACAGGGATCATCTGGACTGCTATCGGGACATTGACGAGATTGAAGAGACTTTTGGCTCTTTTTTGAAACAGCTGCCTGAAGACGGATGGGTGCTGGGATGCGGAGAAGACAGCAGAGTGCTGAAACTGCTCAAGTCATCGAACTGCAGAACTTTTGCCTACGGCCTTTCCGACACCTGTGATTATTACATGGAAAAACCTTCAGAGGACTCAGAAGGCTATTATCAGTTTGATTTCTGCCATAATGGGGAAAAACTGGGGCATGTGAACATGGGAATTCCCGGTCTTTTCAATGCCTTAAATGCCATGTCAGCCCTTGGCGCGGCACATATCCTGGGCATAGATCCGGCTGCGGCCTGTGAGACAATAAGCAGATTCAGGGGAGCCCACCGCAGATTCGAACTCACCGGCACCATAAACGGAGCCGAGCTTATTATGGACTACGGCCATAATCCCACAGAAATGAGGAACGCGGTCTCCATTGCCCGCAAGCGCTGCAAGGGAGGCAGGCTCTGGGCGGTCATGCAGCCCAATAACTACATCAGGGTAAAAACTCTTTTCCAGGACTATCTCACTTGTACGGAAGAGGCGGATATTACGCTTGTGACAGACATCTATGGATACAAGTACCAGGATACGGGCGACATCAGCAGCGGTATGCTGGTAGAGGGAATGCGCAGGCATCATGTCAATGCAGTCCTGACACCGGGACTTTCTGACGCTGTTGCAATGATTGAAAGCGGCGTCAGACCGGGAGACCTGGTCATAATGATGGGATGTGGAAATATCCATCTTTTAAACGATCTTCTCGTGAAAAAAGATGAAGAGCCGGTACAAGGGAAGGAGCTATCGGGAAAATGAAAGGAATCATAAGGGGAGGCGGACAAGGTACCCGCCTGCATCCTTCCACAAAAGCAGTCAATAAAAATTTGTACCCGGTCTATGACAAACCTGCGATCTATTATCCGATCTCGCTTTTGATCATGGCAGGGGTCACTGACATCCTGATCGGTGTTTCTGCGGAGCATCAGGAGGCTTACTACAGGCTGCTTGGAGACGGGAGCCGTTTTGGCATCAACATCAGCTATTTCATCGAAGAGAGGACTATGACTCCTCCGGAAATGTTTCTGCAATGCAGGAGCTTTATCGGGACAGATTCCGTCGTTGTTGCCCTCGGGGACAATATTTTTGTCGGAGAAGACATTCGACAGACCTTGGAAGACGCGGCGGAAAATTTTGAAAAAACAAAAGGAGCCACCGTCTTCTGCAAAGAAGTAGATGACCCCTGGAATTATGGTGTGGTGGAATACAAGGGCGACGGCAGTATCTGCAGTCTTGAAAGTAAGCCCCGGATTCCCAAAAGCAATAATGCGGTGACAGGGCTGTTCTTCTTCGATGACACCTTGTTTGAAGTTATCGGCAGGACAAAACCGGCTGAAGACGGCTCTATAGTGCTGGCTGACCTGCTCGTAGAGTATCTCAGGGATGGCAGGCTGAATTCCGTCCTTCTGAATGAGGGTATCCAGTGGTTTGATGCCGGAACCCCTGAGAGGCTGTATCTGGCCTCCGGCGCAGTCAGGGCTTTTCAGCAGAGCCACGAAACCCTTGCGGGAAGTATAGAAGAAGCCGCGTTTGAGAAGGGCCTGATTGACCGGAACAGACTCAGCGAACTTGCCGCGGACATGAGCGCAGCTCCATTAGGGCAGTATCTGGCGGAACTGGCGCAGAAACCGGTCAGATGTGAATGATGAGGTTATTCATTCCGTAAAGGCCGGTATACTTGACATCCTTGGCCAGCTTCATCATCATTTTTATGGCCGGCCCTTTTTCAGGATCGCTTTCATACTGCAGCTCCTTCCGATATTTTTCTACCGGATCAAAAGGTATGCCGTCATCCCTGAATCTCAGGATTAGTTCATCGCCCTTTGCAAGCATACGGATATGCACATGGTGCGGCCGTCCGTCCGTGAATCCGTGCTGGACGATATTCCCTGCCATCTCTTCTACAGCCAGAGAAACGATCTCCGCTTTATGTTTCTCAAAGCCTTTTTCCAGGGCAAAGGCGACCGCGATGCGGGAGATTCCCATGACATCAAACATAGAGTCCCCTTCGAAGCAGAGTTCATTCTCCGGCAGCACGCCGAAATCCGCGGGGAGCAAAAGCATTTTTTCCCGGAAGTTCTTTCCCTTCTGACGCATTATATAAAGCACGGCAGCCATGATGACCGCCACATTGATAAAGGGCTTTGCAGCCCATGCTCCCCGATATCCGAGCCCGAAAAGGAAAGCCGCTGTCAGAGGAACAGGAAGCCCGAAATCCAGTATGAAACTGTAAATGTTGGCATAGAGCCTGCGTCCGGCTCCAATCAGATAAGACTGGAAGCAGTAGATGAATACATTCATGGGCATGGAGAGCGCAAAGAAGCGGATGGACTCGACGGCCATCTTCATGGTGGCAGCATCCCCGTTTCTGAGAAAAAGATGTCCCAGCGGCCCCGCGAAAATAAAAACGGCAGCGGCAGCAGAACAGGTCGTCATGAGCCCCTTTCGGACAGCAATTGCCTGAACATCCCGCAGGGCATCCCGGTCCTGCTCTCCGAAAAACATACTCGAGAAGGAAAGGAGTGTGCTGGCGGCTCCCAGCCACAGGGAGAAGCAGAACTTGAGTACCTGGTTGCCTACGCTCAATGCCGCGATCACTTCACTGGTAAAGGATATGGCCAGCATATGGTTGATCGTGATACCGCAGAAGGTATTGCTGAGCTTCACCACTCCTGTGGGCATGCCTGTTACAAGTATTTCGCGGCATTCTGACAGACGCAATTTTTTTGCCTGAAACCGGAAAAAAGAACTTTTGCGTATAAAGTGACTTAACACGACCAGGAAGGAGGCTGCATATCCGGCCGCAGTCGCCAGCCCGATCTGGAAAAGACCTCCGTGCGTGATTTTGACTACAAAAAGATCCGCCAGTATGTCTACTACTGTCATTACTCCCGAGGATGTCACGACTATTTTATAGTCTCCGTCCATCTGCACAAAAGGGGTAAGGATATAGGTGGCGGCAAAAAACGGCAGCCCTATGCAATAACCTCTCAGATAATCGGAGGCGGGCTGCATCAGGTGGGCTATGCCTCCCCGCGCTCCCACGAGAACAGCGATCTGCCTGGAAAAAACAATGCTGAGCAGTGAAAGTATAAGAGCTGCCGCAAGAGACATAATGATGGACTGGGAAAAAATGCGGTTTGCCCCTTCCTTGTCCCCTGCGCCGATCCGCCCCGAGGCCATCACATGGCCGCCTCTGGCTATGATGGAGGTCGAAATAGTCCGATAACCTACCAGAAGGAAAGAAGTGAGTCCGATCGCGGCGACTTCGTCCACATTATAATAAGAACCTACTATGATACCATCTACAGTAGGTCCGATTGCAGTCGTCAGGTTCGAGGCGATAAAGGCGCCCATTGCAGTTGAAAACATCCGTTCAATCACAGCACTGTTGTTTCCGCTCTTATGTACTCTGCTCATTTTTCAAAGCTCCCGCTGAATAGTTGTATCCTTCTATAATTTTTAATTTTCAACACTACAATTCATTTAAAGTCCATTTACTATAATATACTACTTCGTCAAGGTCTTCACCTGTAACTAATCCGGTGTTACAGTTCAGTCCCGCCTGATTCTTGGGGCGCCTTTTGTGCATTGCTGTTGAGGTGGGCCTTGAAAAACGCCGGTACTTGCTTTTTGCAAGCCCTGGCGAAGCAAAAAGCTTAGTATCCGCTGCGTTTTTCACGGAGCGGGAGCGTCCCACAGAAACAGTGATGCACAAAAGGTGTATTGTTTTCAGCAGGGTCTGAACTGTAACAATCCGGTATAGGTCAGGGCCTTCACTTGTAAGCTGTCGTTGACTTTTAAGGATGTAATTCATATAATAAGGCAAGGTGAAAGCCATTTGAAAAGCTTCGCGGCCATTGGCCCATGGATGCAGGACGGATTTTCTTCTGATCTCCGCCTGACGACGGCGGGATCATCCGCCGGTTCATGAGGAGCGTAAATTGATAAAAATGCAGAGATTGAATATTTTTCAGAGAAAGGACATCAACATGAAGCATATCGTGACATTGGATACCCGTGATATGGCAAAGAGCGCTGTCAAGGGCGGCTGCGGCGAGTGCCAGACTTCCTGCCAGAGCGCATGCAAGACCAGCTGCGGTGTTGCAAACCAGGCCTGTGAAAACAAGGACGCGGAATAATACAGAACAGCATGATCGTAAGCCTTCCTCTGAAGGCAAAAGGACATACATATTATGAGCCATGTACTCTTTGAGTTACTCTCTGAGCGCATGGCTCATTGCGTGTATAAAAAGGTTTAATTCTTACATGATTCATCAATATATTTTAAACGGTTACCATATTATTCTGGATGTGAACAGCGGCAGTATCCATGTCACAGACGAAAAGGCCTACGAGGCGATCCGCCTGACGGACCAGGGGAAGAACCCGGAAGAAATCAGGCAGGCTCTTTTTGCCCGATACGGCAGGAAAGAGCAGGATCCTGAGCAGGGGATCAAGGCCGATGGTGTCGCAGGCCATGGGATCAAGGCCGATGGCATTGCAGACCATGGGATCAAGGCTGATGGCATTGCAGACCATGGGATCAAGGCCGATGGTATCGAAGGCCATGGGGTCACAGACGCTGAGATCACCGAATGCCTGCAGGACATTGAGGAACTCCGCGCAGCCGGGAAGCTGTTTTCTGAAGAGAATTACGCGGACAAGGCATTTGATCTCAAAAAGAGAAATACCGTGATCAAGGCTCTGTGCCTTCTGGTCGCCCATACCTGCAATCTGAACTGCAGCTACTGCTTTGCGGCGCAGGGCAATTTCCACGGACAGCACGGTCTCATGTCTTTCGAAACCGGAAAGAGGGCACTTGATTTTCTGGTGGAAAACTCCGGAATGCGCCGCAACCTGGAAGTCGATTTCTTCGGCGGAGAACCTCTGGTCAACTTCGAAGTCTGCAAACAGCTGGTCGCCTATGCCCGTTCCATTGAAAAAGAAAAAAACAAAAACTTCCGCTTCACACTGACCACAAACGGCATCGGTGTCACCGATGAAGTGATCGAGTGGGCCAACAGAGAGTGCTACAATGTCGTCCTGAGTCTCGACGGCCGGAAAGAGGTCAATGACCGCTTCCGCAAGGACTATGCCGGCAGGGGAAGCTATGACAGAATCGTTCCCAATTTTAAGAAATTTGTGGAAAAGAGAGAGGGCAGGGGCTACTATATGCGCGGCACCTTCACCCACTTTAACACAGACTTTACAAAGGACATCTTCCACATGGCGGACGATCTGGGCTTCTCGGAACTCTCCATGGAACCGGTCGTCGCAGATCCGGACAGTCCCTCTGCGCTGAAGGAAGAGGATCTTCCCGTCATTTTTGAGCAGTATGAGATCCTGGCAAAGGACATGATCCGCAGGGAACGCGAGGGAAAACCGATCACCTTTTACCATTATATGCTGGATCTGGAGCACGGACCCTGCATCTACAAGCGCATTTCCGGGTGCGGTTCCGGAACGGAGTATCTGGCGGTGACAGCTTCGGGAGACCTGTATCCCTGCCACCAGTTTGTAAACGATCCCGAATACAAAATGGGTGACATCCGGAACGGTGTCACCAACACAGAACTTCGGGATTCATTTAAACTCTGCAACGTCTATTCGCGCCCCGAGTGCGCGGACTGCTGGGCAAAGCTCTACTGCTCCGGCGGCTGCGCCGCCAACGCCTATCACGCTGCAGGGGACATTCACGGCACCTATCAGATGGGCTGTGAAATATTCAAAAAGAGAATTGAGTGCGCGCTCATGATCAAAGTGGCGGAGGCGATGGATAAACAGTGAACCTGAAGGTTTTTGCAAAAACGCGTCCCTGACCATGGCGGAGAGTGAACATGTATTAGAGATCCTGCCCCGCCCCCGGGTGATCAGTATTTGGGATACCGGCTGAGCAGATTGCTTGCTCCGGTAATATAGTCCATGCTGACATCATAGAGACGGGCCAGGGCCAGGAACTGTTCAATGTGCATATAGGAGAGCCCTGTTTCGAAAGCGGAATAGCTTTGCTGTGTGATTCCCAGGTATTCAGCAACTTCCGTCTGGGAGAGCCCGTTTTTCTTTCTCAGACTTTTCAGACGCAGGCATATATGCGGGGGATAGGGAGGCGGACGTTTTCTTTTTTCCATGGTTCCCTCCTTTCTTTCAGAAATGCCCTCCTCACTTCTTAACCATGCTTGTGGTTATGAGCGGAACTTGCGGATCCGTGAGTGAGAAGCAAGGCACTGCTCCGCGCCGCGGGCGCTTTCCTCTCTGATTCTTTACTATCATTATTCGACATTTCATGTCTGAAAAAACGGACTGGCGCGGCGGTAATGAGGCGATAATGAGGCGGTAATGAGGCGATAATGAGGCGGTTAATAAGGCGGGAATAAGGGGAAATAAGGGGTTGGCCAGGCTCCTGCGATAATTAAAGCGGCAATGAAAAAAATCTGCTCAGTCGTGCGCACAGCAGACGGCTGATATATGATACAATGGTCGATGATTGACAAATGAGACATAAAGAGAGTGAACTGCTTTCAGCCGGGAGGATCAGAGATCTGGCCCGGCAGGCACAGCAGAATGATTATTTGACTCACACAGGATTTCTGTCACTTTCGGAACAGTCGCTTGCGGCTGTGGAGACTGATGCTTCCGGCGGAGGGAAAACGTCAGGGGAGGGTCGGTATACCGGGACTCGTCATTTCTTTTACGGCGGTTTTCCGGAGGCTGACAGGAAGGTGCTCTTTTTTCTCCCCTCCTATATGGATGAGGACGAGCTTCTTCGTCAGGAGGAAGCAGGGGAAGGTATTTTGTCCTGCCTGAAGCTGATCGTGCGCGGAGCCCGTTTTACAAAAGAGATCGGACACCGGGACTGCCTGGGGGCACTGATGAACCTGGGGGTCGGCAGGGAAACGGTAGGAGACATAATGATCACCGAAGACGGGACAGCTGCCTATATCTATGTGCTGTCCTCTATAGCGGAACATATCTGCAGGGAACTTGTCACGGTGGGACGTGCCCATGTGGACCTGGAAATCGTCCCTCCCTCATCATGCACTGTGCGCCCGGTGCTGGTTGAACGCGCCGGCAGTGTGGCTTCTGTCAGAATCGACAGTCTTGTCGCCATGGTCTTTCGTCTGTCCCGTTCTTCGGCTCAGGAACTGGTCGCGCAGGAGAAGGTTTTTGCGGATGGAAGGATCGTGGTCTCAGCTTCCTGGGAACCGGCGCCCGGCTGCAGAATCTCTGTCCGGGGGCACGGTAAGTTTATTTATGACGGGGAAGAAAAGAAGACAAAAAAAGGCAGGCTTTTCGTGAAGACCAGAGTTTTTTCATGAAATATATGATTTTGTTTCATGAAATGTATAATTTTGTTTTCGTGAAATGTCTGATCTTGTATGGATGTTCGTGAAAATACCTGTGTAATGTGCAAATTGGACGCGGCAGCATTTGATTTTGTTTGAAAGGAGGATGGCGCAGGTACGATCCCTGTGTCAGAAGAGGCAATGACATATCTGGAGGCATATCGCAAATTAGAGGAATATGGACAGGAACATGTGCTCAAATATTATGAAGAGCTGAGCGAAGAAGACAGGGCGGAGCTTCTGCAGCAGATTGAAGAGACAGATTTCTCAATCGTCAAATATGTGGAGCACAAGGGCGAAGCAGCCGCAGAAGGTGTGATTTCTCCCATCGGAGCCATGGAACTGGATGAGATTGAAAAACGCCGCGATGAATTTAAAAAGATCGGCCTTAAAGCTGTCAAAGAGCGGAAAGTAGCCGCGGTTCTGCTGGCGGGAGGAATGGGTACCCGCCTTGGTTCCGATGACCCCAAGTGCATGTACAATATAGGTATCACACAGCCGGTCTATATCATGCAGCGGCTGGTGGAAAACCTGATGGAAGTCGTGGATGAGGCGGGGGCTTATGTTCCTTTCTTCATCATGACCAGCGACAAAAACCACGACAAGACCGTTGCCTTCATGGAAGAAATGAAATACTTCGGCTATGATCCCTCCATGGTCTATTTCTTCAAGCAGGAGATGGCTCCCGCCACTGATTACAGCGGAAAGGTCTACATGGAGAGCAAGAGCAGAATCTCCACTTCCCCCAACGGAAACGGCGGCTGGTTCCAGTCCATGAAGCGCTGCGGCCTGATCGACGTGATCCATGAACTGGGCATCGAATGGCTCAACACCTTTGCGGTCGACAATGTGCTGCAGCGGATCGCGGATCCGGTTTTTGTGGGCGCTACGATCGCGTCAGGATGCGCCTGCGGCGCCAAGACCGTCAGAAAGGCGGAACGCGACGAGCGCGTCGGCGTCATGTGCCTCAAGGACGGCCGTCCCTCTATCATTGAATACTATGAGATGACTCCCGAACTTCTGGATGCCAAAAATGAAAACGGCGATCCCGCCTATAATTTCGGCGTGATCATGAACTATATCTTCCGGGAGAAGGACCTCGAGCGCATCGTGGATGAGTCCCTGCCGGTCCATGTCGTGGAGAAAAAGATCGCCTGCCTTGACGCGGACGGAAATCCGGTTTCCCCCGAAGAGCCCAACGGCTACAAATTTGAACAGCTCGTACTCGATATGGTACAGGAGATGGACTCCTGCCTGCCGGTCGAAGTGGACCGCGAACACGAATTTGCGCCTATTAAAAACAAGACAGGAGTGGACTCTGTGGAGAGCGCCAGAGAACTTTGCCTGAAGAACGGCATCAGGCTCTAATGCATCCTTTCAGTGTCCGTGGGGGCAAGCTGCACCGGAAGCCGGTGCGAATTCCTGCTGATCCGGCCATGGCCTGTGAGTAACCGCCGCTCCGGATGGCATCCGGGGAGGAAAGGAGGAAGATGTTTCGTTTATGGGTGAGAGAATGGAAAGATAACCATCTCATCAAAGATACAGTGATTGAAGATTCTTCTGACGATACACGTACACACAAAGTGTTCCGGGCTCTGGAGACGGCATGCGTCGAGTTTGATCTGGCAGTTCCGGTCTGGCTGGATGCTACGGTCAGGGATTTTCAAAGGCACGCCAGGGCAAGATTTACCCGCGATGCTTTTGTAGAGAAAATAGATTTCGACTATCTGGAAATATATGTGATCGAAGAAGACTGCCTGTACTGATACCCCGTCAGGGCTGTTGAACGCCGGACAAGCCCGGCTTCCCTGCATTATCTTTTGCCGCTGACCTCTGACAGGGCGCGCCGAGGGCAGGCCCCGGCCGCCCGGCATTATCCACAGGTACATCACAATTCGCAGATTTAAATACGGTTACAGACTGCCCCCGCACCTAAGACCCTGCCGGTCCGGTGCGGGGGCAGTGGCTTTGACAGACCTTTACATTCACCTGATGCTGTTATAATATGATGTCTGGGACAGAGGGCGGCGAGGAAGCCCTGCCCTGTTTGATCCGGTGAACTGTGTTTATGTCAGCAAGTCTCGTGACAAAAAAGCATGCAGTTTCTCAATTTGATAGAAAAAAACACACAAAAATAACACAATTCCCACCTAAACTGAGTACATCAGAACGAAATTGAAATAGCAACGATCCGGCACTTTGTCCTGTGCCGGGCGCTCTTATTCATGATCCGGTCAGGGTGATCTTGTTTTCCGCTCCGCAGCGGACAAGGCTCTGCCCGGTGCACAGGACGGCAGGATCGGCTCTGCCCTGTGTGAATGATTTAGAAGTGGAAAGGGGTCAGTCATGTGGGACGAAAGAGTAAATGACGAGAATAGCGGGAATGTCGGACAATCCGGAACAGATACTCCGGATACCGGTTTTTCTTTTAATACTGCAGGAGATTTGACGGAGAAGCAGGAGAATAGTCCGGGGACAACAGCCCCTGAAAATATATCCTCTGCTGCAGCTGTAAATCCCTTTGCGGACGCGCACAGCTGGAACACCGGCAAGTACGCCGGAACAAATGATGAAAGCCCGGACAAGGACGGGGGCAGAACTGCCGAGAGCGGCGATTCATATCAGACCCGTGACACTTCCGCAGCTGCATTTGGCGGAGGCGGGTCCGGAACAGGGTTCGGAGCCAACACCGGAGCCTCCGAAAGCTCCGGAGGATTCTCCAATGGAGGTTATACATATTCCACCAGAACGGACACATCCGCATCCGGAGCAGGCAGTGCTTACA
>Ga0256407_10003505_pt1 | contig 27780 bp, 25 predicted proteins | sample RumenRJG_04DNA_FD_193489 | JGI IMG/M metagenome (GOLD analysis project Ga0256407, IMG submission 193489) | Bovine rumen microbial communities from Lethbridge, Alberta, Canada - RJG_04 | ecosystem: Host-associated > Mammals > Digestive system > Stomach > Rumen | place: Canada: Alberta...
ATAATGATCGCCTCAAGGGACTGGCTGACAGCGGAGAGAGCTCCAGCCAGCATTTCTTTGTAAGTGAATCCGTATACTCTGCCGACGATCATTGCGACTACGCAGGCAATGAGCACGGGAATGTGTGGATCCTGACCCCATCCCAGGACATAGTTTGTGATCATAATCACAAGAAGCACCAGAATCGGGAGGATCGCAGGGATTTTGCCGGGCATGCGCCCGGATGACATTTTTGGTTCTGACATCTTTAACCTCCTATCGTCAAATGAACAATAACGTATTGAGATAAGAGAACTAAAAAAGCGGCTGTTCCGAAGCAGCCGCTTGATAATCCCCACCAAAAAGAAGTGCCTGATACGCATCACAAAATGCAACACCCATTTTGATTATATCAAGGATAGCGCTCCGCAAATTATTGTAGTCTCCGTTTTCGGATCTTTCTTTGCGACAGTCGGACAAATCTTATTTCATCCGCCCAGCAGGATCCCCTATGCAGGTGAGATCCGCTTCGGCGCCTGTCCCTTTCACCGCATCTGTTCTGCACAACGCTGTGTGCGGTTACTAATGACAAAACGCATCCTCTATCTCAATGAGGCGATGGTATATCAAAGACAATCCCTTTGTCAAGTACTATTTTCGAAATTGCCAAAGGGAGTTGTTTTTTCTCCGGTCAGCTAATATAGAGAGTTATACGTACCGTACATAATTAAAGAAGTGGAGAAAAATTTGGGGACGAACAGACTGGAAATCACCGAAATCGTTGGTGCAACAGAGATCTGGAAAAAACAAGTCCTCTCCCCGCAACCAGGAAATCAAAATCGCCCAAGAGGCGATTTTTAAATTTTTTGATCAGAGACGAGAGGACTTGAAACTGCAAAGACCGGCGGATGCGAAGCATACGCGCAAGTCTTTCGTTTCATGGCGTAACGTATCGATTTCACGAGATACGGTATGATACAATATGATACGAAAGACGCGGTAATTGTGACTTGTGTGGTAAGCATGGATAACAAAAGGCAACAAGATATAGCGTGGAAAGACGTCCCAAAGGATAAGAAACGGAGACTTGTAATCAAGGCGATGATCATTGCCTTGTGTGCATTGTTTGCAGGATTACTCATTGCTGGAGTCGGTGGACTGTTGCGTGGAACGGCTGTGAATACGGTGGAACAGCTTACAATGGGTGAAGAGGTGGATCTCAACGGCATTGGTCTGGACGACATTCTGTCATGGAAAACCCCTGAAGGATATGAGAATCCTGAAAAAACAGTTGGAGGGGGCGATGAACTGGTAGGAATAGAATGGAATGATGAAGATTCTGTTCTTTCCATCAGCATTCAGACTTATAAGGGCGACTGTGTGATGGGATTCGAAGAAGGAGGAATAGATAGCTACATTGAGGCAGAACAGTATGGTCTGGAGACAATAAGTATTGGAGATAATAGCAAGGTGAACGCATATATCAGCGCCGAACCTGTCAGATACAAAACCAAAGACGGTGAAGCGACTGACAACTGGCATCCTCCGGCAGATACCATGAGGATGAATGCGCTATTTGAATACGGAGACTATGTCCTCTCGTTGTGTCTGGAAAAATTCCAATTTGGCGAAAACGGATCAAGCACTGATTACACCAACTCATTAACAGAAGAACAGGTAGATGCGTTTTACAGCATACTGCAATCAATAACATTTCGTGAAGAAAGGGGAAATTAGAATGAGCAAAAAGAAGAGCAGTTCCGGGATTCAGGACAGGATGTCACATGACCGAGAAAGACAGACCTCGCAAGAAGGACTGGAAAAGAGAATATTACAAAAGCAAAGAGCCGGAGAGGTATGACAGTGATACCAGCGCCGGCTCTTTTCAGCAATATCAGAGTTCCCACTCATCCCATGTTTCAGGGCTGATGTTCTTAAGAGAATCGATTACTACAACGCACTCAGGATCTACGTTCTTCATGACCGTTATCATACGGTTCTCCGGAATGGCAACACATCCGCCTGTATACGGCTTGTTAGGCCCCAGGCAGTGAAGGAAAATTGCGGAGCCATCGCCCGGTACGCACTTGTCGTTGTAGCTGATGTTGAGGCAGTACTGATAGTGATAAGTGTAATCTACAATATGCTCACTGTTTTCAGTATCCAGATCCGGCATATCCTTGATGCTGACCATGGTGTTGTAGCCATAGCCATCTCTCTGGTCGCCCGACCAATAATCATCATCTGTCACCTGCTGATACGAAATGGCGCACCCAGGATCCGGAGCTATGCCGAATGCGTAATTGAACTTGAATGCTCCGACCGGAGTCTTGGCGTCACCTTCTTTAGTCTTGCCAAGGCCGTATTTGCCAATGTATCCAGGTGTCGTCATGATCTGCTTCCAGTTGCCGTCCTCGTCTTTCTGGTGCATCGAAACATAAGCTGTCGTTTCGCCGACTCCCGCTACTACGAATAGCTGGTTCGCGTCTTTAGCCTGTTCAAGACCCGCTACCCATTCGGGAGAGTCTTCCGCGGTCGCAATATCAAATTCCGCTTCCTGATCGCCTTCCGTGCTTTCGGATCCGCATGCAGCAAAAGCCAGACACATGATCACAGCCATAATCATTACTATTATCTTTTTCATTCGTCCCCTCCATTCTTATACATATTGTTTGTGTCATTATATCATAATACAAAAAACAGCATCTATTATTTTGACTATTTTGATGCAGCATGTCAGAGCGAAATCCTGCCGACCGCTTTGTATTGATGTGCGAACAATAACCATATCTTTTGTTGCGGTGCCGTGGTAAAATAAAATAAGAAAAGATACGAATATGACCAGAGTGAGTTTTATATAACGGGAAATGAAGGAACAAGCATCTTCAAATAATAATACGGTAAGTCTCCAGCCATATCTTTCACCACTGGCAGTCTGGGCGCTGTCGGTCGGTTCGGCAATTGGATGGGGGTCTCTTGTTGTCACCAGCAGCTCTTATCTGTCACAGGCGGGGCCAATGGGTTCCATCATTGGTCTGCTGATCGGATTTGTCATGATGCTGATGGTGTCAAATCATTATCATTTTTTGGCTAACCGTTATCCGGGCACAGGCGGGCTTTACAACTATGTCAAGTACATCTTTGGCTATGACCGGGCCTTCCTGATCGCCTGGTTCATGTTCCTGATTTACATATCGATATTCTGGGCAAATGCCACAAGCATCCCTCTGTTCGCCCGTTATTTTCTGCATGCGATAATTAAAGAGGGTTATCTTTATACGATCTTCGGCTATGATGTCTACCTTGTGGAGGTTATAGTGACTCTGGCGGTGATGTGGTTTGTGGGTCTGCTGTGTATGAAGAGCAAAAAGGCTACTGCCCGGATCATGGTGGTTATGGTGCTGATCTTCACAATCGGTATTACCGTCTGTTTCATCGCTGCCATGATAGGGCACAGCCGTTCAGGAATGACGATGGATCCGGACTTTCTTCCTGACAAAAGCGCCCTTCAGCAGGTCGTGCGCATCGCATTTATTTCGCCTTGGGCATTTATTGGATTTGAAACAGTATCTCATTCAGCTGCGGAGTATAAATTCAAGCACAGCAACATGTTCCGTGTTCTTGTCATTTCCGTAGCCGTTGTCACAGCGTTGTACATTTTTGTAGTCCTTTTGAGCGTCTCTGCTTATCCGGAGGGATGCACAAGCTGGCTCGACTATATAAGACGATTGGATGAATTTGAGGGGATCTCCGGACTTCCGGCTTTCTACGCCGCAAACTATTATCTCGGTTCGACAGGAGTAAGGATTCTGATGGTGTCATTGCTGTCACTGGTTATCACCAGCCTGATCGGCATGCTGCGTGCTTTAAGCCGCCTGTGCTATGCCGCGGCACAGGATGACATTCTGCCCGGGGTTTTCGCAAAGCTCAATGGTGAACAGATTCCTGTCAACACCATACTTCTAGTGCTGCTTGTTTCTCTGCCTATACCGTTTCTTGGAAGGACGGCAATCGGGTGGATTGTAGACACCACTACAATCGGTGCAACCATTCTCTACGGATTTGCATCCCTGGCAGTATTTAAGGCCTCTAAACAGGAGGGCAGCAGAAAAGATCGCCTGATCAGCGGAATCTGTCTGATCATTTTAGCCTTTTTCGCAGTATTCCTGCTTTTCCCAAGCGCTTTTTCCGACTATACGCTCGCAACGGAGACTTATGTGCTCATGGCCGTCTGGTCGCTTCTTGGGCTGCTGTATTTCCACAGGGTCATCAGCAAGGATCACGCCAGGAGGTTTGGTAAAGCTATCATTGTCTGGCTCGCGCTGCTGGTCTTTATCGTTCTTATTGCAATGACCTGGGCGGAAAGGCTGAATGAAGCCAGGGAAGACGTCGTAATGACCGAAGTTTCCGAATACATTGATGGCACTGCAGATCCCGAAATACTCGAAAAAGATAAGGATGAGTTTCTTGCAGAACAGCTTCGCAGTCTTCATAACGCGAACAAGATCAGTGTTTTCGTAATCGTAGGTTTATTCGGCCTATCTCTTGCCATCATGCTCAGCAATTATCTTTCCATGCAAAAGTGGGAGAAGCTGGCTAACGAAGAGCGAGATAAAGCACGAACTGCTGCACTTACTGATCCAGTAACCGGAGTAAAAAGCAAGCATGCCTTCCTCTTGAATCAGAAGCAGGTGGATGACTCAATTAAAGAAGGTACTGCAGATGATTTTGCCGTTGTTGTCTGTGACTTGAACGGTCTGAAGGTGATAAATGATACGCTTGGCCACAAGGCAGGCGATGAATATATTTTCAATGCAAGCAGGACGATCTGCGACATCTTCCAGCACAGCCCGGTTTATCGTACCGGTGGGGATGAGTTCGTCGTGGTCCTCCGTGGGCACGATTATCTCATCAGGGAAGAACTGCTGAAAGAGCTGCATGACCAGTCGGTAGAGAATATCAGCAAGAATGAGGTTGTCATTTCGGGCGGCGTTTCGGAGTACAGACCCGGACTGGATAACAGCCTTCATGATGCGTTTGAACGGGCAGACGCCCTGATGTATAAAGAAAAGAAACTGCTGAAAAGCATGGGCGCAATCTCGCGCGAGGACGCCGACGTTTGAGAGGAGGGTAATAATATGGATAAGATTTACACAGAAAAAGCGCCTGCCGCAGTCGGGCCGTATTCCCAGGCTGTCGTAATCAACGGAATGGTTTACACATCCGGGCAGATTGCGTTGGATCCCGAGACGGGCGCGCTTGTCGGGGAAACGATTGAGGAGCAGACCGAGCAGGTGATGAAGAATCTGATGGCCATACTGGATGCCGCCGGAACAAAACCGGAAAATGTGGTTAAAACTCTTTGTTTCCTTACTGATATTAATGATTTTGCAGCATTTAACGAAGTATACGCAAAATACTTCACGGGGAAGCCTGCCAGATCATGTGTCGGCATTAAGGCATTGCCGAAGGGCGCCATCTGTGAAGTGGAAGTCATAGCTGCGATTTAATCAGGTTGGAGTAATTAAAATGAAACAATATATTGTTGATGCTTTTACGAGCGAGCCGTTTGCGGGAAATCCGGCTGCGGTCTGTGTCATGGAGAAATGGCCGTCGGATGAGGCCATGATGAAACTCGCCATGGAAAACAACCTGTCCGAAACAGCCTTCATCGTAAAGGAAGATGCGGGGTATCATCTGAGATGGTTTACGCCCGGAACGGAGGTGGAACTTTGCGGTCACGCCACACTGGCTTCGTCCTTTGTGATTTTGAATTATTATGAACCTGAAAGTGACAGCGTTCAGTTCAATACGTTAAGCGGACAGCTGACAGTCATCCGCAAAGGCGATCTTTATGAGATGGACTTTCCGACCTTTGAGTACAAGGAAATACCCGTGACAGATGAAATGGAGAAGGCTTTCGGAGTGCGTCCAGTCAAAGCGGTTCTTGGGCTTGATCTTGTTTGTGTATTCGATGATGAGAAGCAGGTGCGCGAAATGGAGCCGGATCAGAACGGGTTGTTACGAATCGAAGGCCGGATACAGAATGCGACGGCGAAAGGTAAAGAAACAGATTGTGTTTCACGAAGCTTTTGCCCTAAGTTATCCATTGCTGAAGATCCTGTCTGCGGGTCTGCTCATTGCCTGATTGCTGATTACTGGGCAAGCGAGTTTGGGAAGAATGTGATCGAGGCGTATCAGGCGTCAAAACGCGGCGGTTACCTGCATTGTGAACTGCTTGGGAATGGCAGGATAGCTATAAGCGGCGCCGCAACACTTGTGGCGATATCAGATATTATTGCTGATTTATAATGCAAAAGCAAACAGAAACGAATGTAATGTAGTATAATATGTTATTACTATTATCTCGATCGAAACGAATGGAGACCGGCTGATACAGTTTGGTTTTGAGGAATACCAGAGCATGAAAAAGACTGTAATTATTATTGTCAACATAATCATCATGGTCGCCATATTGGCTTTTGTTGTTCTCTACTCCGACTCTGAGAGCAAGGATTCCTATCAGAGGCAGATAGAACACTTTGAGGACACAACGGTCACCATGGAACATGTTACAGAGAATTATCTGGAAGGCGAGCAGAGGCTCTGCGATACATGGGCGCGTTATATCAACAACAAATCCATGACAATGGAGGAGGCTGCCGAATATATCCGCTCTTCGCATGTGCTTGAGAACACCTCGGCCCACCTGGTTTCCCTCGATACACTGACAGGAATCTCTACGCGTCCGAAACAGGGAACGGACGATGACTATGCTGTCTCCTATAAAAAAGTCGGACTCCTGGAGGGCACAGACTGGATTGATGAAATCGGGAAGTCTATCAATATAACCCGCGCGTACACCAATCCTATGAATGGTGAGCAATCGCTGGCTTTCTGTGACCTTGTTGAACTGCGTGTTCCGGGAAGCGAAACTTCCGAGACTGCGGTCTTGCTGCGGGTCATTCCAATATCTATGCTGGAACAGAAATGGGTCTTTCCGCAGACAGAGCTGGCGAATGCGGAAATAGCAATGATCGATGCAAACGGTGATTATATCCTCAAAGGGGACAGTTTTAAGAATTCCAGCCTTTTTGAGTTTTATAAATCTTACAATGCAACGGATCCCGAATCATCCGGTGAATTGTTCAGCAAAATCACTTCATCGACAGGGTCTGTTTCAATGACCAACTCGCACAAACAGGAGTGCATACTTGCGTTTACCCCTGTCTCGGCTTCTGCCGGCTGGACGATGTTGGGCCTCGTGCCGGCAAAGGATCTCGATGTAGACACTGAAAACTGGCTGCTGATCGGGGTTGTTTCTGTTGGCCTGCTGATCTTGTTCCTCTTTGACCTTCTCTCCATACTCAATCTGAACAGGCGGCTTCAGACCGCGGCCAGAGAAGCTGAGTCTGCGAACAAGGCAAAGACAGATTTCCTCTCTACCATGTCCCATGATATCCGTACGCCGATGAATGCCATTATTGGCCTTACGACGATTGCCGAGAAGAATCTCGGGGATGTGGAGTCGACAGAGGAAAGCCTCCGAAAAATCAGTCTGGCCAGCAACCATCTGCTGACGCTGATCAATGACATTCTGGATATATCGAAGGTGGAAAGCGGAAAACTGAAATTGAGCCCTCTGACGTTCTCACTTGAAGAAACGGTCGAGAACCTTATCACTGTTTCACAGCCGATGATCAAGGAAAAGAATATTGAATTCAGCTTCAACATCAATAAGATTGAAAAGGAATATCTATATACAGACCAGCTTCGGCTGAACCAGATCTATATCAATATCCTATCGAACGCAATCAAATACACAGAACCCGGCGGACGTGTCAGCGTAGATATGCGCCAGGAGAAGAGCGACAAACCGGGTTGCATGCGGCTGGTTTATGTCGTTGCGGATACAGGCATCGGCATGAGTCCGGAATTCATGGCAAACATGTATCAGCCTTTCTCACGTCAGATAGACAGCCGTGTCAACAGCATTCAGGGAACCGGCCTTGGTCTGGCCATTACAAAGCAGATGGTCGAACTGCTTGACGGAACGATCGAATGCCAGAGCGAAGTAGGCAAGGGAACGACATTCACTGTCGTGCTGGACATTCCTGAAGCCGACAGGCAGCGTGAAGACATGCAGCTTGATTCAATTGACATTCTGATTGTTGACGACGATGAGACCATGCTTGAAACAACCGTTGATACCCTTGAGTCTCTTGGCGCGTCCGCGGAGCAGGCGCGAAACGGATTGGAGGCGCTCGGCATGATTGAACACAGACATCTTGCCGGCAAGGATTACAATGTGATCATGATTGACTGGAAAATGCCTGAAATAGACGGCCTTGAGACAATCAGGCGCATCCGCTCCGAAATAGACGCGGACGTTCCGATTCTTCTGATGTCCGCATATGACTGGTCGGATATCGAAGATAAGGCAAAAGAGGCAGGTGCGAACGGTTTTGTAAGCAAACCGCTGTTCCGTTCCGCACTCTACAATAAGATCAACAATCTGATCGGAAAAGAGTCCGTATCCTCCGCACCGGAAGATGATTATTCAGACCTGCAGGGGCTGCATCTTCTTGTGGCTGAGGATAATGATATCAACTGGGAAATCATATCCACCATACTTTCCATGTATGGAATCACCACCGATCGCGCAGAAAACGGCAGAATATGCGTGGATATGATGCGCACGGCTGAAGAAGGCAGTTATGAACTGATCTTCATGGATGTACAGATGCCGGAGATGAATGGTCTTGACGCGACCAGAGCGATCCGCGAATTGGAGAACCCTTGGGCGGCATCCATCCCGATCATTGCGATGACGGCAGACGCATTCTCAGAAAACGTTACAAAATGTATGGAGGCAGGAATGAATGGACATATTGCGAAGCCTGTCGATATTAAACTAGTTATCAAGGAGATCCGAAGAATCAAGGACGGAGGAGGACAGTTATGAAAAAGATAATGTACATGCTTTTGGCGGTAGTGATGATTGTAGGCCTGTCTGCATGCGGTTCAGAGAAACAGGAAACAGCGACTGAGGAAGGATTCAGCCCGGCACTGGACACTTCTACTGAATGCCAAATCACAGTTGCCGGCGGTTACGACAACTTTGAGGCGCTGGAAGCTGAATTTGACAAGTTTAACAACTATTATCCAAATGTGGAATTGATGTTTACAAAGGTGGATGACTACAATAACATGATCGGCATGGTCCTGGACGGGAACGATGCTCCTGACATCTACGTCAATTACTCCTGGATGTACGGTCGCGATCAATACAAATCCTGCATAGATCATGCTGAAGATCTGGCCGATTCCTCGCTGGGACTCGATCTTGACTGCATACGCAGCAATATCATTTTGAATACAGACGACGGTACGCTTCCGATGGTTCCGGTTTTTGCGAACACCTACGGCATGCTCGTGAACAACAGCCTTTTTGAAAAAGAAGGCCTGATAGTTCCAACGACCTATGAGGAACTGGTGGAAGTGTGTAAAGCGTTCAGTGAAAAGGGCTATGAAAACCCGATGATGGGCTTTTCCAACGAGGAGACGACATCGCTCTTCACCCTGACAGCGTATCCGTTCTTCTGCGAGACTATGGCGGATGATGCAGATGCGGTCGAAAAGTTTAATGCTCTTGAGCCTTCCGCAGGCGAGTATATGCGGCCGACACTTGAAAAGACGGAGCAGTTCCTGAACGACGGATGTGTGAATCTCGACGCCTGTGCAGAGATCGAAGACAACTATGAAGCTGTGATCCTTCGCTTCTTTGAAGGCGACGTACCAATGATGCTCTGTTCCGGAGATACCGTATCCGGAACAAAGAAGCGTGAGAGCCAATCTGAAGCATTTATAGCCAATCCGTTTGAATACGCTTTTGCTCCTGTTCCTGTTTCAGACGAAGGGGTCTGCTTCCTTGACATGCCGAATCTGCAGTTCTCTGTCAACAAAGACAGTGCGAATCTGGACATGGCCAATGAGTTCATGCGTTTCCTGGTTACGCCGCAGGAGCTGAACGAGATGGCACAGAACAAGGGCCTCATGTCACCGACAAAAGACTTGTCTTTCAACAGCATGTATGCTGCATTTGGTGATGTTCCGGAATCCCGTGTCCTTTCGCCGGAAGTAATCGGACTGACGGATGATGCGGTCATACAGTTGAGAGAGGCTGTTTACGCTGTCGGAACAGGTGAGATGACAATAGATGAGGCTATTGACAGCTTCGGAACCTTTACGCAATAACCGTAGGTAAGTTCTTACAAGAAAAAAGAGGATAAATGTTATGACAAGAAAATTGATGCTTGTGGTTGCGCTGGCAGTTTCTGTTTCGATGATATTGACTGCATGCGGTGATTCAGAAACCGCGGCACCAGCAGCAAAAAACACAGCAACAGCAACGATGACTGAAGGAGAGATGCCAATAGAGGTAACAGTTGATGTCAGCACCGGCCTGTCGGTCGCATTTGATGATGACGGTTTTCTGCTGTTTGATGGGGAGTATGACGATTCAACATATCCTCTTGTCACAGCAACTATTCTGACGGATGAAGTCTACGAGAAATATCTCGCTGATAATAAGGACAGCGACAGCTTCAGGGAAGATGACGGTTTCTACAAATATACATCCGATATTGGCGAGTTGTGCTGCCTTTGGAAAATCGGAGACAAAGTTCCGTTTATGATGTCGTTCGAGAAGAGCGTTGACGGAGACCGGGCTGACGAAATCGTAGGATGTTTAGAGTTTGACTATTAAAGAATCGCTCACACATAAAGAAAAGCGGAATCATACCGTTTGTCAGAAGATGAGCGGGACGAAAAACAAGAATGAAGGCAGAAGTAATATTGAAATGCTCTAAATGTGGCAAGAATTTTACGATGGATCATGCTGTCGCCACATTAGAAGAAAAGAGAAGCTGGGAAGAATGGGCTAAGGAAACATATAAGAGCCCTTATTGTCCAATATGCAGAAACATGCCCGGTTTTAGCATAAACAGCATTCGAGCAGACTCAGTAATAATGCCGGTCAGGAAGGATAAACAGCATGAGTGAAATAGAAACCATAAAGCCAATATAAAGAATAAAAACCTATTTTTAAAGAGCCGGACAGGTATGACAGAAAAACCATGACCGGCTTTTTATTATTGACATATGCCAATAATAAATCTATACTGATTATAGTTATTGGCATATGCCAGAAAGGAATCAATATGTCCAGACCAAAGAGATGCAGAAGAATATGCGGATATCCGGATTACTGGAGCTTCCTGCCGGAAGGAGCTGAAATCACGGAGACGATAGCGTTTAAGCTTGATGAGCTGGAAACCATTCGCCTGATCGACTATCAGAAGATGACACAGGAAGAGTGTGCGGACGCAATGGGTGTTTCCAGAGCAACCGTGACGAGCATATATGAGCAGGCGCGCTTCAAAATAGCAGACGCCATGCTTAACGGGAAGCGTATTCGCATTACGGGCGGTACATATAGGATCGATTCCATTCCGGCAAGCGCCCAAATCAAAGAAAAAGGAGACGATATAATGAGAATTGCGGTAACGTATGAACAGGAAATGATTGGTCAGCACTTCGGAAGAACGGAGCGGTTCAAAATTTACGATGTTCGGGATGGACAGATAACATCATCACAGATCATTGACACCAATGGCACGGGGCATGGCGCGCTGGCCGGATTCCTTCGCGCGGCGGAAGTTGAGGTGTTGATCTGCGGAGGTATCGGCATGGGAGCCAGAATGGCACTTGAAGAAGCGGGCGTTGAGCTTTTGCCGGGCGTGGAAGGAAGTGCCGATGAGGCAGTCAGAAACTATCTGGCAGGAAACCTCGAATATGATCCCGACACCGCTTGCCAACACCACGACCATGAGCATGGTGAGGGACACGAATGTCACCACGGCAATTGCGGGTCTCACGGTTGCCATATATAATAATTACAGAAATCGATGAAGTGGATCAGAAAGGAGTATTTCAATATGACAAAAGTCAGAATCACTTCCGGCGAGTATTGTTTCATCGCCGAACTTCTGGAAAAGGATGCACCAAAGACATGTGAAGCATTCAAGAAAATGCTGCCTTTGAAAAGTGAAATGATTCATGTGAGATGGAGCGGCGAAGGTGTCTGGATTCCGTATGGCGATTTGCGCCTCGGGCTGGATTATGAAAACCACACATCTCATCCTTCAAAGGGAGAAATGCTGCTTTATCCGGGCGGCATCAGTGAAATGGAAATCATATTGGCATATGGCAGATGCTGTTTCTCCAGCATGCACGGGCAGCTTTCGGGGAATCACTTTCTGACGATTACAGACGGACTTGATGATTTGTATGATTTCGGCCGTAAGATTCTGTACGAAGGCGCGCAGCCGATCGAGATTACAGTTGTCGAATAAACGTTGCATATCAGGTAAAATAGAAACAGATATAATTCAAATAATTCTGCAGAGGTATTAAGGAGGAAATCATGGGAGCAACAATTCAGCAATTCATGGACAAATTCGAGACGTTCAGGAATCTTCCTGCAGGGGAGTCTTTCTCCATTGAAATAACAGATGTGGAAGCTACTGCCGCAGCCAGAGAGTATGTTGCAGAAAACAAGGCGCAGATCAGAGCTGCGATGAAACAGGAAACCGGTTTTGAACTTGATGTGGATAAACCGTCAGTTACATTCAGAAATGACACAGTCCTGCTGTCAGTCATGGCCGGTGTGGGTTTCTTAAAAACAAAAGCGACACTGACCGCAGATGTAAAATGGGACGGCAAGCCTGTCGTGGTAGTTCGTTCAGTAGAGGTCCCGGTCGTTTCCGTTTCACCGCAGGAACTCAACTCAATGGTGGAGGATCCTCTCAGACAGATGACGGAGACAGTAGAGGAATACGCTGAGATTAAATCTTTCAAAATAACGGATGGACTTGCAGTTCTGGAAGCCGTCAGAAAATAAGAGAAGTAAAAGATCGATTAGTAGTATTTTCTTCTCACCAGTTCCTCTTCAAATTCATCATCTGTTCCGGGTCTGAACGTTCTTCTCACTTCTCCGGTTGATTCGAAACCGACAGATTCGTAGAGCGAGGCGCCGGTATCGTTGTCCAGATAATGCATCAGTTCGACGAATGCCGCGCTGGGGTATTCTTCTCTGAAATATTCCAGAGCGGCAATCATTGACTGTTTTCCCAGGCCTTTTCCCTGTTCACTCTCATCCAACATCAGCCGTTTGAAATAAATATAGTCTTTGCCCCCGGAATGAATCTCGTGCTGACCTTCTCCGGGACCCATCTGACGTTCCACTCCATAGGGCTGGAAATAGTACAGCATGAAGCCGATCAGTCTATTGTCATCATAGACTGCTCTTGGTTCGAGATAATCAAACACTTTAGCCTCAGCCAGAGAATACAGATTGTTTTCCAGAAAACCTATCTAATCATCCCTTAACCGTAAATTAATTACCGCCTCAAAGTTATCCGGCGTAATTTTTTCAAAATGGATCATTTCAGTGCTCCTTCTTGGTTTTCATTGACCTGTTACGACTTTCTCTTCCGTTCAGTCTATATTATAATGTGCACGAGAGATAAAGCAAAACGGTGGTTTCTTAAGGATAAACATAAGAAATCTTTATATTGCACAAAGATAGAAAGAGGGAACAGACTATGGAAAAGATCAATGCGGAAGTATTTGTCACTGTCGCCGCGCTAGGCAGTTACAAGAAAGCTGCTGATAAACTCGGTTACACGCAGGCTGGAATCAGTTACATCATCAACTCCATGGAAGAACAGGCCGGAATGAAGTTCTTCGAAAGAGAGTATGGAGGCGTCAGATTGACACAGGAGGGCAAGGAACTGCTCCCGTCCATGCAGAGACTTTACCAGGACGAACAGATCGTCCGCGAGCAGGTCGATAAGATCCGCGGACTGGATACCGGGGAAATCAGAGTTCTCGCCATCAATACAGTGATCGTCTGTTATCTGCCTGAAATATTGAAGGAATTCAAGGAGAGGTATCCTGGGATAACGATCGAAGTGTTTGACTGTGATTCTCCGGAACGCGCGACAGATCTGCTCGTAAACAACAGCGCAGACTGTGCTTTTATGCAGATTGTTTCATCCGATAAACTGGAAATCATTCCGCTGGGGAGGCAGGAGGATATGCTGGTCGTAGCCCAAAATCACCCTCTGGCAAAAAAGAAAGTCTTCCCGATTAAAGAACTGAAAGACTATCCTTATATTGGCTGCTCCGAGGAACTGGATTCATATAATTACGACCTTGCAAGGGAGTTCGGCGCTTCGCTGAACCAGATCATGATGGTCAACAATGATTTTGGATGTTTCGCCATGATCAGCAAAGGCCTCGGGTTTGGGATCCATCCTAAAATCATGGTGGAGAGCAGCATGTTTCCGGTCAAGGGGATTCCATTCGATATTGAATCTTATACTGATATCACGGTCGGGTTCAAATCGTATGAATCCTTATCCCTGGCCGCCAGAACCTTTGTGGATTTCGTCAGGACCTGGAAATTCTGAGACTGTCCTGAGGCATGTTCGCAATAACGATCGCGGCGAACATTATTACACATCCGATTATTTCTCTGAGCGACATGATTTCTCCCAGTATTATCATGCCCGCAATAAGGGCAAATACAGATTCAAGACAGAGTATCATTGAAGCAATTGTCGGTTCGGTTTCCTTTTGTCCCAGCACCTGCAGGGTGTACGCAACACCGCAGGACATGATTCCCGCATATAGAATATTGAACCAGGAAGCGCAGACATCAGCGGCTGACGGCAAATCGAATCCTATGGCAGGATCAGCAAATGGCATAATGATGAGCGAGACGATGCCGGCAACAAAGAACTGAATGCATGACAGTTTCACGCCATCAACTTTTGGTGAAAAATGATCGATGACGAGAATGTGGATCGCGAAGCAGATCGCACACACAAGGATAATAATGTCGCCGATATTGATCGCTCCAAAACCGCTAGCCGGAATGCATAAGAGATAGAGACCAACCGCAGAAGCAGCAACGCAGCACCACATGATCGGCGTGATTTTTTTCTTAATGAACAGTCCCATCAGCGGTACAATGACCACGTAGAGGGCAGTAATGAAGCCCGTATGGGAGACAGATGTGTAATACAGTCCGATCTGCTGGATGTTCCCGGCGGCGCACAGTGCCAGACCGCAGCAGATTCCTCCGATGATGAGTGTCTTATCCGGACGCTCTTTTTTCTTGTTTCGTCCCATGATCAGGATTACCGGTATCAATGCAAAAGCACCAACCAGCGTTCTGATGCCATTGAATGCGACAGGGCTTACCAGATCCATACCTGATTTCTGCGCGACGAAAGCTGTTCCCCAGATCAGAGCCGTTGTCATCAGCATCAGGTTTCCTCTCATTTTGTGTTTCATTGTTCCGGTCCTCCTTTGATGTTTTATATGTTCAACTTTTGTCAATCCAAGTATATCGTGGATACAAACAAAAGAAAAACGGTGGTTTCTTAAGAGTAAATTAAAGAAAACTTTGTGCAACGTATGATACAATAAAATAATGAGAGATTTATTGAAAAACATACAAATGACAAATCTTCTTCTCTTTCTGCTCGCGGTGAATATTGTGGTAATAGGAGTCGCGGCATTCATAAAATGGGACACATATGCCCTGTCACCGGATGGGCAGCCCATCAAACAGGCTTATGCGGTCAAGGCTGGGTCGCATCTTCTGGGTTACACACCATCCAGAGATGAAGCAGAGGAAGCGGTGAAAGATATAATTAACGAATACGTTGGTGACATGGTGCTGACAGATGGCAAAACCAATCTGGACATTCAGTATGAGAAGCTGAAATTCGGCAGACACCTGCAGACCCGGGACGGACAGGATATCGCAGAGCAGGTATTAGAGGATTCCCCGTGTGAGATCGTCATTATCGGTACCGTTCTGGAAACGGAAGTCATTGAAAAAGACACGGTAGTTAAAGAAACCGATGAACTCATGAAAGGGGAGACGGAAGTCAAACAGGAAGGCGAGGACGGCAAACGCAGCATATCGTCGGATGTAGTCATAGAAAACGGCAAAGTGACCTCCAAGAAGACCGTCGAGAAGAAGGTCATCAAAGAAGACAAAGACAAGGTTGTCATGGTAGGCACAAAGCTGGACAACGGTCTGAACGAGGATGGTTCCTATCGATTCGTGCACTGCACCGTGGAAGATGATATCGAGAACTCGGAGGAGTACAAAGCCGTTCAGGAGTCTTTTGATTATAACGGACCGGTCCTTTCACGGTCCAGAGGGTCTGTCAGCGGACCGTCCGGCAAAGAGACATATTACGATCTGAACATGTCCGGCTGCATCAATATAATGCACAGCCGCGGATTCAATGAGCCTTACTGGGTAAGGTCTGACGGCGTAAAGATGTATGGATACTATGTCATGTGCGCGGCAGGGCTGAGCATAAGGCCTAAGGGAAGCATTGTGGAATCCAGCAAGGGACTTGCCATCGTTGTGGATACAGGCGGTTTTGCTTCCCGCAATCCAAGACAGCTGGATATAGCCGTAACCTGGTAAGAAAACTATTTCCCGGCAACGATTGAAAAACCATCGAACATGTACTGACGCATCGTCGGAGGATCCATGTAGTATCCGTACTTCTCATCACGAAGAGGAGTGCCTTCCGCGGTGCCGTCCGCAACCTGACGAAGCGCGTTTTCGATAAGGTCAATTGCGTTCCTGTCAGTGATAAAGTCGTTGTGAGAAACATAGATGGACTTAAGGTCAGGGCATCTCGTCCTGATCTTTTTTAATGAGTCGATGTATTTGCCGATATCTGAATATCCCATGATATCATTGCCGAACTGCACGTAAATTGCTCCGAAATAAATCATGTCGCCTGCGAAGAGGATTCCGTATTTGTGATCGTACAGCATGGCATGATCATTCGTGTGTCCCGGCGTTGTAATGAATTCAACGTTTCTATCTCCAAGGTCAAAGATGTGACCGTCTTCGCATGGTTTGAACGTATAAGGCCTGATGCAGTAACTTTCCGGGTCGAAGCCGGAAGGGTAGTCATACAGGAACATGTCCTCATCCATCTGATTTGCGAGAGGCTCAAGGGGAACGCCGGAGGCAGCCTGCATGCGGACGATAGGATCATCCGCGGCATAAACCTCATCAAAAGCCCAGTTTCCGCCTGTGTGATCGAAGTGACAGTGGCAGTTCACGACCTGAAGAGATTTGGAGCAGAGCTCCTCCACAAGAGGTCTGATGCTGAAGATTCCCATTCCTGTGTCAAGGAGGAGCGCCTTCTTATCACCGAAGATGAGAAACGCGTTCACCTCCTGCAGATGCTGGGGCTCGCAGATTGCGATAACATCTCCGGGCAGTTCATAGCATTCGAACCAGTTATGGCTGTTGACGGTTTCTATATGTTTGTACTTCGCGTAGTATTCACGCGGCTGGGGTGTTTTCCATTTCATGTTTTAATACCGGGAGACCCTCCTTGAAAGAGTGTACATCATTTCTGCGATCTTCTCGCTGCTAACAGGGAAATCCGAATTGACCCATTCGCGCATCATACCTACTGTTCCGTTTGCGATATACAGTTGAGTGAAATGAGCCGTCAAGTCATCTGAATTACCGTCGACAGGGACATAGCCATTGCAGAGATGGGCTACCAGTCGCACTGCGAAGTTGCTGCCTGAAGACTCGTTGAACAGTATCCGGATTGTTTTCTTATTATCCTGTATAAAGTCAAAAAAATCTGTTGTTGCCTCAAGAAGTGTATTCTGATTCTGCTGATCCAGCACCTGAGGAGGTGCGGGTATCCGGTCCAGAAAATCCTTTTCTATTTCACTGAGCAAATTAGCAGGATCCGTATAATAGTTATAGAATGTTGAACGGTGGACGTCTGCGGTTTCACAGACAGCCGTTACAGAAATGTTGGCCAGGTTATTTTTTTCCAGCAGTTCGAGCAAAGCGTCTTTCATCAGTCGTTTTGTCATGCGCACACGTCGGTTTTCATTCTTATCGGTCATAATGCATCTCCATTTTAACAACATAAAAAGTTTAAGTGTCGGTTTTAGAACATCTCCGGACAATCTGTTTGTTGATTTTGCGACAGACTGTAGTTATATTGAGGTTACATTAGCAAAGAAACAATAAACTGTCAAATTTGAGAAGGAGGTTGAACCATGGCATTAACATTTGACAGCACGGTAAAAGAACTGCTGGAGAGTCCGGAAGCAGTTGAGATTTGCAAAAAGCACGGTATGGATCTGACCGACAAGAGAATCAAGATGGTCAAAGGCTGGAGCGCAAGAAAGCTTGCTGAACTCCCGGGTACAGGCATGAGTGAAGAGCAGGCAAAAGCTCTTGAGGAAGAGCTGAACGCTGCGAATCTCTAAAAGCATTGGGAGGATTGAGAATGTTGAAGAAATTCCAGTCCAAAAGCTGGTACCCATACGCCGTTGCTTTGTGCATCGCCGTGGTTCTTTATGTTGTTCTGGTGCATTTGCCTGCTGTCATAGACGGCCTGCAAACATTCGGGCGGTTTTTCAACACGGTGGTAATTGGGTGCATCGTCGCGTATCTGATGAACCCGCTGGCGAAGCTGTATGAGAGAAAGCTGTTCAAGAATCTCAAGAAAGGAAGCTGGGGCGTATCAGTAATTCTTGCCTTTGCAACTTTTGTAGCGGCTCTGTTTTTGCTGGCATTAACTCTGGTTCCGCAGCTGATAAACAGCATTACAGGCTTCGTGACCAACGCGCCGGAGTATCAGAACCAGATTCATATGATCCTTGAAAAGCTTGGGGCTACCAGTTTTATTTACGTGCCTGGAAGCGCTGATGAGGCGGCGGATCAGGTTTTAGACTTTCTGAAAGGATATGGGGAGAGCATTACGGCGTTCCTGACCGGTTTTGTGAAGGGGATTGTCAATATCGTCATAGGCGCGGTGCTGTCGCTTTATCTGCTGGCCGCGAAATCAACGCTCAAAAAAGATGGTAAGGAACTGCTGTCGGCTATTCTGATGGACGATAAGCTGAAAACCACACTGTACTTCATCAGACGCTGCAATTTTATTCTTAACCGGTACATGGTTTTCACTCTTCTGGACGCCATGATTATCGGCGCAATAAACGCAATCGCAATGCTTGTTTTGCGGATGCCGTATGTTGGGCTGATCTCAGTTATTGTAGCAATTACCAATCTGATTCCTACTTTCGGACCGGTTATCGGGGCGGTGATAGGCGGGTTCCTTCTGCTTTTGGTGAATCCGATATACGCAGTCATGTTCATTGCGATCACAGTAGTCCTTCAGGTTGCTGACGGCTATATAATCAAGCCGAAACTCTTCGGAAACACGCTGGGAGTATCCGGCCTTCTGATTCTGATCGCCATAGTTACGATGGGCAACGCATTTGGAATCGGCGGAATCCTGCTCGCAATACCAGTGGCTGCAATATTTGATTTCTCATACCGTGAGGGACTGCTGCCTTATCTGCAGAAGCGAAAGGCCGAGAAGCAGGCAGCTCTTGACGCGAAAAAGTAAAGATTATCAGATTATAGTATAAGAACTGTTCCATTCATGCGGAACAGTTCTTTTGTTGTACGCGATTTTGTGGTACAGTTAGTGCGGAAAGAGGGAACGAAGATGAGTTTATTCAAGAAAAAGGACAAAACCATCCCGCTGATTTCCATGGAGGATAGCGTACCTGTACTCAGATGCAGTATCTGCACCGGCGAGCAGGTGCTTTGCAGCAAAGATAGAAAGACAGGACAGCTGACGGAACTGATGCTTATCAGGAACCCGTCGGATCTCTTCGAGTTCTGTGAAGCGAACGAAATCGCCGTGGAGGATGTACAGAAAATATACTGAAATAATGCCATTGAGTATTAGCAGGTAAACAATCCCTGAAAGGAGAAAAATAATGCTGTACGGAGAGAAAAACAAACAGAGACTGCATCATGCGAGAGGTCTGGCCATTGGGATTGGACAGAAAAAGCATCAGCTGGAGATTCCGAAGTATAAACTCAACAAGCTGTCCATGCCTTCGGAATTAGCGAAGGGGTTGATTGAGAGCTTGCTGCTGGACGAAGGTAATTCCAGAATGAACATGGCTACCTTCTGCCAGACGCATATGGAGGAGGCGGCCACCCAGCTGATGGCGGAGACGCTGGACAAGAATGCGATCGATAAATCCGAATACCCTCAGACAGCGGAACTGGAAAACCGCTGCGTGAACATACTGGCGGATCTGTGGCACGCGCCTAAGAAGGGCGAATACCTGGGAACATCAACCGTCGGTTCCAGCGAGGCCTGCATGCTCGCCGGCATGGCAATGAAGTTCCGCTGGAGAAATCAGGCGAGGGAGCTTGGAATTGATGTTGACACCCTCAAACCTCGTCCTAATCTTGTAATCAGCTCCGCGTATCAGGTCTGTTGGGAAAAGTTCTGCGTTTACTGGGATGTAGAATTACGTACAGTTCCGGTAACAAAAGATAACCTCACTCTGGATCTTGAGCATGTGTTTGATTATGTTGACGATCACACGATAGGAATTGTTGGTATTCAGGGAACCACATATTCCGGTGATTACGATAATATCAAGGGGCTTAATGCGCTTGTTGAGGAATATAACAAAGTTCACGCGGATCGTCCGCAGCTGGTAATCCATATCGACGGAGCCTGCGGCGGAATGCTGACGCCTTTTACGGAACCGGAACTTCAGTGGGATTTCCGTCTGTCGAACGTAGTCTCAATTTCAACATCAGGGCATAAATACGGTCTGACTTACCCAGGAGTGGGTTGGATAATATGGAGAGACAGAGAGTATCTGCCTGAGGAACTGATCTTTGAGGTCAGCTATCTCGGCGGCGAAATGCCGACCATGGCAATCAACTTCTCCAGAAGCGCCAGCCAGATTGTCGGACAGTATTACAATTTCCTCAGACTTGGATGGGAAGGCTACAAGCTCACTCATCTTAAAACACAGGAAAACGCAAGCATGATCGGCGACGCCATAGCGGAGAGCGGACTGTTTGATGTGTACAATCAGGGAAAACGTACGCCTATTGTTTGCTACACATTGAAAGAAGGTGCAAAGTACAGCGACGGTACGCCTGTTGTCTGGAACCTGTATGATCTGGCAGACCGTCTGCAGATGCACGGATGGCAGGTTCCCGCCTATCCGCTTCCAAAGGGCGCGGAAGATGTGACAGTTCAGAGAATCGTCTGCAGGGCGGATCTGACATTTACCTTGACGGAGGCGTTCATAAGTGATTTCCATCAGTGCCTGGAGGACCTGAAGGAAGCGCACATACTCTGCAATGAAAAGAAGTCCGGCCGCTACGGATTTACATATTAAGAGTGAGAACCATTCTCTTAAATACTACAGACAATAGGAAAAGGACTAGAAATGAAGCATAAGAATATTGGAGTGTATTTTATCGTTGGCCTGGCCTTGTTTTCGATGTTATTCGGGTCAGGAAATCTTATTTTCCCGCCGGAGATAGGTATTACAGGCGGAACTGAGTGGTACAAAGGCTATATAGCGTATTTTCTCGCGGACGCGGGTCTCGGTATCTGCAGCGTCTTCGCCATGCTTAAAGTGGACGGAGATCTGAACCGGCTTACCGGAGCCATCGGCCCGAAAGGCGCGATGATCATCAATACGGTCTGCATCATCTGCATAGGACCGCTGCTGGCGATTCCGAGAAATGCCGCCGTAACCTTCGAAATGGGCATTTCGCCTCTGTTTGGAATCGATCCGAACAGCAGAATACTCAGGCTGGTGTTTTCAATCATATTCTTTGGAATCGTGCTTCTGCTGACCATAAAGCCTTCCAGGGTTGTCGATATTCTGGGAAAATATCTGACGCCTATTCTGGTGGCAGCCATAGCGATTCTTATTATCATTGGAATTGCGTCCCCTGCGGCCCAGGCAGGCGCTCCTGTATCCGAAAATCCTATCAAAGACGGCATATTCAATGGCTATCAGACGCTGGATCTTATGGCGGGAATTTATTTCTCCATAATCATTATCCAGGCCATCAGGAGCAGGAAGCTGCAGGAAAAGAGGGAAGAGAGGAAGGTAACCGCCGGCGCGGCGCTTATCGCGGGCGCTCTCCTTTGCTTCGTATACGGAGGCATGGCATATCTTGGAGCGACAACAGGATCCCAGTGGCTGAATGAGTTTACAAGCGGACAGATAAATCAGGCCGGGCTTGTGGTAAATATCACCGGCGCGCTTATGGGAAGCATGGGCGTTGCATTCTTGAGCGTTATCGTTGCGCTCGCCTGTCTGACCACAGCTGTAGGACTGACATCCGCGGCAGGGGAGTATTTCAGCAGAATAATTCCATCGCGCAGTTACGCGTTCATGGTCGTGCTAATTTGTATTGTTTCCGCAGTGCTGTGTAATTTCGGTCTCTCAGCGATTATCAGTATCGCGGCGCCGATTCTGATGCTGTTCTATCCGCCGGTAATGTTCCTGACGCTGACGTGTCTAGGGCGCGGCGTATTCAGGAAGAAGAAATTCTATCAGTTCGGCATACTGATCTGCTTCCTGATCAGCCTTCTTACTGTACTGACCGATACCTTCGGCATAACGGCGCTGGCGTGGATCCACACGGCGCTGCCGCTGGACTCCTTCGGATTCAACTGGGTAATTCCTACAGCCATCGCTGCGGCCATAGGACATTTCCTGCCGGGCGATGAAATCGAAGTATAGCTTATTATCGGCTGTTTCCGAAATGCATTTAACCGTCTATTATGTTATAATTTGTATCGCCTGTAGGTGTTTTTCAGGCTGCAGGTGATACTTTTTTATTGCTTTAAGAAATCAGATCAAATCCAAGTGGAGATAACGAGTCAGTGAAGACAGTATTCGACATATTCAAAAGCGATATACGGTCGATTGTGAAATCGGTTTTCGTACTGATTATCGTTCTTGCAATGGGCTTTATTCCATCCCTGTACGCGTGGATCAATATCTACGCGAACTGGGATCCTTATGCTGAAGCGGGCAATGTCGAAGTTGCGCTGGCGTCAAGGGATAACGGGATAGATCTGAAAAACGGCACCCATGTGAACAGCGCTTCTGAAGTTATCGCGGAAGTTAAGGACGATAAAGATATCAAATACTGCCCTCTGGACGATCCGAAAGAAGCGGTCGCGGGAGTAAAATCCGGCCGGTATTATGCTGCAATCGTTTTTGAGGATGGATTCACTTACGACATGCATCACTTCGAGGAGGCAATCGGCGACAGAGAGAATAAGATTACCTATTACACGAATATCAAGAAGAATCCGGTTGCGGCAAAGATGACCGACATGGCCTCGGCGAATCTGATTCAGGACGTGAATTCGAAATATGTTGAGCGCATGCTCAAGCAGTACTTCGGGGACGCAGGAGAGGCGGCCGATGAGATCGACGTAGATGGAGCCGTTGACACAGCCCTGGAACAGCTTATCGGGACCAGAGACGCTATTCATGATTATAATGCGGCGGTCAGCGGACTCATGTCAACGAAAGGCGATGTGACAAAGTCCTTAAACAAGGCAAAGAAGAAGCTCAACAAGGGCAGAAAGAACAGCAGTGCCGACGTTGCTGAAGCGGAGAAAAAGATAGATCAGGCAAGATCAACGATCAGAAAAGTATCAGATACAATTGACGAGAAAACCGGAAAGCTGGAAACAGCTGTCAGCGACCTACAGAACGCGCTTGCTGATCTGCAGGGCTCGGTTGACGAAGAGAAAATAGCCAAGGCCGCTGAAGCTGCGGACCGCGTTCTTACAATCCTTCAGGATTTGCGCGCAATGCTGCCGGATGATCCCGGAACCACGGCAGGCCGGGTTACTGCGGATACGCTGGACGTGATGATTTCACAGACAGAACACATCAAAACGCTCCTGCAGAGCGACCCTTCTTCGTCTGAGCTTATCACCGACGCGGAGGCCATCATGCAGATGGTAAACTCAGACCTGAAGCCAAGTCTGAAGCTGATGATGTCGGAGATAGACAAGGCGCTGGAACGTACCATTCCGCTCCTGCAGTCAACGGACGGTGTTCTTGATGACATCAATCCGGTTCTGAAGAGTGCCGGCTCAACCGTCAGCAGCCTGGATACATCGCTTGTCGGGCTGCACTCCATGCTTACTTCACTGGAGACTAAACTTGACGATATTATCGAGAAGGTACAGGCCGCGGACGAAAATGACCGGGCGGATGTGCTCGCTGAGCTGTTCAGCGGAGACGCCGGCGAGTACAGCAGGTTCTTCACGGATTTTGTGGAAATCAAGGAGACGAAACTGTACGATCCGGTTTCATACGGCGCCGCAATGACTCCGTTCTATACAATCATCGCCCTCTGGGTTGGAGGAGTCATGCTTGTGACAATTCTCAACACAAACACGAACCGGAGGAAATATCCGGACATAACCGAAGCGCAGGGATTCTTCGGCAGATTCATGATCTTTTTCCTCATTGGACAGATTCAGGCGGCTGTCGTCGTGCTCGGAAATATTTTCATGCTGCACTGCAGTCCTGTTCACCCGTGGCTCATGTGGCTTTCGGCGGCGATTACGAGTATGGTATTTGTCATACTCATATACTCGCTTACTCTTGCCTTTGGTGATATCGGCAGGGCCGCTGTAATCGTAATCATGATGATTCAGATTGCAGGTTCAAGCGGCACCTTCCCGATTGAAATCCTGCCGGGTATTTTTGATAAGATCTACAAGTTCTTCCCGTTCCCGTACGCGATCGACGCCATGCGCGAAGCGATCTGCGGGTTGTACAGGTATGATTATGTGATATATCTTGCTGAGCTGATGATATTCTTCCTCTGCGCCATCGCAATCGGTGTGTTTATCAGGAGACCGTTCATCGGCGTTAAGAATTTCATGTACGATAAGATGAAAGAAACGGAGGTGATGTAATGGAACATAAGTATGATGAACATTACAGAAACCTCGACAAGATGGTCACAGATTTTCATGAGAAGCAGAAGAAACGCCTTAAAGTCAGCGGAATCATACTGCTGATTCTTCCGGTTGTGCTTGGATTTATGAGATGGATTACGGACAGCGATAAGGTTGTATTCCTTCTTATTTGGGTGCTTTGCATGTTTGCTGTCTCAGCTTATCTGGTCAGTGTTGAATACATGGATGAATTGATTCGCAACAAGTACGATCCAGATGCCGCGTCTGACGCGGAGGAAGGAGATGAGCGATGAGAAACGTACTGAACATCATCATCCACGATTTTAAGCGCCTAACCTCAAGCGTCGTTGCCATGGTGGTTCTGATGGGAATCATCGTTGTGCCGTGTCTTTTCGCGTGGATCAACACACTATCAAATGACGATCCTTTCGAGCCGGCGTCAACAGGGCGTATTCCTGTAGCTGTTTTCAGCGAGGATGAAGGAGCCGAGATGCTTGGCCTTTCAATCAATGTCGGTGAAATCGTCACAGATACACTTGCCGCTAACGACATGATCGGATGGGATATAGTAAACACTAAGGACAAAGCTCTCCGGGGTGTTGAATCCGGAGAATACTACGCTGCCGTCGTTGTTCCCGCAGACTTCAGCGAGAAAATGATGAGCTTCACAAAGGGTGAAATGGACCATCCGCAGCTGCTGTATTATCAAAACCAGAAGACTAACGCCATTGCGCCTAAGATCACAGGCAAGGTGCGTGAGGTTCTGGAACAGGAAATCGACGCGGCATTTATCGATACAGTCGGACAGTATATTACCATGGCGGCTTCTGCCGCGGATGCGGCGGACGTGGATCCGCAGGATGCGTTCAGGGATCTGAGCGATACCATGCGAACACTGGATGCGGACCTTGCAAACAGTGTTGTCATGGTAAGGGCGGCGGCCGGTCTTTCCGACGCCGCGGAAGATCTGCTTAAGGCTTCCGATCAACTGATGGGCAGCTCAGGGGATACAATTGCTTTAGGTGAGCAGCTGCTGGAATCAGCGGAGGGAAGAATTCCGGAAAAAGTCGACACGACGTCTGTCAGCAATGCAGTTCACGCCCTTGATGCGATTCTTTTGAGGGATCTCAAAAAAATTCAGGACGAACTGACTGCGGTCAGTGATGACATGGGAAAATACAACAGTTTCGTTGATAACGAGCTGGGTAAACAGAAGACTCTTGCAAGCGAAATGAAGTCCTCTGTGGATAAAATCGTAAGTAAGCTAAATTCGATGGATCTGACAGGCCTGGCCAGCAGGTTCAGCCGGATTTCAGACAGACTGGGAACCATTATCGACCGTCTTGACAGTGACAGGCTGGCGAAAGCGGATGCGTCTAACTGGGCCACCATGCAGGGATACATGAATGAGATTCTGGCGGAAATTGATTCCGCCCAGAAGTCGATCAGCAAGATAGATGCCGATGTGGATCAGGAACTGGACAAAAAGCTGAACCAGGCAGTCAGCGACGCGAGAAATGCAATCTCCGAAACACGGAGCACCCTGTCCGGCGTATACGGCGACATGGATCTGCTGGCGGACGCTTTGGATAAATCAGACCGTTCCCTCAGGTCTCTTCAGGGAGGACTTGACGGCACTGTAACGACGCTGCTTTCACTTCAGAACGGAAGCCGCAATCTTGCCGCGATGTTTGACAACCTTTCAAACAGCGATTTACTGAAAGATGTCAACCATCTGAAGACAAACGACGCTGAGGTAATCGCTGAGAACATGGCGTCTCCGATCAAAATGGGAACAGAGGAGATATATCCGATCAGGAACTTCGGCTCTGTCATGGCTCCTTTCTACATGGTCATTGCCCAGTGGATCGGGGCGATGTTCGCCGCCGTCATGATCCATGTTCAGGTTAGAAGACGTAAGGGAATAGAAGGAGCAAAGCTGCACGAGCTGTTCTTCGGACGGTATCGTCTGTTTATGATGATAGGTCTGTCCCAGGCAATCCTGGTAGCCCTGGGCAATCTGCTCTATGTTGGAATTCAGTGCGTACATCCGCTGCTGTTCATCCTTGCGGCATGCGTAAACAGCATTGTCTTCACAATGATAGTTTACGGTCTTGTCTTCGCCTTTGAAAACATAGGTCTTGCCGCAGGCGTAATACTGATGGTATTGCAGGTGGCAGGCTCCGGAGGAACATTCCCGGCAGAAGTGCTTCCGCCGGGATTCAGAGCTTTATTCCCGTTCATGCCGTTCCGTTACGCAATGGACGCGTTGAGAGAGTGCATAGGCGGAATGTACGACCATACGTATCTGAAGTGTCTGGGCATACTGCTGCTGTTCGGACTTGCGGCCATCGCCATTGGATTGCTTTTGCATAAGCCTATGAGAGGATTGATAGAGAAAGTGGAGGAGAGCAAAGAAGAAAGCGATGTCATGTTATAACCATAAGAAGACAATATTGCATATTGATTCATGCGTGCGCCGTGACTCGAGAACCGAGCGGCTGGCGCAGGCGCTTCTGAAAGAACTTGATGGTGAAGTCACTCAGCTCAGGCTGGAAGATTTGGCGTTTGAGCCGTCTGACGAAGCGTTTCTTGATCGGAGAGAGCAGCTGATAGAGGCGGGCGCCTTTGACCACGAGATGTTTGACCTGGCGAGACAGTTTGCCGAGGCAGATGTGGTTGTTATTTCCGCTCCATACTGGGATCTTTCTTTCCCGGCGTCTCTCAAGCAGTATGTTGAGAAAATCTGTGTCAACGGAGTGACCTTTGAATATACGCCTGAGGGCATACCTCAGGGGCTTTGCAAAGCCCAGCGTCTTTATTATGTCATGACTGCCGGCGGCGA
>Ga0256407_10003507_pt1 | contig 27771 bp, 16 predicted proteins | sample RumenRJG_04DNA_FD_193489 | JGI IMG/M metagenome (GOLD analysis project Ga0256407, IMG submission 193489) | Bovine rumen microbial communities from Lethbridge, Alberta, Canada - RJG_04 | ecosystem: Host-associated > Mammals > Digestive system > Stomach > Rumen | place: Canada: Alberta...
CGGGGCCCGCCGCGGGGGGGGGGTGGGCCGGGGGGAAACCCGGGGGGGGGGGGGGGGGGAAAGTGTCTGAATATCAGCGGAATACGTGGCAATAGCAAGACGTTCGCCCTCAGACAAGTGCTCTTTGAGAGGCAGGCAGATGGAGAATATGGTCTTCACACCAGGTGAGCTGCTCACCTTGACCTGCCCGTCCAGGGCCTTAGCCAACTGATGGACGAGAGAAAGTCCCACGCCAGTGCCTGTGCGCGTGTGGTTGGCCCCTTGATAGAATGGCTCAAACAAGTGTGCGATGTCTTCTGGCTGGATGCCGATGCCATTATCGGTGACGCTTACTAGATATTTATTCGCTTCGCTGCTGACGCCGACTGTCACCGTGCCGCCATTAGGAGTGAACTTGATGGCATTGGAGAGGAGGTTGCCCACCATCTTCTGGATGGCATCGGCAACGAAGAAAATATGGATGGGCTGCGAAGGCCCTTGGTAGATCAGGTTGACGCCGTTGATAGCAGCAAGCGGACGGTAGCGCTCGGCAATCATCTCCACGAAGGCAGCCACATCGCCCTCCTGCCAGAAGAACTGCAAGTTGTCGGAGGTCAGTTTGGAGATGTCGAGCAACTGATTGACAAGGTTGAGCAGCAATTGTCCGTTACGCTCGATGATGGCGAGAGAATCTCTCTTGGCGGCATCCTTCTCGGCTGTACGCATCTTCTGTGCCAGGCCGAGGATGACGGTGAGCGGCGTGCGTACCTCATGGGTGACGTTGGTGTAGAAGGCCTCGCGGTCGGCCTGGAGCCGTTTAGTTGCCTGCTGGGTGCGCTTGCGCAGTCGGTTGATGTAAGCCAGCACGGCAATGACTCCCAAGAGGAGCAAGATGCCCACAACGGCGGTGATTGCTATCAGGCGTTCGCGTCGTTGGCCCTCCTCGTTGGCTTCCTGCAGTTCCTCATTGTGGAGGGCGGCATTGGCATTGCTAAGAGCCTCGTGCATCTCGGCGCGATGGAGCGAGTCGAGCATCACGGCATAGCGGTGCATGGCCTTATTTGACTCATGCGGGTAATCAACCTCCAAAGCCTCAGCCAGCGACAAGTGGTCGTAACACGCTGAGCGGAAGTTGCCAAGTTCTTCTTGCAAAGCGATAGCGCGCCGGATATAGGGCACGGCCTCACTATTGCGTTTCATGTCGAGCAGATTGAAAGCCACATATTCCAAACTGATGGCCAGAAGGTTGCGATCGACCACCTCCATCTCCTCCACGGTGCGCACAGCCTCCTTCGACATGGCCAGAGCCTGTTGGAGATTTCCCTTGCGGTTGTAGGCATAGCTCAGTTGTGAAAGGTGATTCACCACACCGGCATCATAGCCGAGGGCACGGGCGGCATCCACGGCCTGATGACCATAGCGGATGGCGATGTCAGGCTCCTTGGCCACATTATACACCTCGCAGGCAATGCCGAGATAATTGTGCGTGTTCTGGTCCGAACCCGTCAGGCGGTCGGTATCAATGGCTTTTTGGACAAAATGCTTCGCCTCGTCGATGCAACCGAGCGAGAGGTTGATGATGGCCAGGTAGTTGTAGGAGCGTGCCAAGGGGAGCAGCAGACCATGACGCTTGCTGAAACGCTCGGCTTCCATTTCGGTATCGATGGCCTCATTGTTGCGACTGGTTTTGAAGAGACAATAGCCGCGGTCGCAGAGCAGCGTGGCATGGTATTCGGGATTGTTTTTGATTGACAGCGGCAGCGCCTTGCCGATCATCGAGAGACTCTCCTTGAAATAGCTGTTATTATAGTAATAGCGCTCTGCAGCCATCCACACGAGAAGGTTAAGCGTGTCGAGGGGCATATTCTTGTCGGGCTGGCGGTCAATATGGAAGAGTTGGTCGTCGGCCAGACACAAAGAAAGGATTTGTCGTCCCAAGGTGGCCTTATCGGCCTTCTTTACTATCTCGTATACCGAAAGCAGTGAATCAACGTTATGGATGGGTGTAGTTGATGTAGCTGCCATTTTACCAGGCTGCAACACCGCCAAGAGGATGAGGATGATTGTAGTAAATCGTGCCATCATGTGGTAAGAAAGAATCTTCTAATTGCAAATTTAGTAAAAAAAAGAAATAAAGAAAAAATTTAGTGACATTATTTTGTCCTCATTTGCTCTCGTTCGCCCCCACAGTGGCAGGAATAGATTTTGTTTGTGCGGGTTTCGCCCGCCATTCGATTCCATTTTGGCATTCCTCCAAAAGCGAACAAAATTGATTTGTAAGTATCAAAAAGGGCAATAATGAAGAAAAATTCTTATCTTCGCTTGCATAGTAAGGAAATTTAACTTAACTTTGCCCTCTGGAATCAGCGGATTTCTTATCACTAGCACTATTAATTCATTATAAAATAAAGGTCACATGTCAAACAAGAATAAAGTATATTTATGCCTTGCCCATATGAGTGGCAATGAGATGAAATATATCCAGGAAGCCTTTGACACCAACTGGGTTGTGCCCCTCGGTCCAAACGTCGATGCTTTTGAAGCCGACTTGGAGCGTTTTGCTGGCGGGGGGAAGAAAGTGGTGGCATTGGCTTCGGGCACAGCTGCTGTGCATCTGGGCATGGTGTCCCTTGGCGTGGGACCCGGCGACGAGGTGATCTGCCAGAGTTTTACTTTTGCCGCATCGTGCAACCCAGCCGTATATCTTGGTGCCACCCCCGTGTTTGTGGGTTCGGAAGACAAGACATGGAACATCGACCCCAACAAACTGGAGGATGCCATTAAGGACCGCATCAAGAAGACCGGCCGCAAGCCCAAGGCCATTGTTCCCGTCTACATGTATGGCATGCCCGCCTACATCGACGAGGTGATGGAGATAGCCAACCGATACGACATTCCCGTGCTTGAGGACTCTGCCGAGGCTTTCGGCTCGGTGTATAAAGGCCGTATGACGGGAACGATTGGCGCCTATGGCGTGATGAGTTTCAACGGCAACAAGATGATCACCACATCGGGTGGTGGTGCCCTTATCTGTCCCGACGAGCAGGCCAAGCGCCGGGTGATGTTCTACGCCACCCAGGCCCGTGAGGCCCGCCCCTACTACCTGCACGAGAAAATCGGATTCAACTATCGCATGAGCAACATTTGTGCTGGTATTGGCCGTGGTCAGATGACCGTCGTCAACGACCATATCGCCCACCACCGCCATCTTGCCTCCATTTACGCCGAGGCCTTTGAGGGTCATCCCGTGGTGAAGGTGCACAATGCCCCCGAGGAATACATGGAGCCCAACTTCTGGTTGAGCACCATCACTTTCGAGAATGCCAACGATGCTACCGGTTATGAGCCCGCCCCCATTGTGATGCGTGCGATGGAAGCCCTCGCTGCCGAGGGCATCGAGAGCCGTCCGCTGTGGAGGCCCATGCACACCCAACCCGTGTATAAGGATGCGCCAGCCTATGTAGACGGCACCTGTGAGCGCCTGTTCAGGAAAGGCCTCTGCCTGCCCTCAGGACCGTGCGTGACCGAGGACGACGCCCGAAGAGTTATCGACATCATCAGCAAAGTAGCGGAGGAGAAGAAATGAAAGGAGGCTTCACCGAGAAGGTTTTCGGATGGTACCTCTCCAGAAAAGCACTGCCCTATTGGTCTGTGCTAGTGCTGGATATCATGATTTGCGTGATTTCCGGTTTCTTCGTGTTGTGGCTCTACACCAGCGCCAGTTCGCTCATCTCCCATTTTTTTGACGCCCTGAGAACCATTGCCATATATATGGTCTTCAACCTCATTGGTTTCAGGATATTCCATACCTATGCCGGTGTGGTGAGATACTCCTCGTTTATCGACCTCAGGAGAATAGGGTACGCGATGGTTCTCTCATGTCTGATCGCCTTGCTTTTGAGGCATCCCATCAACCTGTTGCACATGGGCTACAGAGAGGCCTACGGGCATAGTTTGTTTGTTGCCCTCAAGGCTAAGCAGATTATCGCCATGTATGCCATGGCCCTCATTCTCATGTGGGCATGGAGGGTGCTTGCCAAGACGGTGTTCGATGTGAGCAACAGCGAGGAGAAAGCCATGCGCACACTTGTCTACGGAGTGCGGAACGGAGGCGTGGGTATCGCCAAGAACCTGAGGAACCAGGAGCGAAGCCAATTCAAGCTCTGTGGTTTCCTCACGCCCGACAGCGACTTCAAGGGACGTCTTCTGATGGGAGAGCGCGTGTATATCGTGAACGACAAGTTGCCTGACCTGCTCGAACGCAAAGGCATCAAGGCCGTGCTCGTGTCGCCCGTGCAGAACCATGCGTTCCAGAACGACCAGCGGCTGCAGGACATGCTTATCAACGCCGACATCAAAATCTTCATGGCCGAGACATCGAAGGAATGGGGCAAGGATGATGACTACTCCGATGTCAGGCTCAAGCCCATCAGCGTGGAGGACTTGCTCCCAAGAGAGGAGATACAGGTAGACATGGAGAAGGTGGGTGCCATGCTCCGTGGAAGGAAGATTCTGATTACCGGCTCGGCCGGTTCTATCGGTTCGGAGATTGTGAAACAGGTTAGCGCCTACAAGCCTGCCGAACTCATGCTCATCGACTCTGCCGAGACGCCTCAGCACGACATCAGGATCATGATGGCCAAACAGTTTCCCAACATCAAGGCCACCACTGCCGTAGCCTCCATTGCCAACAAAGGGAGGATGGAGCATATCTTCGAGGAGTTCAAGCCCGACTACGTTTTCCATGCCGCTGCCTACAAGCATGTTCCGATGATGGAAGACAACCCCAGCGAGAGTATCCAGAACAACATCTACGGCACGAAAGTCATTGCCGACCTCAGCGTGCAGCATGGTGTGAAGAAGTTTGTGATGCTCTCCACCGACAAGGCCGTAAATCCCACCAATGTGATGGGCTGTTCGAAACGCATCTGCGAGATCTACGTGCAGAGTCTCGACAAAGCCATCAAGGAAGGAAAGGTAGAAGGCCGCACACAGTTTGTCACCACCCGTTTCGGCAACGTGCTTGGTTCGAACGGTTCGGTGATACCCCTGTTTGAGAAACAGATCAAGGCAGGCGGTCCGGTGACCGTCACCCACGAGAATATCATCAGGTATTTCATGCTCATCCCCGAGGCCTGCAAACTCGTGCTCGAGGCAGGTACCCATGGAAAAGGTGGTGAGATTTTCGTTTTCGACATGGGTGCTCCCGTGAGGATTGCCGACCTTGCCAAGCGAATGATCAAGCTCAGTGGTGCCAAGGATGTGGAGATCAAGTATACTGGTCTGCGTCCTGGCGAGAAGCTCTACGAAGAGTTGCTCTCCAACGACGAGAACACCAAGCCAAGTTTCCACAAGAAGATCAGGATAGCCGAAGTGAGAGAATACGACTATCAGGACGTGGAGAGAGACGTGGAGCAACTTGTCGCCATCGCCGACACCTACGATGAAATGGGCATCGTGATGAAAATGAAAGAAATCGTGCCCGAGTACAAGTCGAACAACTCGGTATTCGAGCGACTGGATTAAAGGAGTGACCGGATGGAGTAAGTTAAAACCTGTTAAAAAGGGTTTTAAAAGAAAAGTCTATACATAGTATTTGACAAAAAAGTAGTAATTTTGCAGCCGATTTACTCCGTGGAGGCTCTAAAAAGTGACGGCACGGTGCTGTACGCCTTGCGGAACAACCTGTTATACAATAAGAAATGTACGCAATTGTAGAAATCATGGGTCAGCAGTTCAAGGCTGAGGAGGGCAAGAAGCTCTTCGTTCACCACATCAAGGATGTGGAGGAAGGCCAGTCTGTTGAGTTTGAGAAAGTGCTTCTCGTTGACAACGACGGAGCCGTGAAAGTTGGCGCGCCCACCGTTGATGGCGCGAAAGTAGTGTGTGAAGTGGTGAAGCCACTGGTAAAGGGTGACAAGGTGATTGTCTTCAAGATGAAGCGTCGCAAGGACTCCCGCAAGAAGAATGGCCACCGTGCTCAGTTCACACAGATTGAGATTAAATCAGTAATTGGCTAAAATCAAGGAGGACTAAGAAATGGCACATAAAAAAGGTGTAGGTAGTTCTAAGAACGGCCGCGAGTCAGCCTCGCAGAGATTAGGTGTTAAGATTTGGGGTGGTCAGCGTGTTACTGCCGGCAACATCATCGTTCGCCAGCGTGGTACGAAGCACAATCCCGGTCAGAACGTAGGTATTGGCAAGGACGACACACTCTATGCACTTGTTGACGGTGTAGTGAACTTCCACAAGGGTGCTCACGACAAGAGTGTGGTTTCAGTAATACCTGAGGCCTAGCATTTAAGAAAAAAAACTATTCCAAACAAACAACCCTCTCCCTGTCTCGCAAGAGATAGGGAGATTTTTTTTGCATGCCAAATCCGTTACACGGCAAAAAGGTAAGAGGGCGATTCCGTCAAAAGTGGCAAATGATTCACGGGAACTCTTTCACGCAAAAGATGAAAAAAATCTCCCAACCGACTTCCAATTCCCAATTTTTATCTATATTTGTGACATCATTGTAAAATTGTAGATTATGAGGAACATTATATTGTATTTGCTACTTGCCACCTTGCTGGCCAGTTGCGGCACCAGCAATAGCGTGGGGCAACTATCGCGCAGGGAGCGACAGCAACTGTTGGAGCGGAAGACCCGCCAGGCACTTGCCGACCGCCACTACACCATCTTTGTCACCACCGCGCATCCAATTGGATTCCCCAGCATCAGTTTGTCGACCCCCTATACGCTTGAGATTCGTGGCGACTCCATTATCTCCTACCTCCCCTATTTTGGTACCGCATATAGTGTGCCCTATGGCGGAGGCAAGGCGTTGAATTTCACTGGAACCATCAGGAAATATGAAGACGTGGAACGGAAGCCCGGGGAGCACGACATCATCATCGAGGTGTATAACGAGGAAGATATCTACGTATATCTGCTCAACGTCTTTGAGAGCGGCAGCACATCGATTACGGTAAGGTCGCGCCAACGCGCGGAAATCTCCTTCCTTGGAAGAGTGGAAATGGATTTATGAGCAACCCTATAACTACTTGAAAACAGATATGAACAAGCGAACAATCATCACCGTGCTCTCGATACTCATCGTGGGCACCAGCTATGGTCAGCGAACCGTAGAGAAACAAGTGACATTGGAGAACAAGAGCAAGATTGAGCAGGAGAACTATCCTGTGAGCGTCGACATCCGCAACGCCTTCGGCGATGGTACAGACGTGAAATCGGCATTGGTGAGACTTGATGGGGTGGAGATTCCCTGTCAGATTGACGATCTGGACGGTGACCGCCGTCCCGATGAGGTATTCTTCCTTGCCAGTCTGCCCAAGAAATCGAAGCAGACCTACAACATCACCCTCTCCGATTTCGGCAGTGCCCGCCACTATGAGCCACGCGTGTATACCGACCTGATGCTCACCAACAAGAAAATCAAGGAGACCAACAAGCAAGACCTCTACATCTCACAACTGACCGTAGACCGCGACGTGAATCCCTACTGGATGCTCCACCACCACGGATGCGCCTTTGAGAACGAACTGGTGGCCTACCGTATCTACTTTGACCATCGACAGACCGTGGACATCTATGGCAAATACCGCAAGGGACTGGAGTTGAAGGCCACCCAGTTTTATCCCGACAACGAGCAAAAGGCCGCCGGCTATGGCGATGACGTGCTCTGGGTTGGCGAAACGTTTGGTCTGGGAACCCTCCGTGGATGGGACGGCAATGCACCTACGATGATCAAGGATGTGGAGCATCGCGGTCAGCGCATCGTGGCCCGTGGTCCGCTGCGCACCATCATCGAGGTATACGACGAAGAATGGCTCCCCACAGGTGCCACCTCCCCTGTGACCATGACCACCCACTACACCCTTTATGCCGGCCGTCGTGACTGCCGAGTGGACGTCGGTTTCAGCCGTGAAGTCGCCGACCTGAAGTTTGCCACCGGCATCATCAACGTGAAGAACTCCACTGAGTTCAGCGACAAGCAAGGCCTTCGTGGTTGCTGGGGCACCGACTGGCCTGTGTCGGAGAAAGACTCTGCCGGCCACAAGCGCGAGACCGTGGGACTGGGCATCTGCATTCCGAGCAAGAACGTGGTGAGCGAACTGCCCGCCAACAAGGACAATTATCCTTACGTGATAGGCGTACCTGGCCGGTCGCTAACCTATTATATTACCTTTGGCAGCGACAACGAGAGCTTTGGCGTACACAGTGCCAAGGAATGGTTTGACTGCCTTGTGGAATGGAAGAAAATGCTCAATGCCGTCGTTGAACGGCAATGAGCATGGGTTTTGCTTCGTGATTTGAGGCCGCGCCAAAAGCGCGGCATACGGAGAAACTAGGTGCGAGGAAGGTGCAGACACAGCATGGTGAGCCACTTTCCTCGCTCCTTTTTTACTTGCACCTTTTTACTTGCTCCTTTTTCCCTGCTCCTTTTTTCTCGCTCCTTTTTTCTCGCTTCTTTTTTCTCGCTCCTTTTTTCTCGCTTCTTTTTTCTCGCTCCTTTTTACTTGCTCCTTTTTCCCTGCTCCTTTTTTGCTTGCACCTTTTACTTCACGGAGACGAGGGTCTCGGCCATGAAAGCCTTGTTTTTGGAATCCCTCACTACCAGGCGGATATCGCCCATGTAATTGGCGGCCTGAAGCACCACCACCAGTTGTCCGTGGAAGAGGCGCATGGTGGGTTGTGTGAATGGTTCGAGCGATGTGGCGTCGCCATTGCATGCCGCCTTGAACGCGCCAGCCCCTGACACCTCGAATGTCAGTTGGTTGTCGGCATCGGGAATGAGCGTGCCGTTCGCATCGCGGAGCGACACCGTGACGAACGCCAAGTCGTTGCCATCGGCCGCGATGGTTTTCCTGTCGGTTTCGAGCACCAGGCGCTCAGGTTTTCCTGCCGTGCGCACCACCTGTTCGCCTACCACCTGCGAGTTGGCATCATAGGCCACTACTTTTATCTCACCAGGCTGATAGACCACGTTGTTCCAGCGCAAGCGGTATCTGTCGAGTCGGGAGCCCTTGTCCTTGAAGACTCTGCCCTGACTCACCCCATTGACGAAGAGTTCGGCCGACGGGCAGTCGGTATAGCAATACACAGGAGTGACCTTTCCCTTCCGGTCGGGCCATGTCCAATGAGGCAGGAGATGGATGGTATGCTCCTGCGTGTTCCACCTGCTACGGTAAAGGTAATAGCGGTCTTTGGGCAGTCCAGCCAGGTCGCAGATGCCGAAATAGCTGCTTCTCGACGGCCAGTACTCATCATAGGGTGTAGGCTCGCCCAGATAGTCGAAGCCCGTCCACACGAACTCGCCGATTACCCAGTCGTAGTCGTCCTGCATTTTCCAGTCGTCATCGGGCAGGTTGCTCCAAGAGCAATACTCCGTATCATAACTCGAGCACTGTCCGTCGGGATACACCTGATGGTCGGACACCTCGACGGGGAATTTGTAGACTCCTCGTGAACTCACTGTAGAGGCCGTCTCCGAACCCAGAAGGAAGCCCTGTGGCAGTTGCTTGATGTTGTTCTCGTATTTATGCACCCTGTAGTTGAATCCCGGCACGTCCATTACCTGGGCGAAGCCCGACTTCAGTGCGGCATCGGCCCTGTCCATACCCTGGGTTACCGGCCGTGATGGGTCGAGGTCGTGGCAGAGTTGCTGCAAGTGCCGGGAAATCTCCCTACCCTCCTCGCTCCATTGTTCGGGGATCTCGTTCCCGATGCTCCACATGATAATAGAAGGATGGTTGCGGTGGTTGAGCACGAGGTTGGTGATGTCGCGGTCGCTCCACTCCTTGAAGAACCTGGCATACCCGTTCTTGCATTTGGGGTAAATCCACATGTCGAAGCTCTCGGCCATCACCATCATTCCCATCGAGTCACAGATTTCCATCTGCCATGTGGAGGGCATGTTGTGCGCCGTGCGGATGGCATCACATCCCATCTCCTTCATGGTGCGTATCTGCCTGATGAGCGCCGCCTTGTTCACCTCCGCTCCCAGAGGTCCGAGGTCGTGATGCAGGCATACCCCTTTGATTTTCCTCGTCTGTCCGTTGAGTTGGAATCCCCCCTCCTTGCTCACCTTTACCGTCCGGATGCCTATTTTCGACACTTTCCGGTCGATGAGTTGTAGGCCGCGGTATAGACTCACCTCCATACGGTAGAGATAAGGCGACTCCGGTGACCACAGTTTGGGTTTGCTCACTTGCAAGAAATCCTTGATTTTGCCCTCGTTGTCGGGACTGGAGTGGATGGCCGCCACCCTTGAGCCCTTTTGGTCGAAGAGCGCCACCTCGACAAAGAGGTTGTCATTGTGTGAAACATTCCACAAGGCGGTCTGCACGCTGAGGTTGGCCACGTTGTTCTCCACCCCCGAGGTATAGCAGAAGGTGGCCCAGTCGTCGATGAGCGTGCTCTCGCCCAGGATGAGTTTCACGGGCCGGTAGATGCCGCCACCCGGATACCATCGGCTACTCTCCTCCATATTGTTGAGCGTCACATCGATGGTATTCGTTCCCTTTCTGAGGAGCCGGGCCACATCAAGTCGGAAAGCATTGTATCCATAGGCCCAATAGCCCGCCATCTTGCCATTCACGCGTACGACAGGCTCGCTCATCGCCCCATCGAAGACAAGGATGGCCGAAGCCGGCAGTTGGTCGATGCTGACCGTGGTGTGATAATACCCCTTCCCAATCCAAGGGAGGGCGCCCGAACGGCCCGACTTCTCGGTTTTCTCTTTCTCACCATTCTGTTCGATGGCCACGAATTGCAAGTCCCACTTCTTATCGAAGGGACCACTGATGGCCCAGTCGTGTGGGACGGTGACCTGTTTCCACTCCACGCTGTCGCGTGAGAACATCCATCCTTTGTCGAGGATCAGTTCCTTTCTTCCGTCGGCATAGGCCACAGCCGCCACGGAAAGCATCATCGTGAGCAAAAGTTTTCTCATTTTCTATAATTTGATATAAATGTTGCGCTTGTACAAGATATACCCCAGGATATAGTTCAGGAGTACGAAGTAGACCGCATAGGTGAGGGACGCCCATTTGACGGCAGGAATGACGGCATGGATGCCACTGAACACCGCGTTGCTCACCCCGATATGCCCCAGAAGGATAGACAGCACCTCGCTCGCCACATAGATGAAGAGCGGGTTGATGCCAAATACCTTGAAGAAGGTGCACCACTGCTTTTTCCCCTTCACGTCGATGATGACCATCAGCAGTCCCTGCAGGAGCGATGCCAGTCCGCAGGTCACCAGTACATAACTTGGGCTCCAAATCCGCTTGTTGAGCGGCAGGCCATAGGACAGGAGGTAACCGGCGAACACCAGTATCGTGCCGATGAAGAAGAAGCTGATGACCTTCTGGTTGACTGTATCCGCCTTTTTCATCCTCATTCCGCAATAGAAGCCGATGAGCACATGCGCCACCGAGGAGATTGTGCCCAAGAGGCCCTCAGGGTCGACCGGTCCTTTGTGGTAAAGATGTTCGGAACCGAAGAGGGCGATATCGACCCTTGCCAGAATGTTCGACCCATCCTGCGCATAGCCATTGCCCAGGAGGAGAATGGCCGAATAGATGGTCAGGAGAACGACGATAGCGGGAATCACCCACTTATGAGAGACGAAAATGGCGAAGAGCGAAACGATGCCATAGCACAGCGCTATGCGTTGGAGCACCGCCCAGATGCGCAGATGCGGAAAGCACCAGAAATCACCATCGATGGCATGTGCGAACCAGTGTATGGCCAGTCCGATGAGGAACAGCAGTACGGTTCGTTTCAGGATTTTCCATATCACCTTCTTTGTAGGCTGGAACTGGTATTTCGACAACGAGAGATAGGTGGAAATACCCATGATGAAGAGGAAGAAGGGAAACACCAGGTCGCATGGTGTCATACCATTCCACTCGGAGTGTTCGAGCATCTCGAACGACTCCATGTAACCATTGTTCACCATAATCATTCCCGCGACAGTGATACCTCTGAGGATATCGAGCGAGAGGAGGCGTTGCTTCTGTGTAGTCATATTGTTTTTTCTTGGTAGATTACTGAATGAGCGACATCGCTTTCCGGGCCATTTCCACCGGACTGCCCACCGGATCGGCGCCATAGGCATTGTGCTGTAGCGTCCAGGGCTCCTCTATGGCGTAATAGTCGATGACCACCTCCTGTGGCAGCGCCATTTGGAAGAGCTCGTCGGCCGTCTTGTTGCTGTTGGTTCCCGTTCCCAGCATCTCGGGGTTGGGAAGCGTCATCTGCCGCATCTGCTGGCTGAGCGCATCGAAAAAAGTCTTCCACCTCACGGCATAGAAGTCGGCAAGCAGTCCCTGCCACTCCTTGTGCGCATAGTCGCGCAGTCCGCCCGTGTCGGCACAGTAGCGGTTGCCCCACGTGGTGATTTGCACCCTTGCGTTCCACTCATAGAGATTCCGCTCCTCCTCAGTGTTGCCACAAGCCCTTGCCTGCGAGAGGCGCGTGCCCAGGCGGAACTCACTGCGCGTGCCCAGGAGTTGGTCTTGCATGGCGAGCATATCGAGGAAACGCTTGCTGTCGCGTTCAAACTCTTTTCTGGAGAAAGCCTTGTAGTCGGCGATGGTGCGCTGATACTGGATGCGCGCCTGGTCGGCCAGAGCCTGGCGCACGATATCCACGAGGTCGTACTCGAAATTGTTGTTCCCCACGAACTTCCCGGCAGCCTTGGTCATCAGCAAGGCCGCCTTTCTCGTGTCCTCTGGGTCGTAATAGTTTCTCATCTTCGACCAGCTGGAAGCTTGGAAATTGTTGAGTGTGGGCCGTCCGCAGAAGATGCTCTCGTGCGGTCCCTGCTGGTTGTTGCCCACCGGACAGTTGTAGATGCTGCCCACCAGGATATGCCATGCATTCAGCACATCGGGGTCGGTCTGGCCATACCGGGCCCTCACATAGTTGTCTATCCACTCCTCCTTGGTGAAGGGTTGTGGGCGCCAGGGCAGCTCACTCATCAGCTCAAACATCACAGGGTTGTTCTCCGACCCCTCCATGGTGAACCCGATGCCACTGATATGATTTGCCAGCGGATTAGTCTTGGTGGAGTAGAAATTCTGCAGCAGTTGGTCCATGCGCCCATGAAGCCCCACGTTGGCCCCGAAATTCTGGAGCAGGCAGAAGAGCCACTTGTGGTCGCCATACCCTTTCTCGCGGTGCCATATCGAGGGAGCGCCCCACATGGGCCGGCACTCACTGAAGAGGTCGAGCACCACCACGTCGTCGGTGCTAAGTGCATCGAGCATCTGCGGCCTTGGGTTCTCCGTCCATCCCTGCACTACCCACACTGCGTTGGGATTGGCCTTCTTCATCGCACCGTTGATGGCCTTCGCCGCCTCGGCATAGTCGATGCGGCTGTCGTCGTTGCTCTCATGGAAGGGGTCCATCGAATAGAAATCGGCCTTTCCGAAGAGCCGGGTCAGTTCGCTGTAGTAGGCATCGGCAATCTCCATGAACCTCGGGTCGGTAGGCATCAGGTTGGCTGGTCGCTGGAATCCATTCCACAGTCCGGCATCGGCCACGTCGAGTCCCAGTTTCTCCTTGGCGTCGTGGGGCACCATGCCCGAGTAGCCGGGGAGTACCGGTGTCATGCCCCATTGTCTCATCCTCGCCAGAATCTGCCGCTGCAGTTTCTCCTGCCGTGCGTACCAAGATTGCGGGAGCGGTCCGCCCCACCCTTCCAGGTTGTTCATCTCCCACCAGGCGAGGAAAGCCGGTCCGGCTATGAACCGTCCCACCTCCTCCTCGGAGTACCCCAGCCTGAGGAGCATATTACGCCACACGCACTCCTCGCCCACAATAGCCAGAGGCATGTTCACCCCATGCAGGGCCATCCAGTCGATTTCCTCCTGCCACCTGTCCCAGTCCCAAAAAGCCATGGAATAGGAGAACGTGCAGTAGTTGAAGTCATACCTCAGTTTGAGGTCCGTCTCATGCCGTTCGGCCTTCTCCACGGGCGGCAGCACCGCGGGCAGTTTTGCCCTCATGCCGTTCCATGAGAGATGTATGCCGGCATAGTATTTCAGGTACCAGTTCACCCCCGTGGCGATGTTCACCCACGAGTTTCCCCTCACCACCACCTTCTTTCCACTCTGGTCGAGTTCAAAGAAATCGGTATTGGCTTTCACAATTTGTGTCTTGAACTTGGCCGAAGCACCCTTGTCGATGCGCTCGAGCATGTCGTCGACCGGGTTGGCCATCATGGCGACAGCGAAGAGGAGCAGGGAGAATGGCAGGATAATTTTTCTCATAGCTATCAGTTTTTGTGCATTTACTTGGTTTTCGGCAACACCAACGAGTCGCCATTGATGATGTTCTGGTGCGAGATGGCGTATTCCGTCAACGGCTTGTCGTTAAGCGTGGTGGGAGTGATGCCATCGGTCTTCCCCACGATGGTGAACGTGTGGCCGTTCTCCAGGTTCAGCCTCACGCGGTCGAACCGCGTGGTGCCCAGCATATACTGCGTGGAGGCAGGACAGACGGGATAGAATCCCATGGCCGAGAACACATACCAGGCTGACATCTGTCCGGCGTCGTCGTTGCCCGAAAGTCCTCCCGGCGAGTCGTTGTACTCGGTTCGCATGATGTGACTCACCCATTTCCGGGTGAGGTCGGGGCGCCCGGCATAGTCGAACATATACGCGATTTGGTGACACGGCTCATTGCCATGCCAGTATCTGCCCTCGGTGAACATGGAGTCGAGTTTCTCTACGAACCGTGTCTTGCCTCCCATTAGGCGGATGAGACCGTCGGGGTCGTGGGGCACATACCAGGTGTAATGGCACGTTGCCCCCTCGGTGATGAAACTCTTCCGGTGGACGAGGTCGGTATTGTTCTCAAACCGTCCGTTCTGGTGACGGCCATCGGCATATCCCGTGAGCGGGTTGATGACATTGCGCCAGTTGTCCGCCCTTTTGCACAGCAGTTGGTAGTCGTCGTTGTGCCCTAAGGCCTTTGCCATCTGTGCCACGGCAAAATCATCAAAAGCATACTCCAGCGTCCGCGAGGTCTGCTCATCGTTGTGAAAAGCCTCCTTCACCCCATCCTCCATGGGTATGAATCCATACTTGAGATACGACTGCAGCGCCCTTCTTCCCATGCCATTGGCATATTCCTGGGGAGAGTCGGGCGACGAGAACGCATTCTTCCTCATATACCGATAAGCCTTCTCGGCATCGAATCCCCTGATGCCCTTCACATAGGCGTCGGCCAGGGCCACCGCGCAGTGGTCGCCAATCATTGCCGCCGTATAGGAGTTCCAGCACGGGAAGATGGGCAACCATCCACCCTCCTCTGCCATCCCCACCAACGACTGCATCATGTGTTGCGACAGTGTGGGCAGCAAGATGTTGTAGAGCGGATGAAGGGCCCGGTAGGTGTCCCACATCGAGAAGTCGGTATATCGTGGTTGGTCGGCCCTCATGGGGCGGCCGTCGGCAAAGCGGGGATAGGCGCCGTCGGCATCGCTGAGCAGGCGCGGCAGGAACGAGGCACGATAGAGCGCGCCGTAGAACTGGTTGACCTCGGCCGTGTCGGCATCCTCCACATCAATGGTATGAAACCGATCTATCCATGCCTCGGCGGCGCGGTCCATCATTTGCTCGAACGACACCCCCTCTACCTCGGCAGCCATGTTCTTGCGACATTCGCCCAGCGAAGTGAACGACGAAGCCATCCTCACCTCGATGGGTTGCCCGGCCTTGCCATCGAAAGCCACCCATGCGCCAGTCTTGGCCATGCCCTTGATATGTGTGGCATTGGCATTGGCGTACTTGCCGATATAGCAATCGCCATCAACCGGAGGCTTTGAGAACGAGAGCAGCAGATGTCCGCTGAAGCCCGCCTCCTCGCCCCATCCCTGATAGATGCGGTGCACGGGGTTGGCCACATACACCTCGTTGCGTACCGAGTCGAGCCACACCTCGCCCTGGTTCTCGTCGCTGTTTGGATTGACCACCACATACACCCTTTGGTCGCAATCAGGCGTGACCCTCATGATGGCCCCATGGAGCGAGGCCGTGATTTCGACCTTGAGATGCTCGCTGGGCAGTTGCACCGCATAGTAATGCGGATGCGACACCTCTTGCTCATGGCTGAAGGGAGTAGCCTTCTTGTCGATGGTGGTGCGCAAATTCCCACCCAGCACCGAGACGGTGGCCGACCCATAGTCCTGGGTGCATCCGCCCACCAGCCAGTGCGAGTTGCGGAATCCCTGGAAGAGTGTGTCGGCATAGTAGTAGGGCGCCACGCACTTCTTCTCCGTGTCCTGTGTCTGTGGAGTCCAGAAGTTCTGTCCGTTGGGCATGAGCACGGCAGGCAGCGTCTGTCCATGCTCCTCGCTCCCCTTTCCGAAAAGACCGGCCGACGAGGTATTGGCCTGCGCCGTTCCCACCATCGTGTTGACGGCATTGAGTTGTGCCAGATGCCCGAGCCGGTGTATGCGTGTCTGCATCATCTGCCTGATATCGGTCCACCGATAGAGATGGTCGTAGGCAGGGGCGATGGACAACGAGAAATCGCGCTCATTATGGAGGAGTCTGACAAGCACGTCGCCCGCGGCGTTGCGGTAGAACACCATCTGCAAGTTGGCAGCCATGGGCAATATCTCGTCCATGCGTCCGCTGTCGGCAACCGAGGCCCTCATCAGGGCCAGCAGGTTCATGAGGTTGGTGTCGTGGCCGAACCTCAGGTCGGCCCCTTTTCCGCCCGAGGCGATGGCCTTGTCGGCCTGCGCCTCGATTTGCATCCACAGCGCAACCGCGCTCCTTGCCGGCACGCCGGCCGCAAGCGGGTTGTTGCCATTGCGGAACATCATCCGCTCATTGTTGCACTGATAGATGTCCATCGACTCCTCGTAGGAGAACAGGTAGAAGAGGTCGATCGGAAGTTGCACGTCCTGCATGTCGGAGGCAATGGTGTGCAGTTCGGAGCAGAGAGTCACGGGGTCGGAGATGGCACTGGGGTCGCGGAAGAGCATGCCGATCAGTTTGTCGGGCGAGCCTTTCATCTTGGCGAACGAGGTGCTCTCCTCAAGGCGCCGCATCTCGGGCGATTTATATGCAATCCAGCGCATGTCGGCCGAGTCGGTGACGGCATGTACGGGAACCGACGGGCGCAGTCGCTGGAGTTGTCCGGTGAATGCCAACATGCTCTGCCTACATCGGTTGACCACGCTCGACCAGGCGTTCACCCGCGCCCCCTCGCCGAACACCTCGGCGAAGTTCTCCACCATTCTTTTGGCGATGTCGCGATGCTGCTGGTGACCGAGCGGTGTGAGTTGTCCGCCGTTTCCTCTTGCGTTTTTCCACACCTTGCCCAGTTGTTTCTTCAACCGTTTTCCGGCTGCCGTGAGGTTGCTGTCGTCGTCGAAATGTCGCAGCACCCACTCATACCGGCTGTCGGCAGGCAGCCATCTCGAACCATGACGGCCGTAATGTGAGATATAGAATGGTTGGTAGCCATCTGGCACCGTTATGGGTTCTACATTCTCAGTCACTGGATAGGCATAATACACCCCACCCATCTCGGGGAACGACTTCTGTGCCATTGCCCCCAAGGCCACCATCCATAATAGGATGGTCCAGGCTGTTTTATTCCATCTATTCATTATCGGTTAATTTCCAGTCAATACCCAGTGGGTTGCCCTTCATCTCCATTACCATGGGCAGCGGATGCCGGAGCGATATGGTCATCAGGGTGCGGTCGACATCGGCCCTTACCACGATTTCCTTATCCGTCTGGCTCACCCGTCGCCAAGTGATATCGTCGTAGACGAACCATCCGTCTTGCAAGAGGCTGTCGAGCGCCTTGCGGGAGATGAAGCAAAACGTGCCTTTGGCCTGATGCGTGACGTCATCGGTCTGCGGACTCTCCCATGCAAAGCCAGTACCGTTTTCCACCACCTCACGGGGGATGACGTACTTGGTTTCCTTACACGTCACGTACAACGTATCGTCCAGCCACGACATAGTGAGCGGCCACGTGCGGAACTGCCGGTTGAGGGTGTAAGCGACGTTGCCTTTGAAGGACGGGGCTGCCTTCTTCCTGGGCACTGAGCACCTAGTGGTTCCTGGGGCACGATATGGGAGCGGTTTCTCCTTCTTCATATAGAACGTGAGTTTTCCTCCCTGCATGAGTTGGGCATGGGTGATGCGCGCGTCATCAAGGCGTATGCCATTGAGGGTGGCGCAGTCGTAGGTGTTTCCCTTGCCTCTCACCTCTACCTCAAGGTTTCTTCCATTGGGCAAAGTCAGGGCATAGCCACCACCGAGCACGGGGATGTTGAGCAAGTAATAGTCGAGACCTGCGTTGGGATAGAGGCCCATCATGTGGAAAGCCAGCCAGGAGGACATGGCTCCCGAGTCATCATTCCCCGGCAGTCCGTCGGGTTGGTCGGTGTAGTAGGCTTCGATAATCCGATGCACCCACAGCGTGCTCAGGTCAGGACGGCCTATCCAGTGGTAGAGGCAAGGTGTGAGGAACGACGGTTCGTTGGCCACATTGTAATAGCCTTTTTGGAAGAACGAGTCGAGCCGTTCGCGGAATGCCTCCTTGCCGCCACAAGCCTCGATGAGTCCCGGCACATCGTGAGGGATGCTCAGCGAGTATTCCTCCGACGTGGCCTCATAGAAGAACGTGGACCACCAAGGCAGATACCATGGCGCCACCTTGGTGACCGGCGTGTAGGGAATGCGTGGATGGAAGACCTTGGAATGCCCCCAGGGCACGCTGTCGAGCCATTGTCCGTCACGGTCTTTCGGCATGACGAATCCCCTCATGCCATCGTATTCGTAGTCGGCCCGCCAGAGATTCTTCCAGTTATCAGCCTTCCGCATGTACTCCCCGGCGATGTCGTCGTACCCCAGACGTTTGGCCACCTGCGCGATGCAGAAGTCATCGAACGCGTACTCGATGGTGCGGTTTCCCGCCCTGTCGATGCCATAGGGGATAAACCCCAGCGTGTTGTACTCGTGTAGTCCGCCCCTACCCTCTTTCTCCTCATTGCCACCCGGTGGCACGGTAGCATCCTTAAGCATGGCCTCGAGCGCCAGTTCATAGTCGATGCCCTCAAGACCTTTCACGCAAGCATCGGCGATGACCACCTCGGCATTGCTGCCCCCCTGGGTGCGCCCATTGCAGTTGCCGCTGCGCGCGTCGGGCATGAACCCCTCGCGGCGGTAGATGTTGAGCAGAGAGCGTATGATGTCGCGCTGCCGCTCCGGGGCGATGAGCGTGATAAGGGGCGATGAGGTGCGGTAGGTATCCCAGATGGCATAGTAGTCGTCGTAGTAGGGCGAATCGTTCCATTTCGGGTTCTCGCCAGTACGGTCTACGGGCATGATCATCGTATGATAGAGCGCCGTGTAGAACATCCTTTGCTGTTCTTGAGAGGCTTTCTTCAGGGATATTTTGCCAAGCAGTTGTTGCCAACTGTCGCGCAGGTTGGCCAACTGCTGGTCGAACTCCGTCTGCGCCACATTCCTTGCCGCCTGCATGGTGCTGATGAAAGAGATGCCCACCTTGACGCTGACACAGGTGTCGCTGAAATGGAGCGAAGCCTTTTGGTGCCGGTCATCGAGAATGGCCGAAAAAGGCTTGTCGGGCACCAGACAGAAGAACACCGTGTAGGCATCGCCATTGTTCCATCCCCCTCGGACGGTGGAGTATCCCCTCACCTGACAGCCCTCGACCACCTCCATCTCAGCCCCCACCAGTTGTTGAGCCTCGCGCAGGTCGGGAATGTCGCTCTTGCCCAGGAAATGGGAAACATCGATGAGCAGGTTACCCGAGCGTGGGTAATGGAACCGGTAGAAAGCACATTTCTCTGCCGTGGTGATCTCGGTGCGGATGCCATTGGCGTAGGTCGTGGCATAATAGCCAAGCGAAATGTGCTCGTCGGTGCGGACTTGGTTCCAGGAATCGTCGAGCGACGGCTGGATAAGGATATTTCCATATTTCTGTCCGCCCCCCGTGCCGCTGACATGTGTCTGCGAGAAGCCTGTCACCGGTTCGGGCATGGGAGCCCACCCCGCATTGGGACGTACGCCACAGTCGGGACCCGGTTTCACCATGCCGAAAGGCATGGAAGGTCCGGGGAAGGTGCGGCCTACGCCCACGCTACCGATACGCGGGTCGACATACTGCCACTGCTGGGCCCAAGCACCCCACCAGAAACAACTAAGAAAGAGAATCAATCCCAGTCTACGACTTATCGTTTTCGGCATATTCATCATTACTATCAGACCGGCTGGTGTGTTTTTTCATTCGACATGCAAATATAGTTAAAATCGTGGCGTTCTGCAAATAGAATGGAGAAAAAATGAGGGTGAGCCATGGGCCCACCCTCAAGATATGCTTATGCCGAATAGGAATCAATATCCAGCATTCTGCTTCCAACTGGGATTGAGATTCAGGATATCCTTATGGAGCGGGAAGATGCGACAGGTCTTTTCAAAACGAGCCGTGGGGAAGTTCTTGTAGTGTGGGAAATACTCATCCTCATAATGTCCGAAGCGGATCATGTCGTTACGGCGCCAGTTCTCGTCGAAGAACTCACGTCCACGCTCCTCATAGATTTCCTCGAGCGACGGGTTGTGGTCGAGAGCGGGAGCCTTGGCATAGGCGCGGATCATGTTGAAGAGATTCCTAGCCTCTTCCGAACCACCCTGACGCGTGAGGGCCTCGGCCTTCATCAAGAGCACGTCGGCAAAGCGGAAGAGCGGCACGTCGTTGGACTGGTTGCGGCCATTCTTGAAGTCATCATCGACAACGTACCACTTCACGGAACGGCAGCCCTGGCAATACCCTGTGTTGTTGTCGCCCACGTCGAGAGTCGGGTCATCGGGAGTAGCCAGCGTCACGTTCATATTCAGCACCAGCGGGTCGCTGTCGGGGCCAGCGATGCGTGCCACCTCCTTGGTCATCTCCAATGTAGAGGGGTCGTAGACATACACCGGGTTGGACTCCTTGCCAGGCACATATCGGTAGTCGTCGACATTGTCGGACAGGCCGATGACACACTTGTTGCGCTCGTCGCCCTGCAGATAGAATAACTTGGCAAACTCCGGTGTCATGGTCATATAGCCACCACCCGACTGTGAAAGTGCCATTCCGAAATAACTCTTCGTCATCTTCTTGATATTCTTCCAGCAACGGCTGCGGCCATACTGCATACCCTGGCGGGTTTGAGTATCGTAAGGCATGGCATAGATGAAGTCCTCCACCTTTGATCCGTTGTTATAGGCAAACTTCTGACGATACGACATGGAACCGAGGTTGAACTTGCCTGAGTTGATGATATCGTCGCAGATGCGGATACAGTCGGCGAGTTTCTCGTTCTTGGCAGTGGAAGCATCGTAATTCTCCACGGCCGAAGCAGTATACACAGCCCAGTTGATGTAGATTTTGGCGAGCAGCGCCTCTGCCATCCAACGTGTCGGCTTGCCATAAGTGTTGTCATTGACGTCTGTGGTGAGTTGTGGTATCACCTCGAGCAGTTCCGACTCCAGCCACTTGGCCACCTCGGCACGTGGTTTGCGGTCGATAGTCTCACCATCCTCGGGAATGCGGTCGAGAATGGGCACGTCGCCCCAACCGTCCATGATCAGCCAATGGAAATAAGCACGGATGGCGCGGGCGGGAGCGACAGCCTCGCCAGCCTCGTTTCCACCAAGGTCGACGATGGCCTTATTGGCCTTCGAGATGCCTTCGGTGATGGTGCCAAACCAGTCGATGGTGGCATCCTCGAAAGTGTAGTTGTGGAGTGCCGGGTGGGCATAGGCACCACCGTCATACCAACCACCGCCATAAGATGCTGCCGTCCACTCATCGCTCGAGAGGCACATCGCCTCCATATAACGACGGCCGAGTACTCCACTGAAATGGTAGTAGATATCAGCCATCTTTGCCTCGACGGCAATCTCGTTTGTTGGATATTCCGTGTATTGGGAATCAACATCCACGTTCAAATCCGTACAACCGGCAGCCATTGCAGCCAAACCGGCCAGGAACAGTCCTTTTATATTTGTTTTCATACTATATTCCGATTGAAAATTAGAAATTGATCTTTACACCAACCATCATTGTGCGGGTGTGTGGATAAGTGCTCCAACGATAGTCGATACCCGGGTCGATACCACCCATGTTCACTTCTGGGTCGAGGCCCTTATATCCGGTGATGGTGAAAACGTTGTTGCAGGTAGCATAGAGTTGCATGCTCTGGATCCATCCGTCGAACTGGTCGAAGGTATAGCCCAGTGTGAGCGAAGAGAGACGGAAGTATGAGCCGTTCTCGAGGTATCTGTCGGAAGGATAGTTGGGCAGGTTGTCGGTTGCCGGTCTGTCGGTAATGAACTCCTTGAGCACGTTCTTTCCGTTAGCGAACATCTCGGGGCTGGAGTAGTTGGCACGTGCACCATTGTAAATCTTGTTTCCGAAGACACCCGTGAAGAAGAGAGATGCGCTGAACTTCTTGTAAGAGAACGTGTTGTTCCATCCCAGGTTGAGTTTGGGCTGGGCGCATCCGGTGATGGTGCGGTCTTTGAATGCCGGTTCGTTGGTCACCTCGCCCGTGCGCTCACCCGTGTTCTCGTCGCGCACATAGTATGTGGATTTTCCATCCTTGTATCCAGCAAACTCATAAGTGTAGAATGTACCGAGCGACTCGCCCTCGATGATACGCTGTGTGTATCCGTTTGACGACACGCCAGCCACCATTGGGTCGCCCTGGGTGAAAGTACCCACTTCGAACCGGTCGTTGGAGAGACGGTCGACGGTATTCTTGTTGTGCGACAGGTTGATGGTGGTCATCCAGTTGAAGTCTTTGGTCTTGATGGCATGAATATTGACGGTTAGCTCCACACCCTTGTTGGTGATCTCACCCACGTTGGCAGCAATCGAGCCAAACGGATAGATGTTTGTGGAGACGGGATAGTCCCAGATAAGGTCCTTGGTCTTCTTGTGGTAGAACTCCAACGAACCGTTGATGCGGTTCTTGAGGAATCCGAAGTCGATGCCGATATTGAACATACCTGTGCTCTCCCACTTGAGGTCGGGGTTGGCATTCTTCGTGGCAGCCAGCGTACGCCAGTTCTTGCCGTTATACTCAAAGAATCCTGATGCGCCATAGGTGGCATAGGCAGTGTAGGCACCAAATCCCATGGCGTTACCGCTGACACCATATCCGGCACGCAGTTTCAAGGTAGAGATGAGGTGCTGGTTGCGCATGAACTCCTCCTCGGTGATGTTCCATGCAGCGGAGACTGAGGGGAACGTGCCCCAGCGGTGACCGTCGCCGAAGACAGAGGAACCATCACGGCGGATGGTGGCCTGCAGCATGTAGCGGCCTGCGTATGAATAGCTTGCACGTCCATAGAACGAGATATTGCGAACGGTCTCTTTTGTACCACTTACGACTCCATTCATGCCATCAATGGTACTGGCGTAAGTCAACTGGTTCCATTTCAGGTAATCATCATAGAAATCATGAACGATCACACCGAATCCGTCGCCATTCTTTTTCTCCTCCCAGCTATAACCAGCCATCAGAGCCATATTGTGAACTTCAGCAAAGGTTTTGTTGTAGTTTGCGAAAATCTCAAAAGTTTGCTCATTGCCAAACCATGTGCTTCGGTCGGCACGGCCATTATATGCACTGACGCCTTCGAGCTGTGTATAGTGCGTGTCATAGGCACTATAAGTACGCTGATAATGGTTGAAGGAGTAGTTGGCGTTCAACACCAGGCCATCGATAATCTTCAGAGAAGCCTTTGTCAGCACCTGCTCACGCTTCCAGATGTTCTCTGCTGTGTCTTCATGAATGAGCGACAACGGGTTATAGTTTTTCGAGCCTGAGCCCTTGAACCAAGTGCCATCCTCATTCTTGATAGGATTGAGCGGCGAGAAGTAGTTCATGGCGTCGAGCACGGATGCGCCCTCATTGTCCATCTTCACACCAACGTGCTTGCCATACATGGCATTCAAGCCTGCAGACAGTTCCAAACGGTCCTTCAACACCTTGGTGGAGACGAGCGAGCGTACATTCAGACGGTTGTTGTAAGAACCGCGAATGACACCTTGACGATTGCCATAGTTGACACTGGCCATATACTTGGTGCGTTCCGACCCACCATTCACCGACACGTTGTGGTTATGGCTGACGGCAGTGCGCAGCACCTCGTCCTGCCAGTCGGTATTGCCATGGTTGTCGTAGGCATAGTCGAGACCGTTGGTCTTCACATAGTTGCGGATGTCATCGGCAGTGGCGATATCGAGCTTTTTGGAGATATTGTCGAAAGCCACATAACCGTTGTAGCTGACATTGGTACGCTCGGTCTTTCCACCGCTCTTGGTAGTGATGATGATCACGCCATTGGCAGCCTTCGAACCGTAGATAGCGGTGGCAGTGGCATCGCGGAGCACGTCGATGCTCTCGATATCGTCGGGAGCCACCATGGAGATGTCGACACCGGGAATGCCATCAATGACATAGTAGGGTGACATGGCTCCAGAACGGAGTGAGGAAGCACCACGCAGCGTGATGGAAGGACTTCCGTTGGGATCGCCAGAGGTGGTGACCACAAGACCGGCCACCTTACCCTGCAGCATCGAGGCAGGGTCGGTGAACACACCTTTGTTGAGGTCCTCGGCCTTGATGGTGGTGATAGACGATGTGACATCCTTGCGGCGCATCGTACCATAACCCACGACCACCACCTCGTTGAGGACAGCCTGGTCTTCTTTCATCTTGGCGCTCTGTCCGGCATTGATGGTGAGATTCTCATACCCCACATAGGTGAGGTTGAGTTTTGCTCCAGGTTTTACGTTGAGCGTGTAACGTCCGTCGATGTCGGTTACTGTGGCGTTCTGAGTACCAGCCTCTACCACGGTGACTCCGATGAGCGGTTCTCCGTTGTCGTCGGTAATGACACCAGAGACATTGTTCTGTGCCATGGCCACCGACCCACAAAGCATGAAGGTGACTGCCAGGAATGATTTCAGCAGTACCTTCCTTACATGGTTTCGTACTTTTAGCATAATTCTAAAGTTAGGTTAAATAAAAATGTATCAAAATAGGTTTTGTTTTTGTGTGAAGAATATAGGAACGGTTTAGGGTTTATGTTGTTCGAACAAATCGCCTCCGAAATGTTGTGTCTTGTTGACCACTCTGAAATTGTCGACCCGCACGTCATCGGCTTTCTCGACATAGAGTCCGTAGACCTGGTCGACGATGAAGCCCTCGCCCCGGCATGGCCGTTTGTCGTAGACGCCGTTTTTGTAGAGGGGAGAGTCGTTGAGGTAGAGCGTGACGTTGGAGAGATGGATGTCGCGGACCTTGTCGCTGGTATCGCCGCCGATGAAACACCCGTTCTCGCTGGTGGCGATGATGTTATGGAAGAATATACGCTCCACCTGTCCACAGCGCCCCTCGACCTGTCCTTTGGGGAACCGCCAGTTGGCATCCTTGTGGTTGCCGTTGGCTCTGGGATAAGAGGTGACGTAGATGGGCTCAGCCTTTCCCCACCACACATCCGACCACAGCCGGCAATCGAGCAGGATGTTGGAGAAGACGACATCGGTGACGGTGCCCTCGTCGCGGTTCTGTATGCCCAGTCCGCGGTTCGACGCCTTGATGATGCAGTTGTCGAAGAGCACGTTGTAGATGGAGTCCATGTTCTCGCTTCCAATCTTGATGGCGCACGAGCGGCTGGTCATCACGCAGTTGGTGACCACGATATCGTGGCATGAACCATATTTCTCGGTCTCGCGCCGGTTTTTCCTGACTTCGTCACTCATTTTTTACTAAAAACATAACAGCTTGATAATAAATTATTTGTAATTTTGCGCCACCCGTTTTTGGGTGGCGCAAAAGGTTTTTTAACATAATTAGTTATGTTTATCCGTTTCAAAAAGAATCGCTCAGGTACGACAAGTGTGGTTGTCGTTGAGAAATTACGTGGAAGATATAGGGAAATTCAGACTGTCGGCATCGCCAAGGATGAGTCCGACTTGTCCATTCTTCGCCAGAAAGGCCTTGAGTGGATCCACCAGCGTGAATTGGAGTTGCAGCCCGAGCTTGACCTGTTCGGCGAGGAGCGCCGTGCTTTGGAGCATGAGCGCGAGATGACCGAACGTTTGCTGTCCAACATCGACAACATCCTTCTCAACGGCACGGAGTTGATTTTGGACCGTGTGTTCGACCGCATCGGCTTCAACCGAATAGAGGACAAGGTCTTCCGCAAGCTGGTACAGAGCCGTCTGCCGTTCCCTGCGAGCAAGGCGGCGACGGTGGAGTACCTGAAGAACTATTATGACGAGGATGTGGACCTCTCGAAGATATACCGCTATCTGGACAAGCTGAACGACAAGCATAAGGGCTTGGTGCAGGACATCAGCGTGAGGCACACGATGAAAGTGCTTGGCGGCCACATCGGCGTGATGTTCTACGACGTGACAACGCTTTATTTTGAGACCGACCGTCAGGACGACCTGCGCAAGACGGGGTTCTCCAAGGAGGGGAGGCACAGCAATCCGCAAATCATTTTGGGTTTGCTGGTCAGCCTGGATGGTTACCCCCTGGCATACTGCATACACGAGGGGAACAAGTATGAAGGACACACGATGCTGCCCGTAATCCGAGAGTTCGTCGCCAGATACGGTCTTGACGACTTCATCGTCGTGGCCGATTCCGGGCTGATGAGCTCGGACAACGTCAATGAGCTTGAGGCGGAGGGCTGCAAGTACATAATAGGGAGCCGCATCAAGAATGAATCGGAAGCAGTAAAGCGACGGATACTCTCCTTTGTCAAGGAGAACGGCGTGATGCATGAGATAGACAAGGGAAACGGGCGCCGCCTGCTCGTCGGATATTCGGAGAATCGAGCAAAGAAGGACGCCCACAACCGTGAGAAGGGAATCCGTAGGCTGGAGAAGGCCTATAGGGCGGGGCACCTGAGCAAGGAGAACATCAACCGCCGGGGCTACAACAAGTTCCTCGACATGGACGGGAACACCAAGGTCAGCATCAACTACGACAGGATACGGGATGACGAGCGGTGGGACGGACTGAAGGGCTACCTCACCAACACAGTCATCCCCACTGACGAGGTCGTGTCGGCCTACCATAATCTCTGGAATGTGGAAAGGGCCTTCAGGATTGCCAAGTCAAAGATAGAGATACGGCCCATGTTCCACTTCACGCGCCGAAGGATAGAGGCACACGTCTGCATCTGCTTTGTGGCATTGAAAGTGTACAAGGAGTTGGAGCGGTTGCTCAAACTCAACCACATCAACATGAGCGTGGACAAGGTTCTCAACATGGCAAAGACTGTGACTACCATCAGCATCTACATGCCAGAGAACAAGGCCCACTACGTCAAGACCATGCCCATGAAAAGGCACAAGCCCATAGAAAAGTTATTCGACGAAGATTTTTGGGTGGCGCAATGACGAAGTCAGGACGCCTTGATGATGCAGTTGTCGAAGAGCACGTTGTAGATGGAGTCCATGTTCTCGCTTCCAATCTTGATGGCGCACGAGCGGCTGGTCATCACGCAGTTGGTGACCACGATATCGTGGCATGAACCATATTTCTCGGTCTCGCGCCGGTTTTTCCTGACTTCGTCACTCATTTTTTACTAAAAACATAACAGCTTGATAATAAATTATTTGTAATTTTGCGCCACCCGTTTTTGGGTGGCGCAAAAGGTTTTTTAACATAATTAGTTATGTTTATCCGTTTCAAAAAGAATCGCTCAG